>ERZ808040.2167-NODE-2167-length-11568-cov-4.642155_pt1 | contig 11568 bp, 7 predicted proteins | sample MGYA00380191_ERZ808040 | MGnify/ENA primary metagenome ERZ808040 (study PRJEB31490, sample SAMN06133395) | mouse gut metagenome | isolation source: J6 | host: mice | place: China: Chengdu | collected 2015-05 ... | reverse complement strand
CGCTGGGACGAGAACAAGGCCGCCAGCTACGCCATGCGCTCCAAGGAGAACGCCCAGGACTACCGGTACTTCCCCGAGCCGGACCTGCCCCCCATCGAGCTGTCCGAGCAGTACCTGGAGGACCTGCGCTCCTCCCAGTCCGAGCTGGGGTCGGAGAAGCGGGCGCGGTATCAGGCCCACTACGGCCTGCCCGAGTACGACTGCCGGATGATCACGTCGGACCGGGCGCTGGCGGCCTTTTTCGAGGCGCTGGTGGAGCTGGGCGCGCCCCCCAAGCAGGGGGCCAACTGGATCATGGGGGAGGTGCTGGGGGCGCTGTCCCAGCGGGCCATGGAGCCCCGTGACATGAGGCTCACGCCCCCCACCCTGGCCCGGCTCATCGCCCTGGTGGCCCAGGGCAGGCTGAACCGCAACACCGCCGTCAAGGTGTTCGAGGCGGTATTTGACACGGACGGCGACGTGGACGCCTATGTCAGGGAGCATGGGCTGGAGCAGGTCAACGACGACGGACTGGTCCGGGAGGTCTGCGCCAAGGTGCTCTCCGCCAACCCCCAGTCCGTGGCCGACTACCGGGGCGGCAAGGACAAGGCCTTCGGCTTCCTGGTGGGCCAGGTGATGCGGGAGCTGAAGGGGAAGGCCGACCCCCGGAGCGTGAACGCCATTTTGAGCCAGCTTTTAAAGGGGTGAATTTCAATTTTTTCTTGTATTTTGACCCATTTTATTATATACTGCTGGGGAAACACGAGAAAAGAGGGGAACCGTTATGCTTGAGACCGTCGCCAAGATCAACTCAGCGGTGAACAACATCGTCTGGGGCTGGCCCGCGCTGATCCTGCTGGCCTTTGTGGGCGTGTTCATGACCTGCCGCACGAAATTCTTCCAGATCAGCCACTTCGGCCACTGGATGAAACAGACCATCGGCTCCATCTTCCACAAGGACGTGTCCGCCCACACCGAGGACCAGTCCATCTCCCAGTTCCAGTCCCTGTGCACCGCCCTGGCGGCCACCGTGGGCACGGGCAACATTGTAGGGGTGGCGGGGGCCATCATCACGGGCGGCCCCGGCGCCGTGTTCTGGATGTGGCTCATCGCCTTCTTCGGCATGATGACCAGCTACGCGGAAAACGTGCTGGGCATTTTCTACCGCCGGAGGAACTCTGTCGGGGAGTGGTCCGGCGGGGCCATGTACTACCTCCGGGACGGCCTGGGCTCCAAAAAGGGCTGCAAGGGCCTGGGCATGGCGCTGGCGGTGCTGTTCTCCGTACTGTGCTTCCTGGCCTCCTTCGGCATCGGCAACATGACCCAGATCAACTCCATCTCCGGCAATATGAAGTCGGTGTTCAGCGTCCCCACCTGGGTCACGGGCCTTGTCATCGTCATCCTGTCCGGCATGGTGATCCTGGGGGGGCTGAAGCGCATCGCCTCCGTCACCGAGAAGATCGTGCCCTTCATGGTCATTTTGTACATCGCCGGCTCCATCGCCATCTTCTGCCTCAACATCTCCATGATCGGCCCGGTGTTCAAGGCCATTTTCAGCCGCGCCTTCTCCTGGGAGGCCGCCGCCGGCGGCGCCGCGGGCACCGTGATGAAGCTGGCCATCGAGCAGGGGATGAAGCGGGGGGTGTTCTCCAACGAGGCGGGCCTGGGCTCCTCGGTCATGGCCAACTCCAGCTCCAACGTGAAGGAGCCGGTGCGCCAGGGCATGTGGGGCATCTTCGAGGTGTTCGCCGACACCATCATCGTGTGCACCCTCACCGCCTTCTCCGTGCTGTCCTCCGGGCTGGTGGACCTGGAGACCGGGGTCACCATGGCGGCCTACAACGGGGTGGAGCTGAGCGGCGCCAACCTGGTGGGCACCGTGTTCTCCATGCACTTCGGCTTCGCCGGGGCCGCCTTCGTGGCCATCTCTGTCATGCTCTTCGCCTTCTCCACCTGCCTGGGCTGGAGCCACTACGGCAGCAAGGCCTGTGAGTTTTTGTTTGGGGAGAAAATTACAAAGGTGTATCAGGCAATCTTCGTGCTGGCCACCTTCGGCGGCGCGGTGATGGGGGAAAACCTGGCCTGGTCCATCGCCGACACCCTCAACGGCATGATGATGCTGCCCAACCTGGTGGGGGTGCTGGTGCTGTCCCCGGTGGTGGTGGCCGTCACCAGAAACTATGTGGAGCGCAAGCTGAAGGGGAAAGACGTGGAGCCCATGCTGTCCAACTTCGAGGACATCCAGGCCGAGGCCGCCGCGGCGGTGAAGGCCGGGGAGCGGTAAGAGCCACTTAGAGCAAGAACAAAGCCCCCGCAGGCCATTGGCCTGCGGGGGTGTTTTATCGGGCCTGACAGGTTATTCAAGCAGCGTTTTCCAGGCCTCTCCGGCACGATAAGCTTCAAAACACATTTGGATCTGCTCCTCGTTGTTCTTTTCAGTGGCCAATTCCGGAAGCCCATCCTCAGCGAAATAATCATATCCCGTCGTCTCTATGTTTTCCTGAAAGTGTCCGCCCGTCACCAAACACAGCACAAATATTTTGCAGATTCCATAGGCGTAGGCAGGCAGATTGTGCTTTGCCCGGTCCTGAACCGCAATCACTCTCTCTGCCACGACATCCAGCCCCGCCTCCTCCCGCACCTCCTTGACCGTGTTCTCGCCAACGGACACGTTGACGTCGCACCAGCCGCCGGGAAGGGACCATTTCCCGTTGCTTTCCCGGACCAACAGGATTTTTCCGTCCTCGAAGATAGCCGCCCGGGTGTCGATCTTTGGCGTCTGGTATCCGCTCTCGTTGCAAAAAATGGTTTTGACCGCTTCCAGGGGAACATCCGACATATGGGACAGCATTTCCGCCGCGATTTCTCGAACGCGCTCATAGCGCTCCAGATCGTAGACGTCCTTTCCATAGGTCAGTCCCGCCTGCGCCAGGCTCTGCAATTCGATGGCCCACTGCAACCATCTCTGTTCGCCGTCCATCTTTTTTCCTCCTAAAGCTGCCGCCCCCGCCAGCCCTTCCATCCCTTGACGGGCGGGGCCTGGGGCCTGTCCGGCAATTCAATAAAATACTTCCCTGAGGCGTTGACCACCGTGGTGTCCCCGTACTCCCGCACCCGGGGGAGGCTGGGGGCGTATTGCAGATGGACGTGGCCGTGGAGGTGATACTGGGGCTTGAACCGCTCCATCAGCTCCCGGAAGCAGGCAAAGCCCCGGTGGCAGGCGTCCTCCAAGTCCCCCACCCCCTGGGCGGGGGCGTGGGTGACCAGCAGGTCCACGCCCCCCTTTTTTATCTGACGCTTCAGCTTGGCGATGCGCCGCCTCATCTGGCCCTCGGTGTACTGGTGGCGGCTGTCGTTGTATTTCATGCATCCACCCAGCCCCAAAATCCGATAGCCCTTGAACTCCACCACCTGGCCGTCGATGCAGTCGCACCCCTCCGGGGGCTGGTACTCGTATTTCACGTCGTGGTTGCCGTGGACGTAGAACAGCGGGCGGTTGGCCATGGTCACCAGAAAGGTGAGGTAGGAGGCGGGCAGGTCCCCGCAGGAGATGATGGCGTCCGCCCCCTGAAGCTTATCCTTGGAGAAGTAGTCCCACAGCCCCGGGTCCGGGGCGTCGGAGATCACCAGCAGCTTCACGTCTCTCTCTCCTCCTCCGGCGGGATATCCTCCCGGTCCACTCCCAGCCGGCGCACCGTGGGCTTGGCCACCGGCAGCAGCTCGTCAAAGGCGGGCAGGCGGCCGTCCACCCGGTCGCACAGCCAGTCCATTTTCAAAATTTCCTCCATGGTCAGATCCCGGGAGCCGTCGTTCATCACATTGCCCGCCTGGTCCCGGATCAGCCGCTGGAAGGGCCGGATGGTGCCCGCCCGGATGCCCTGGCGCAGAATCTCCGCCAGGGAGCGCACCCCCTCCGGCAGGTCGGGGCTGAAGCGCAGGTCCACCACGCCGCTGTTCATCCCCCACCAGTAGTTGATGGCCGTGCTGCTGTCCTCAGCCAGGGGGATGGTCTTGGGGTCCCGCAGCATCTCCCGGACAATGCGCAGATAGAACTCCCCCCAGTGCCAGCTGGGCGAGGCCAGCCGCACCAGCTCGCCGTCCGCCTCCAGCCGGGCCAGGCCCTGGGCGCCGGCGGGCTGCTCGGAGATGAAGTCCCGGTCGCTGACGATCTGGATGCTCTGGCGCTGGAACTCGTCCATATAGTTCCCCGGCAGACAGTGCCAGCGCAGGTCGATGCGGGCCTCCGGGTTGGTCAGCGCCGCCCCCAGGGCAAAGGCGTTGATGCTGGCGGGCACCCCCAGGATAGGGTAGCTGCCCACATAGCCGATGCGGCCGGACTGGCTCATGGCCCCGGCGATGGCCCCGGTGATGAACTTGCCCTCGTACACCCGGCAGTAGTACGCCTTCACATTGACATAGGGCTGGTCGATGGAGCAGTTCATAAAGCGCACCTTGGGGTACTTCACCGCCACCCGCAGCGTGGCGTCGATAAGGCTCACCGACGTGGTGAAAATCAGCTCCGCCCCCTCCGCGATGGCGTCCCCGATCACCCCCTCCGCCTCCTGGGGGGACACGTCGTAGTAGCAGCGCACGCTGACGCTGTCCCCCAGGGTCCGCTCCATATACTCCCGGCCCTTGTCGTGGGCGGCGGCCCAGCCGCTGTTCTGGGGGTTCCCCTGGAACAAAAAGGCCACCTTCAGCCGCTTCCGGCCTCCCAGCAGGGCGGACATGACGCTCTTTTTCTCCTCTCCCTCCGCGGGGGCCAGGCTCACCGCGATGGGGGCGGTGGAGCCGTGGACGCACAGCTCCTTCCAGATGGCGGTCAGCGTTTTGCGGTAGTCCCCCTCACCGATGGAGGACAAAAACTCCTGGGCGTCATAGAACTCCAGCCACCGCAGCAGCGCGTCCCCGGCGGTCAGCCCCAGGCTGCCGCCCCCCAGGCGGTAGAAGCTGCTCCGGAAGCTGAAATACCGGGCCCGGAACTTTTTCTGGAAATCCTCCGGCCAGTCCTCATCCTTGGCGAAGCCCAGCGCCGCCTGGAGCTTGGCGTATCCCCCCAGGTCGCTGAAGTGCACCCCCCAGCACTTGCTGTGGCGGAAAAACTCCAGAAATTCCAGGTAGATCTGGGTGGTGATGTCGTCGGACTTCTCCGGCATGAGCCGGGTGACCTCTGCCTGCACCGTCAGTGAGCCCATGGAGCGCAGCACGCTCACCCGCTTATTGCCCTCCTGGACGTAGAAGCGGCCCAGGTACTCGTAGCATTTGATAGCGTCGTGGATGCCCTCCTCCAGCTGGATGGCGCACAGGTTGGTCCACTTCATGGCAAACTCGGACTCCTGGCTCATCAGGGGGAGGAAGCTGGGGGAGAAGGAGTTACACCGGGCCTCCTCCGTGGAGCCCACCACCAGATAGATGGGCACCTCCATCACCCCCAGCTTGGTCTGGGACAGCTGGAGCTTGTCCGCCCCCAGGGCCTGGATATTGGGGTTGAGACCCCGGTGGACGCAGTTTTTATATTCCCTCTGGCCCTGCTTGAGGGCCTGCTGATAGTATTGTACCGCTTCGGTGCTCGCCATGGGCGCGCCTCCTTTCCGTGTTCCAGGATATTGTACCAGACGGGGCGGGCGGGTGCAACGTTGCCTTTTGCCGAAAAAAGCCGGACAGGACCTTTTTTCTTGCACGTTTTCGGGCAACGTTGGGCGCGTTATCCCTCCCGGTTGGGAGGGATAAAAAATGCAACAACACAACAAGCTTCACTATGTGAACAAAGTGTACCAGACCGAAGCGTATCAGCTGAACATCATCGAAAAGGACGACAACTTTTCTACGGATCCGCTGAACGAGAACATGGAAAAGCTGGACGACACCCTGCTGGCCGCCCACATGGGCGCGGTGGCGGAGCACGACCAGCGGACCAGCGAGACCGCCGCCCTGGACCAGCGCATCACCGCCCTGGAGGTGCACAAGATCGCGGCGGGCGCCTACGAAGGCAAAGGATCGGAGCAGATCATTGAACTGGGCTTCACCCCGGCGGCGGTGCTGGTGGCCAGATGTGTGGACAACTGCACCGGGCTGGCCGTGACTGGTCACCAGTACGGTTACGAGAGCCACATGCTGATCGCTGTGGCGGAGAACGGCTTCAAAGTCGGATCGTCCCTCAACACCGGCGGCTTCAACTTCAACAACGCGGGAACGCGCTACCACTACGTCGCCTTCGGCTGACGCCCAAAAAGGAGCCCCCCGGAAAATCCGGGGGGCTTCCTTTATGCTTGGGTGTTTGTATACATCAATTGATTAGCTCAGGCTCTGGTTCCAGTTGATGTAGATGACGGTGACCTGCAGGTTGTTGGTGGGATCCACCTGGATGCTGACCTTCGGGAACTTGCCCGCGCCATTGTAGATCGCAGAGGTGGAGGCCGCGTCGTTCAGGCTGGCCAGATCGGTAATGCCCGGCCACACATAGCCCTTGGAGTTGCTGTCACCACCATCAGCAGCGCTGGTGGGGGAATCCGGGGCGTTCAGGTTGACCACCTTGGCGCCCGCCACATTGAACACGGCGAAATCGGTGCCCTCAGTGCCCCCAATATTAGCGCCGATGGAAGCGGTCTGGCTGGCGTAGGTGGCGGCCCAGTACTCCTTCTGGTTCAGGATGGGCTTCGCGCCGCCGTTCAGGTCGGGACGCTGCTTCGCGGTAGCGTCAGTGCCAGTAGTGACCAGGGTTTCCGCAACACCCGTAGAAGTATCCTTTGCAGCGGTGCCATCATGGGCCATGTAGACGGTCTCGCCGCCGGGTGTGGTAAAGGAGGTGGCTTCCAGCTCATAGAAGCTGTCCTTCAGCAGCTTGCCCTTCTTGTGGGTGTCATCAGCCTCGGTGGGATCGTTCACCAGCCACTTCTGGACCTTCTCGCCGTTCTCGTACATGGTGTACAGGTGGAAGGTGTTGGGGCCCACGGTGATCTGAGAATCCTGGGCCGGGTTGCCCACGAAGTACAGGCTGCTGCCGCCGTTCCAGGTCAGGGCGTCCTTGGGCAGGAAGATGGTGTCGATCTTCTCCGGGTTGCCCACCACGCTGGCGTACACAAACGGGCTCTTGGTGTAGTACATCATGTTGCTGAGGTAGGTGCCGCCGGTGGTGCCCAGCAGGTACATATCGTCGGCATCAGCCAGCTTGTCGCCGTCGATGGTCACCTGGCTGCCGCCCTTGAGCAGCTCGGTCAGGCCGGTGAGGACCTCCACCTTCTGGGTGTCGGTGCCCGCGCCGTCCACGATGATGAACTTGGTGTCGTTGGTGAAGAACAGGCCGGACTTCTCGGTCTCCACCATGCCCAGCTTGGCGGCGGTGGTGCCGATGGTCATGGTGCCGTCGGCGGCGCCCAGGAAGCTGCTGTCGCCCTCGCCCACGTACACGGTCTGGGGCAGCTGGCTCAGGGTGTTGACCTCGTCATCATCAGTTCCGCTCTCATCGGCGCCGGTGCCGGAGTTCACGTCGGTCTCAGAGGTCAGCGCGCCCTTCTCGTCGATGATGAAGCCGGTGTAGCTGCCGCGGGATACGCCGCTGGTGGTAGCGTCGGCATTGGCAACGTCACGGTAGGGCACCCGGGCGTCTTTCATGGTGGTCACGCCGGTGATGCTGTTGTCGCTGCCGAACACCATGCCGTCCAGGGAGGTGACGGTGCGGACCACCTGCTTGCCGTCCATGTCCACGCCCACCAGGGTGTGCTCATAGGTGGAGGAGCCCAGCTTGGTGGCGTAATCCATGTAGGTGCCGTACACGAAGCTGTTGCCATAGACGGGCACCACGTAGATGTACTTGCCGTCGCCGTCCAGATAGGCGCGGTAGGTGCCGTACAGCTCGGCCTCGGCGCTCAGGCCGGAGCCGGCGGTGATGGCGTCGGCCAGCGGGGAGCGCTCGATCTCCTTGCCGTCGATGACGATTTTGCCGGTGTGCTTGTCGTCGTTGTCATGCTCAGCCGCGCCCCAGCAGCCGTTGTACTTGTACTGGGTGACCACGCCCTCCACATACTGGGTGGGGTTGGCCAGGCGGTAGAAGTAGGTGGACTCCAGGGGAGAGCCGTTGGCCTGGACATACTGGCTGGCCTGGCCGTTGATGTCCTCCACGCTCACGTTGTGCTTGGCGGAGTTGGTGCCCGCGATGGCGATGCCTACCACGGGGTCCTTCAGGTTCTTGCTGGAGGTGGCGGTCAGCGCGCCCTGGGCAATCTTGCCGTTGTCGGTGGCCGTTGTGTCATGGGCGGGCACAAAGGTGTTCTCGGTGGCAGCGTTGGGGGCGGTGATGGTGGGATACTTGGCGTGGTTGTTCACCTCGGTGATCCGAGAAGTTTCCACGTTCAGGGCCACCACCATGTCCACCTTCAGGTCGCTGCTGTTGGAGATCAGCAGGTACAGGGGATATTTCACGGCGTCAGCCTTCACAGTGTCACAGCCGTGGTTCTTGTTGCTGACGCTGATGGCGTCGGTGGTGACGCCGGGAACGGTGCCCGCAGTGTCGGTGGCGCCGCCGGTATTGTAGTCGGTGGTAAAGTCGTTAAGGCTGCCGTCCGCGGCGTCAGGGCTGGCGGCGGAGATGCCGAACTCCATGTTGTACACGGCCTTGCTCCGCTTCAGGTCCACCTTGAAGCCGGCGTTCTGAGCGGCCTTGCCCAGGGGGGCATCACCGTCGGCGGCCTTGGACAGCAGGGCGGCAACGTCATCCTTGGCCAGGGAGACCACGGCGGTCTTCTTCACGTTGTCGTACAGGGCGAAGGTCTTGCCCTTGGCGGCGCCGGTGGTGTTGGAATCGGCGTACCAGGCCTTCACTTTGTGACCGAACATCTCCACGCCGGTCTTGGCGTCGATGGTGACGGACACGGTGGTCTCGGCGGCGGCGGAAGCCTTGCCGTCCTTGTCCAGCTTCTCGTCCCAGTTCTTGGTCTGGTGGAAGTAGCCGAAGTGCTCATCGTAGCCCTCGGCGGCGTAGTTGATGCGGGTATTGGACTCGCCGGTGTCCTGGTTACCCACGATGATGCCCTCGACCTTCTCCAGGCCGAAGTAGACCTTGCCCAGGGTGCGGCCGTTCAGGCCGTCGGAGGTGCCGTCGGTGAGCTTGTTGGTCTCATAGCCCAGGGAGGGGGTGTAGGTCACAGTGGGGATGTTCGCGCAGGCGAACAGGATGGAGGCCACCACGTCGCGGCGGGAGGCCAGGTGCAGGGTGTTGGCGTAGTCGCTGGTTTTGACATCGTCCAGCACGCCCAGCCGGGTGCCCAGGGCGGACACGTTGGTCTGCCAGGTGGGGCCGGTGAACTCGCCGTTCTTGTCGTAGCCCACGGCACGCAGGATCATAGCCAGCGCCTCATAGCCAGTGACGGAGGCGTAGGGATCGAAGGTGGTGGCGGTCTTACCCTTGATGTAGCCCGCGTTGGCGCAGTAGCCCACGTAGCCCGCGAACCAGTCGCTCTCGGCCACGTCGGCGAAGTTGCCGTAGTTGGCGTACAGGCCGGCGCGGACATTCTCCACGTCGCCGGTGGCCAGGCGGTAGATCAGGGCGGCGGTCTCCGCGCGGGTGATGGTGCTGCCGGGACGGAAGCCGTCCTCGTCGCCCTGGAAAACCTTCATGCCGGACAGCACGTCGACAGCTTCGACGAACTCTTCCGTCACCTGATCCTTGTCGGTCCATTCCTTCACCTGGTCGTACTTGGAGGCGGCATTGGCGCTCACCATCAGGCTGAACGCCATGACCATCGCCATGACCAGCGCGAGGAACTTCTTCAAGTTTCTCATTGGATTTGTTTCCTCCTTGTCTAATTTTGCCGTCTTTTCGCAACTTTTTGACAAGGCTTCATAGGATAGGCCATCCCCTGGAATGTAAAAAGGCACCAATTTCACTGAATTTTATCTAAAAATCCAATGAAATTGGTGCCTTGTGCAGCCTCCCCTCGGAGGCGTTTTGAAGGTCTGTCTTTCGCCCAGGCCTGCCGCTCTGACCGCGTTTCTTTGCCGGGCCTAAAACCGATTTGTCTGCGGATTGTCAACCACGCATAGCTCTAAAAGCGTTTCAAGCTCGCTCGTATGGTCCTCCGCCGGGTCCTCATACTCCAGACGCTGAGCTACCCCAAGCTCAAAATTATCCTCACCATGTTGAGCCCAAAGCTCCTGCAGCCGTTTGTTAGAGCATTGCCCGGCGAAGAGCTGGAAGCGGACCCGATTGAATTTCGCGGCGGTATCTGAGGCGATGGTCAGAAATGTCTCGCCCGTAGGACGGCACCGGAAGGAGATCACCCCCATCTCGGGATGCCGGTCCTTATATGCTGTCAAAAGCTCTTTTCTCCGTTTGATATCCATTGTTTTCACCTCAGAACACAGTTTACCGCAGGAAGCCCGCGGAAGCAATCCACGTTTCGTAGAGGAACACGCAGAGGAGCGGACCCGCTCGGGCCGCCTCTCTTTATAGTTCGGTGGGTCCTTCGGGTCCCTCGTATTCCAAAATGTCCTCTACCCTGCAGTCCAGTGCGCGGCAGACTTTAGCGAGGATATCCAAATCGGCCCGTCCGATCTCGCCTTTATAATATATGGTCTATTCTATCATCCGCTATCCCCACTTGACATTACCATATTGGCAAACTAAACAATAAAAGAGCACCCCATCCCCAAAATCCGCAAATTTCCGCCCTTTTGGTGCGCCGGAAACCGTAACTTAATGACATTGATCTGCGGGCTGTCCTTTTTGTCATATATGCCTTTTCCCCATGACGGCCTTTCACATGATGTCAAGCAGTTGAAAGATGACCGCCTGCTGTTCCCTGCTCAGCCTTGACCATCGTTCCAACAACTCCGTCTGGGAATCAGTCAGGGCACCCGCTCTCCCCTCTCGGCAACCAATTGTGCCAGGGTGATGCCGAAAGCCTGGCATATCTTTTCAAAGGTCGTCACATTTTGCGGCCACAGCAGGCTCAACAACGCGGGCAGCTTTTCAAGGTGGCTGGATGCCATACTTCCTTCTCTGATTGAGGGCGGCGCGGCCAGGACCCTGGAATATGCCCAGCGCAAAAAGAAGGCGATCCTCCAACATCCTGACGACAAGCATGATTTTGAACGGCTTTATATGCACTGCCATCTAGAAAGACAATTCAGGACGAGAATATCAAAAGGGAGACGGCCAGCCGGTGCATCGGCTGGCCGTCTCCAAACAAGGGAAAGAGAAAAATGAGGAACGCTTATTTGGCGCGGTACAGGAAGGTCACGATCTGACCGCGGGTGCAGCCCTCGCCGGGGCCAAAGGTGGTGGCGCTGGTGCCGTTGGTGATGCTCCGAGACACGGCCCACTGGACGGCGTCAGCGTAGTACTCACCGGCAGTCACGTCCACGAAAGGATTGTCGCCGGTCACGGCCTGGGCCTTGGCGGCCCGGAACATGAAGGTGACGGTCTGACCGCGAGTCACGGTGTCCTCAGGGCTGAATTTGTCGGCGCTGGTGCCGTTGGTCACACCGTTCTCCACCGCCCACAGCACGGCGTTGTAGTAGTACGCGCCGGGGTCCACGTCGGTGAAGGGGTTAGTGGTGCTCTGAGGGGCCGTGGACCCGGCGGCCCGCCCC
>ERZ808040.2164-NODE-2164-length-11585-cov-3.580987_pt1 | contig 11585 bp, 8 predicted proteins | sample MGYA00380191_ERZ808040 | MGnify/ENA primary metagenome ERZ808040 (study PRJEB31490, sample SAMN06133395) | mouse gut metagenome | isolation source: J6 | host: mice | place: China: Chengdu | collected 2015-05 ... | reverse complement strand
AGGACGCCAATATTGGTGTGGAAAAAATGGTGGTCTCAAGTCTGGCAACTGCTGAGGCCAGTCTGCTCAAAGATGAAAAAGAATATGGCGTCTGTCTGGTCGATATCGGTGCCGGCACCACCAATGTGGCGGTATATGTGGATGGTCGTCTGGCCTTAACCCATACCTTCCAGCGTGGTGGCGAGCATGTGACCCGTGATATTGCGGCGGTGTTGCAGACCACGACCGAAGAAGCTGAACGCCTGAAACTGCTGTATGGCTGCGTAGACCTGAAAGTGGTTAAGCCTGACCATATGATTCAGTTCCAAGGGATTGATGGGCCACAAACCATCAGCCGGATTGAGCTGACCGAAATTATCATGGCGCGTTATGACGAAATTCTTGGATTGGTGCGTGATGAACTGGTGAAAAATGGCGCGATCCAGGGCTTGTATCATGGTGTGGTCCTGACCGGTGATGCCAGTCATATTGAAGGTATGGTGAGTTTTGTACGCCGTACCTTGGGTGTGTCAGCTCATTTGGGTAATCCACCAACGCAGGTGTATGCCGATGAACAGCATCAGGCAGCGCTACGCCGTTCGCAATATAGTACGGTCGCGGGTTTGCTGATGTTTAGTCAGAGTGATACTCAAGACACGATTGTAGAACAGGATGATGTAGAGCGATTATCGTTAACTCAGCGCGTCAAGCGGGCTTGGTCTGGCTTTAATGACACCTTGAAATCAATCTTTTAAGTCGATTTTTATTGTGAATATTGTTGAGAAGATGTAGTTAATCGGGCTTGTACTTGACAAGTTAACGCATGAGCAGCATTCTTAAAAACAATTTTATTAAGATTAAGGCAGTGTACGGGCTTAGTGACTGCCAATTATGAATTAGGAATTTTATAGGTCATGGCCTCATTTGAATTTTTCGAAGACGATCATAGCGATAGCAATGGTCAAGCCCGTTTCACTGTGTTTGGTGTAGGCGGTGCGGGTGGTAATGCTGTACAACACATGTTGCAGTCCGATATTCAGGGCGTAAAGTTTGTTTGTGCCAATACGGACAAGCAGGCACTCGATCGCATGGAAGCCGAATTTAAAATTCAGCTGGGTGAGCAAAGTACCCGTGGTCTGGGTGCAGGTGCCAATCCGCAAGTGGGTCAGACTGCAGCAGAAGAAAGCCGTGAACTGATCCGCCAGCAGCTTGAAGGGACCGATATGGTCTTTGTCACTGCGGGTATGGGCGGTGGTACCGGAACGGGTGCTGCGCCAGTGGTTGCTGAAATTGCCAAAGAAATGGGTATCCTGACGGTTGGTGTGGTGACGACGCCATTCAACTTTGAGGGCAAGCGCCGTTTACAATCTGCGGAAAAAGGCATTGAAGCGCTTGAGCAGCATGTCGACTCATTGATCATCATTCCAAATCAGCGTTTATTGAAAGTCTTCCGTGATATTTCAATGAAAGATGCCTATAAAAAAGCGGATGATGTGCTACTGAATGCGGTACGCAGTATTTTTGATCTTGTGGTACGTCCGGGTCATATCAACCTTGACTTCGCCGATTTGAAAACAGCGATGAGTACTCGTGGTTATGCCATGATGGGTGTTGGTTTAGGTCGTGGTGAAAACCGTGCCCGTCAGGCTGCTGAACAGGCTATCCGTAGCCCATTACTCGATAACGTAACCATCATGAATGCCAAAGGTATTCTGATTAACGTAACGGGTGGCGATGATGTCACTTTCGGTGAAATTGAAGAAATCACCGATGTTGTTAACCAGATTGTCGATTTGGATGAAGGTCAGGTGTTCTACGGTACGGTATTTGATCCGGATGCACGTGATGAAATCAGTGTGACCGTGATTGCAACGGGTTTAACCCGTCATGCAGCGGATTCAGTTGAACCGACTAAACGTACCAATGTACAGGCAACGCGCCCAGCAGCAGCTTCACAGGCTGTGGTAGAAGATGACGATGTACCAGCGATTCAGCGCCAACAGCATGAAACCGCTACGCCAGCGAATGCTGCAGCATCAGTTTCGAGCCCGCGTCCAACGCCAATGAGTATTCAGGATTATCTTAAGAATCAACAGCGTAAATAACATGTAACATCATGTGTTTACCATGATTACACAGGAAAGGTGGCTTTTAAGCCACCTTTTTGTTTTTTCTCAATGGCCAAATATGCTAACGTATAGCGGTTTTATTGATGAACAGATGAAAGAAGCATGTTGAAACAACGTACCCTGAAACGTATCGTGAAAGCGAGCGGAATCGGTCTTCACAGTGGGCAAAAAGTCATGATTAACTTTGTGCCGCACCATGCCGATGGGGGAATTGTGTTTCGTCGTATTGACCTGAATCCGCCGGTCGACATTCCTGCCGATGCGATGCTGATTCAGGAAGCTTTCATGTGCTCGAATCTGGTTCAGGAAAATGCCAAAGTCGGTACGATTGAACATGTCATGAGTGCGATTGCCGGTTTAGGAATTGATAACCTGATTATCGAAGTCTCTGCCTCTGAAGTGCCGATTATGGATGGCAGTGCAGGCCCGTTTATCTATCTGCTCATGCAAGGTGGTCTGCAAGAACTGGATGCTGCGAAAAAATTCGTCAAGATTATTAAACCGGTTGAAGCACTGATTGATGATAAGCGTGCCATTTTTAGTCCGCACCATGGCTTCCAGCTGAATTTCACCATTGATTTTGATCATCCTGCTTTTAAAAAAGAACATCAGTCCGCCAGTATCGATTTCTCGACTGAAACTTTTGTTTATGAAGTTAGTGAAGCGCGTACCTTTGGTTTTATGAAAGATCTGGATTATCTCAAAGCCAATAATCTGGCACTGGGAGCCAGTTTGGAGAATGCCATTGGTGTGGATGAAACCGGAGTGGTGAATGAAGAGGGTCTAAGATTCTCTGATGAATTTGTACGCCATAAAATTTTGGATGCAGTCGGGGATTTGTATCTGCTTGGACATCAGATCATTGCCAAATTTGATGGTTATAAATCTGGACACGCTTTAAATAATCAGCTGTTGCGCAATGTGAAAAGTGATCCAAGCTGCTATGAAATTGTAACATTTGATGACGAGGCCAATTGTCCAATCATGTATGTGAATGTGACATAAGTCATTGTGTTTGTGTCTTTATGTTTTAGTTATTGCGCCAATAGTGTGACATGTGTCGCATAATACTGCTTTTCTAATTTATTACATTTGATTGCTATGTTACTTTTTATTGCTTGCCAAACGTAGCAAAGCTTGGCTAAGCTTAGGGTCGCTTATAAAGTCAGCTGCACCACGAAGTAATTCCTGTGTTTCTGCATTTAAGGCTCTTTCAGGTGTTGCTGCAACAGGTTGCGTTTGTGAAGGATTCCGCAAACAAACTTGAAGTTTTGTAAGATCTGTTAATTCATTTATTTGAGAGAGTTGTGAAATGTATTGCTTTTGAAGATAGGCCAATTGACTGATCATGGCCTGGTTTTCACCGGTAATCGTTAACACACCATTTTGATAGCACACAACTTGCCAGCGTTCCGGTTGGGGCAATAGCGGTTGTACGAGTTTCGTAAGTTTCTGCCAGGCAGCAACTTGTGATGAGAGAAACGAAAAGTTTCCTGTTTTTATCTGTTTTCTGGTTTGTTGAAAAACGTTGACAGGTTCTGACATACATAATTCCTACATGTTTATGTCTTAATCTTATGCGCTTCTTTTAGTGGATATCAAGGATAGAGATCTTCAAGGAACTCGATTAAAGCAGTTTAGAGAGGTTTTTTATGCATATGCGACGTATTTTGTTGGCATTTTCTTTATCAGTTTCAGCTGCTTCGGTAGCGTTTGCAGATTTAGTCAATCTAAATCAAGAAAATGGTTCAACAGATCGTATCGAGCAATTGACGCGTACTCTGGCACAGGGTGCATATACTCATCCAGATGATATCGATATTCCAGCGCAAACCAAATTGAATGTCCAGCTACGTGAAAAGCCAGTTGAGCTTAACAATCGCACGCTGGCACAGAAGTATGCAAATACCTCATCTAATCGAGCTGCTGCAAATAGTGCTTATTCCTGGCTGATCGCTCATCCCTTACCCAATTCTCGCGTAAGTTCAAATTACGGTGGTCGTACCATGGGTGGCCGTGCTGAAAATCACTCAGGCCTTGATCTTGCAGCGCCAAGTGGTACACCAATTTATGCCACAGGCCCAGGTATTGTAACCAAATCAGGTTGGGGTACGGGTTATGGTCAATATGTTGAAATCAATCATGGCAATGGCTATTTAACACGTTATGCTCATGCTTCACGTCTTATTGCACGTGTGGGAGAGCAGGTACAGGCAGGTGATCATATTGCCAACGTTGGCTGTACTGGCCGCTGTACCGGTCCACACTTGCATTATGAAGTAGTAAAAGACGGTCAACGTAAAAACCCATCTACTTATTTGGCTATGTTACCTTAAGTATAGACCTGAATTTCTATTAGGCTCTTTATACATAAGCATCTCTCCAATAAGCATTTCAAAGCGATTAAGCTAAGGCTCTTCAACCCACATTGAAGGGTTCTTCAGATAATCGCTTTTAAGTCTGATATTATCACCAACTATTATAATGAATGTATAATAAATCTCCTATATTGACTATTTTTTGTTATGTTGTGTAATTAAACGTCACCAATCATTTAGTTCCTAAATAGTACTGCCAAATCGCATTCAGCCAGAGCCATACCTGCTGAGGTCTCAAATATGGTACATATAAGACATTAAATTAGGCTTTTAGGAACTGTAGATTATGGCGTTTTATGGCGATACAGACGCGCAAGAAACCCAAGAATGGCAAGATGCATTTGACTCTGTTTTGCAACACATGGGTACCGAGCGTGCAGCATTTTTATTAGAAAAACTTTATCAACGCGCAATTGCAAAGCATGTTCCTATTCAGCGTTTAAATACTCCCTACTTAAATACGATTTCCGTTGAAGAACAACCGGCAATGCCGGGCGACCAGGATATGGAACGCCGGATTCGTGCGCTGGTTCGCTGGAATGCCTTGGCAATGGTATTACGCGCGAATAAAACCGGTTATGATCTCGGTGGTCACCTGGCGAGTTTTGCTTCTTCCGCAACCCTTTATGATGTGGGCTTTAACCACTTCTTCCGCGCCAATAGCGACAGCTTCGGCGGCGACATGATCTATTACCAGGGTCACTGTGCACCTGGTATCTATGCGCGTTCATTTTTAGAAGGACGTTTGACTGAAGAGCATCTGAATAATTTCCGTCGTGAAGTAGGCGGTAAAGGTCTGCCATCTTATCCGCATCCTTATTTGATGCCGGACTACTGGCAGTTCCCAACCGTATCGATGGGTCTGGGCCCAATCATGTCGATTTATCAGGCACATATTCAAAAGTATCTGATGAACCGTGGCCTGATCAAAGAAGAAGATCGTAAGGTTTGGGCGTATTTGGGTGATGGCGAGATGGACGAGCCGGAAAGCCTGGGTGCAATTTCTCTGGCAGGTCGCGAAAAGCTCGATAACCTGATCTGGGTGGTGAACTGTAACTTGCAACGTCTGGATGGTCCGGTACGTGGTAATGGCAAGATCATTCAGGAACTTGAGTCACTATTCCGCGGCGCAGGCTGGCGTGTGATTAAAGTGGTGTGGGGCCGTCATTGGGACCCATTACTGGATAAAGATAAATCTGGTGCACTCAAAGCCGTGATGGAAGAAGCGGTTGACGGCGACTTCCAGCGTTACCAGGTCAAAGGTGGGGCTTATGCACGTGAAAAGTTCTTTGGTAAATATCCAGAAGCCAAAGAACTGGTCAAGGATTTAAGCGATGAAGATATTGATAATCTGAACCGTGGTGGCCATGACCCGTACAAAGTCTTTGCTGCCTATGCTGAAGCTTGTACTGCCAAAGGTCAACCGACCGTGATTCTGGCGAAAACCGTCAAAGGTTATGGTTTGTCAGAAGAAATTGAAGCAGTCAATAAAACACACCAAATCAAGAAGATGCAAATCAACTCTTTGAAATACGTGCGTGACCGCTTCAATCTTCCGTTCACCGATGAGCAATTGGAAGAAGTACCATTCTATCGTCCAAGCGAAAATTCACCTGAACTGAAATACATGAAAGCACGTCGTGAAGCATTGGGTGGTTATCTGCCTGCACGTCGGAAGGAAAGCGAGCAACTGGCGATTCCTGAACTTTCGGTATTTGATTCGGTCTTGGCGGGTTCAAATGGTAAAGAACAGTCGACCACGATGGTGATGGTACGTTTAATCTCTGCGCTTCTTAAAGAGAAAGCAATTAAAGACCGTGTTGTTCCGATTGTGCCAGATGAAGCACGTACTTTCGGTTTGGAGGGCATGTTCCGCCAGCTCGGTATCTATGCTGCGCATGGTCAGAAATATACGCCTGAAGACCAAGAACAGTTGATGCATTATCGTGAAGCCAAAGACGGACACATGTTGCAAGAAGGAATTAACGAAGCCGGCGCCATGAGTGCCTGGGCCGCGTTAGGCACCAGTTATTCAACCAATAATCTGCCAATGATCCCGATGTACATGTACTACTCGATGTTCGGTTTCCAGCGTATCGGTGATATTGCATGGGCAGCCGGTGATGCACAGGCACAAGGTTTCTTGCTCGGTGCAACTGCAGGTCGTACTACACTAAACGGCGAAGGCTTACAGCATCAGGATGGTCATTCCCATATTCTGGCCAATACCATTCCAAACTGTGTCTCTTATGACCCATGTTTTGGTTATGAACTGGCAGTGATCGTGCATGACGGTTTACAACGTATGTATGTGAATCAGGAACGTGTGTTCTATTACCTGACCGTGATGAACGAAAACTACGAGCATCCGGAAATGCCGAAAGGTGTTGAAGAAGGCATCAAGCGTGGTATGTACTTACTGGAAGAAGATGAAAAAGCCACGGTTCAGTTACTGGGCTCGGGTGTGATCCTGCGTGAAGTGATCAAGGCAGCGAAGATTCTGCGTGAGGAATACCAGATCCACTCAAATGTCTACAGTGTCACCAGCTTCAATGAACTGGCACGTGATGGTATGGCATGTGAAGAATACAACCGCCTGCATCCACTGGCTGAGGATGTGAAAGAAGCATGGATATCGAAACAGCTACGCGGTACCGAAGGTATTGTGGTGTCTGCAACTGATCATATGCGTGCCTATAGCGAACAGATTCGTGCCTATCTTCCAGATGGCCGCCCATTTGTGGCACTCGGTACCGATGGTTATGGCCGTTCAGATACACGTGGTAATTTACGTAGCTACTTCGGTGTCGATGCTGCCCATATTGTGGTGGCAACTCTGAAAAAACTGGCAGATGAAGGTGAAGTTGATCCGCGCCTGGTGAAAGACGCGATCTCGACGTTTGAGCTGGATACCGATCGTCCGGTGGCTTGGGCACCGCAAGACACCCCATCTGTACATGCTGTTGCTGACTACAAAGAGGAGAACTAAGCATGCAAATTACGACTCCCGATATTGGTGTAGATCAGGCAACCGTGGCCGAAATTCTGGTCAAAGTCGGTGATACGATTGCGATTGATGACAGCATCGTGTTGCTTGAATCCGATAAAGCCTCTGTTGAAGTGCCCAGCACTTCAGCAGGGGTGGTGAAAAGCATTCTGGTCAGTCAGGGTGATGAAGTGACTGAAGGCGCGGTACTGATTGAACTGCAAGCTGAAGATGGCAGTACGGATGTGGTCGAGCCACAGCAAGCAGATGCCTCACAAAAAACCTCAGAAAATACACCGACGTCTTTGCCTGATCAGGAAATCATGCAAGAACTGGCATCACATCAGCCAAAAGTTTCTGCTGCGCCTGAGGCTCAAGCAAGTTCACAAGTGGTCGATGTTCAAGTCCCTGATATTGGTGTAGAGAAAGCCACTGTCGGTGAAATTCTGGTCTCTGTCGGTGATGAAATCGAGGTGGATCAAAGCATTATGGTGGTGGAATCGGACAAGGCGACTGTTGAAGTGCCAAGTACGGTTACAGGCACGGTGGAATCTATCGACATTAAAGAAGGCGACACGGTTAAAGAAGGTGTGGTGATTCTAAAAGTGAAAACTTCAGGATCGACCCCGACTGTTGCAGCAGAAGCGCCAAAAGCTGAAGCTGCGCCAGTTCAAGATGCTAAAGCGGAGTCAGTGGCTCAAGCCGCAGCAGCACCTGCGGGTGAGGTTGAAGTGATGGTGCCTGACCTCGGGGTAGACAAAGCAGCTGTGGCTGAAATTCTGGTTTCTGTCGGTGATACGGTTGAAAAAGACCAGAGCATCATCGTGGTGGAATCAGACAAGGCCACGGTTGAAGTGCCAAGCACAACTGCTGGGGTGATCAAGGCCATTCATGTTGAGCTGGGTCAAAATGTCTCTGAAGGCATTGCACTGATGACAATTCAAGCTGAAGCGCAAGCAGAGGCTGCACCTGTTGCGGCTAAAGCGGAAGCACCGAAAGCAGCTGTTGCACCAGTAGAGACCACCAAAGCAGCACCTGCGGCATCTTCTACTCCAGCGGTGGCGACCTCTGACAATGCCGACAAGCTGACCAAAGAGCAGAATGTCGCCAACTCGAAAGTTTATGCCGGCCCTGCTGTACGTAAACTGGCACGTGAACTGGGCGTAGTATTGTCAGAAGTTCAGGCTTCAGGTTCCAATGCTCGGGTGATGAAAGAAGATCTGAAGGCTTATGTCAAAGCGCGCCTGACTGCGCCGCAGGCTGCTCCTGTAGCCGCTGCTGTTCAAGCCGCAGGTCTACCAAAATTGCCAGACTTTAGTGCTTTTGGTGGTGTGGAAGAGAAAGCCTTAACGCGTTTGCAACAAGTGTCTATTCCGCAGTTGTCGCTGAATAATTTCATTCCGCAAGTGACCCAGTTTGATGCAGCCGATATTACTGAACTGGAAGCGTGGCGTAATGAGCTGAAAGGCAACTTCAAGAAAGAAGGCCTGAGCCTGACCATTATGGCCTTCATCATCAAAGCAGTTGCGCACTTGTTAAAAGAAGAGCGCGAGTTTGCTGGTCACTTGGCCGATGATGGCAAGTCAGTCCTGCTACGTAACGAGATCCATATGGGGATCGCGGTGGCAACGCCAGATGGTTTAACGGTTCCGGTATTGCGTCATCCCGATCAGAAGTCGATTAAACAGATTGCCACTGAGCTGGGAAGCTTGGGTCAAAAAGCGCGTGACAAGAAATTGTCGCCAAAAGATCTGCAAGGGGCGAACTTTACCATTACCAGCCTGGGCTCAATTGGTGGTACTGCATTTACGCCGCTGGTGAACTGGCCGCAAGTGGCAATTCTGGGAATTTCACCTGCCACCATGCAACCCGTCTGGAATGGTGAAGGCTTTGATCCACGCTTGATGCTACCGTTGTCTTTGTCATACGATCACCGTGTGATTAATGGTGCAGATGCTGCGCGTTTCACCAACAAGCTGACCCAGCTGCTCAAAGATATCCGTACTTTATTGATTTAATCTGATCAGATTATTTCAATCATAGACCCTGCTTCGGCGGGGTTTATTTTTGCCACATTGAAAAATAATGGATTTGATTCTATACTTGGCGCACTTCATTGGGGAGTAGCCGCCTTTTGCGCAAAGCAGAAGGGTGATGGTCAACATATTTGTCCTGAACCGGACATGGTCATCATAGCAAAAAACCAAATGAGCTTCTCGAAGCTTTCTTTTGTTGGCAAGACCTTTGATTTACCACTCTGCAGATTTTGGCTAGCAGGAGCGGTGAGTCATTGGTATTGGATGCTAGCCAGAGAAAGACCTCATGTATGAATTCTTACTGTCGACCGCAATTGTGGCACTGGCTGAAATGGGTGACAAAACCCAACTGCTGGCTTTGCTGCTTGCCGCACGTTTTCGCAAACCCGTTCCTATTTTAGTTGCTATTTTATTGGCGACGCTGATTAACCATGGCCTTTCTGCGGTATTGGGACAATGGATCACCACGGTGATTGGGCCGGAAGTGTTGCTGTGGATTGTGTCGATTGGTTTTATTGCGATGGCGGCCTGGATGCTGATTCCGGATGAACTCGGAGATGAAAATGCCAGTATCAATAAATGGCAAAAATTCGGGGTATTTGCTGCGACCTTCATTTTGTTCTTTCTGGCAGAAATTGGCGATAAAACCCAGATTGCCACAGTCGCGCTGGCAGCACGTTTCGATAGTATATTCTGGGTGATGCTCGGTACCACTTTGGGGATGATGCTGGCCAATGCACCTGCGGTATTTCTAGGAGATAAACTGGCGAACAGGCTGCCGATCAGCCTGATTCATAAAATTGGCGCGGCCATTTTCCTGGTGATTGGTGTCGCCACTCTGCTTCAATATTATTTATTTTAAAAATACAGTAATAATTGCATGAATCCTGAGCTAAAAACTCAGGATTTTTTATGCCTAAAATAAGCTTAAAACTTTGATAAGTAGTGTGATATGGCCAGTTTTATTGATTGTAAGTTCAACTAAATACTTATATGTTATATGGGTATAAAACAGCACTTTTAAATTTAAATCGGGGAATATATACATGGTTTTTGAACGCACCACATCGCAGGTCCTGTTTGATGACGGGACACATAAATGCATCAGTTTTACCAGTCTGGTCAAAGGTGAAGGCGTTCAGGCAAACCAGTTTTTAATCATTGATAACGAGCGGGCGGCGGTACTCGATCCGGGTGGTGATCTCACCTATGTTCCGCTAACCATGGAACTGAATAAATACACCCGGTTGACCAATCTGGATTATGTCATGGCTTCGCATCAGGATCCTGACATCATTACTTCGATGCCACGCTGGCTGGTATATACCGATGCCAAAGTGGTGGCTTCCAAGCTCTGGGCGCGTTTCTTGCCACATTTAAACTCGGCTTTTATGAGTGACCGGATGAAAGGCAACTGGCTAGATCGGCTGGTCGAGCTCCCGGATCATGGTCAGATCATTCCTCTGGGTAATGCCAATATTGTGGCGGTACCAGCGCATTTTCTGCATTCAGTCGGCAATTTCCAGTTTTATGATCCGATTGCCAAGATCCTGTTTTCGGGAGATATGGGTGCATCGATGGTCGATGATGCTGCCAAACCATTGGAAAACTTTGCTGCGCATATCCCAAAAATGAAAAGCTTTCATCAGCGTTATATGTGCAATAACAAGGTGATTCGTCTTTGGGTGAACATGGTGCGGGGCATGGATATCGAGATGATTGTACCGCAGCATGGCACGCCTTTTATGGGTAAAGAGCAGATCACCCAGTTTCTGGACTGGATTGAAACGCTGCAATGTGGCACCGACCTGATGGACGAAACTGTTTTTACCTGTCCTGAATAGTTCACAGAAAAATAAAATTTTTCTTGTGTAGAAAAACAACATTTTTTATATTTCTTCTCCAAAAAACTTTTTTTTGATCATGAGAACTTATAAGAAATGTTATCTCAAGTTCCAACACCAGATGCATGTTTAAGCTGCGGGGCGTGCTGCGCCTATTTCAGGGTTTCGTTTTACTGGGCTGAAGGGATTCATATGCCTGAGCATTATACGGAACCTGTAACAGCAGTTTATTC
>ERZ808040.2163-NODE-2163-length-11587-cov-3.471329_pt1 | contig 11587 bp, 7 predicted proteins | sample MGYA00380191_ERZ808040 | MGnify/ENA primary metagenome ERZ808040 (study PRJEB31490, sample SAMN06133395) | mouse gut metagenome | isolation source: J6 | host: mice | place: China: Chengdu | collected 2015-05 ... | reverse complement strand
AAAGAAATTATAATGGAAAAAAAAAAAAAAAAAAAAGCTGGGTAAAGGATAGTATGGATATTAGTGAAGAATATGCAAAACCGGGAGCAAATTATGATGCCTATAATGCAATTGGGTATGGATACCAGTGGTGGATACCAGAAGGGGAAGAAGGAGAGTTTATGGCAATTGGCGTGTATGGTCAGTGGATTTATGTGAATCCAACAAAACAAGTAATTATTGTAAAGACTAGTGCAGACCCTAATTTTATGGAAAAAGGGTATGAATTAAAACATGTGGAGTTTTTTAGGGCAATTGCAGAAGGAATATTATAATTTTGGGATAATCTGTTTTAACTATTAATAGAAAATTTTAACAGTAAATGGATATTTAATTAAAAAGGAAAGACATATGCGTATAATTGATTACTGGCATATGTCTTTTTTGTTTATAAAATGAGCTTATTATTGCTTCTTTATGTGGCGTTGGGAAAAACAGATGCTATTTGTTGTATTAGTATTTTTTAAATATGTAAATATTGATTCTACATGGAGATAATGGTATGATATATAATGATGATATTAGTTTTTAAAATAAAAAATATTATATATAAAAGATAGGATAAGGAGTGAGTAGGTGTGGGAAAGAAGATAACGAACGATTTAAACAAAGTGTCAATAGGGGGAAATTATATAGGTGGAGATAATATTGTGAATTACTATTATGTTTCTAAGCCTGTAACAAATAAAGAAGAGGAAGATAGTAAAACAATATTTCTTTCGTATAATTGGAATGATGTGGAGGTTGCAGATAAAATTGATAAATATTTGTCAGCATTTCCTAGAATAACAGTAAAGAGAGATATACGTGACATTGGAATATGGAAAAGTATTCGAGAGTTTATGAAGAGCATCCGGCAGCAAGATTATGTAGTACTTATTGTAAGTGATTTATATTTGCGTTCAAGGAATTGTATGTTTGAAGTTATGGAAGTTATGAAAGAGGTAGAATATAAGGATAAAATATTTCCTGCTGTGTTGGAAAAGAGAATTTATAATCCGTTAGTCCGTGTAGAATATGTGAAGTATTGGCAGCAGGAATGTAATAAATTGGAGGCTGCAATAAAAGAATTAGATACAGAAAATATAGCAGGGTTTGCAGTTGATTTGAGACAGTATAAAAGTATTGCTTCTTCTATAGGAGAGTTTTTAGATATAGTTGCAGATAAGAATAATCCAAATATCCAGGAAATAGAGATTCAGATAGAGAAGGCTGTTTTAAAAAATAATAACGAAAAAGGAAATGGGATATGAATAAAAATATAGAGAATCATTTGGAACACAATAATATTGATACTTATATTGGTGGGGATCAAGAAAATAATTATTATATTTTAATGTATCAAGAAAAAGAGCGTAAATTTGTTGTTACACATAATACTAATATTAAACCAGTGGCATATTTTATTGGACGAGAAAAAGAATTATATGATTTACGGCAAAAAATAGAAAACGGACAAAAAGCTATTTTGGTAAGCGGGATGGGTGGGATTGGAAAAACACATATTTGTAAAAAATTGTTTGAAGAATATGTAGAGCAACATAGACAAGGAAAAGAAGAGATTTTTCATTATGTTGGATATGTAGAGTATAATGAAAATATAGGGGTTAGTTTACAAAGATGTTTAAGATATAAAAAGCAGGATAACCCCAAAATGGATAGAGAAGCAGCTTGGAAAGAATTAGAATATTTAGCTGCAGATGGAAAGTTGTTATTATTTATTGATAATGTAAATGTCTCCATTGAAGCAGATCCAGAGTTAAAAAGATTAACCAATATACCAGGGGCAATTATTTTAACTTCCAGGCGGACATTATTTAGTAAAGAATTTGAGCCATATCAAATAGGATTTTTAAGTACAGAACGATGTAAAGAAATTTATGAAAAAATTCGGTTTGAAAATAGTGGGATAAAGGTTGCACAAGAAGAGATACAAGAACTAGAATATATTATAGAAAAGTTAGCAGCTAGACATACAATAAGTATAGAATTTATTGCTAATTTAGCCTTAACTAAGAAATGGACTGTAAAAGAATTAAAGGAAAAATTAGAGAAAAATGGGTTTCAGTTGGAATATAAAGATGAAGAAGATAAACTTATTAATATTCAAAAATCTTATGAAACTCTATATAACTTATCAGAGCTGAATAAAGCAGAACGAAATATTTTAGAAGCATTTTCAGTATTTCCTTATATTCCTTTAGCAGCAGGAATATGTAATCAATGGCTACTTTTAGATGCGAAAGTGGAAGAAAAAGAGGATATTTTAGTGAGATTGTACCGAAAGGGATGGCTACAGTTCGATATTCAGCAGGAAAGTTATTCTCTGCATCCAGTGTTTGCCCAGTTTATCTATGAAAAATGCAAACCTGAAATGGAAGAACATTGTAAATTGGTAGAAGCATGTAAAAATAGCTTGCAAATACCAGATAATGGTTCAGTTTTAAAATGTCAAAAGTATATTCCATTTGCAGAAAATATTTTAGAAAAAATAGTGATAGAAAAAAATGAAAAACAAGTTAAATTTATAGGTTCACTTGCTTGTTTGTATTGTTATATGGCAGAATATTCTAAAGCTGAGGAATTGTATGAAAGAATTTCTAGAATAGCAGGAAACATATTAGGAGAGGAACACCCTTATATCGCGAGTAACTATAATGAGCTGGCAATAGTATATAGGAAGCAAGGTAAGTATAAAAAGGCAGAAGAACTGTATTGGAAAAGTTTGCAAATAAGAAAAAAAGTATTGGGAGAAGAACAGTTAGATACTGCTATAAGTTATGATAATCTTGCCATATTATATGAAGAACAAGGAAAGTACAGAAAAGCAAAAGAATTGTATGAAAAGAGCTTGCGGATAAAGGAAAGGGTACTAGGAAGGGAACATTTAGATATTGCTACAAGCTATCATAATCTTGCAGGAATATATAGGATACAAGGAGAATATAAAAAGGCGGAAGAGCTATATAAAAAGAGTTTAAAAATAAGGAAAATATTGGGAGAAGAAAATTTGTTTACTGCTAGGAGTTATAATAATCTTGCAGTAGTGTATGAGGAACAAGGAAAATATAAGATAGCAGAAGAGTTGTATAAGAAAAGTTTGCAGATAAGGGAAAAGATGCTAGGAAAAGAACATCCAGATACCATGGTAAGTTATAATAATCTTGCAGGGGTGTATGGTATACAGGGAAAATATAAAAAGGCAGAAAGTTTGTATGAAAAGAGTTTGCAAATAGTAAAAAAGGTACTGGGAGAGGAACATCCTTTTGTTGCTAGAAGCTATAATAATCTTGGAGTAATATATAAAAAACAAGGCGAGTATAACAAGGCAGAAGAATTGTATAGAAAGAGTATAGAAATAAGGGAAAAGGTGCTGGGAAAAGAACATCCAAATACTGCTACAAGCTATAATAATCTTGCAGTGGTGTATGTAGAACAGGGAGAGTACAAAAAGGCAAAAGAGCTGTATGAAAAAAGTTTATGGATAAGAGAAAAGATACTGGGGAAGCAACATCCTCTTACTGCTGCAAGTTATAATAATCTTGCGAAAGTGTATGAGAGACAAGGAAAATATAAAGAGGCAGAAGAACTATATGGAAAAAGTCTTTGGATAAAGAAAAAGATATTGGGAGAAGAACATCTAGATACTGCTATAAGTTATGATAATTTTGCAGGATTATATGAAAAAAAGGGAGAATACAAGAAAGCAAAAGAACTATATAAAAATAGTTTAAGGATAAAAGAAAAGATACTGGGAGGAGAGAACCCAGATACTGCTATAAGCTACCATAATCTTGCAGGATTGTATAATATACAAGGAGAATATAAAAAGGCAGAAGAAATGTATAAAAAAAGCCTATGGATAAGGGAGAAGGTATTGGGAAAGGAACATCCAGATACAGCAGTAGGATATAATGATCTTGCAGTAGTGTATGGGAAACAAGGCGAATATAAAATGGCATTATTATTTTATACTAAAGCATATAAAATTTTGGTGCTTAAACTAGGATTGAATTATCCAAATACGCAAATTGTCTATAATAATTTGAAAGAAGCTTATACTACATGGAGTTCAAAAAATGATTTTAATCAATGTTAAAAGAAAAGATGAAAGAATAAGCTTTTTAAAAGAATAGGCAGAAATAATTTTTGTTTTAGATTAACAATCCCATATTTTCTTAAATCATTATACCAAAACCATAACAAAAATATTTATTAATGTAAATATACAAATTAAATATATAAATTAGAGTAAATATAATTAAAATATTAATGAAGATTGGGGCAAATATATGTATAATAAGGATATCAAATTAAAATTTGCTTAAAAAAAGAAGGGGTCAGTAATTATGCCAGATATATTTAGGATATTAGATCGATTTAAGATAACTGGAAGGGGAATGGTATATACCATAAAAAAAGATAAGGATACGATTATCTGTATAGGGGATAATTTATATGATTTATGTGGGAACCAGTTTAAAATAAAAGAAGTGGAAATGTTTAGAGGGGTATTTGGGGAAGTTGGCATAGATAAGATTCCCATAGGTATTTTATTGGAATTAGTAAATGGAGTAGAGGTGGAAGGGAATATTTTAATAAGGGATCAAAAGAATATGAATTTCTTGTTTTGCAGCCATCCTTTATATCCAAATAAAGTGGATGAAGATTATAAAGAAGAATATCAGGCAGCAAGCAATACCTATCCTTGTGCATTATTTAGTTACGAGGATATGGAAGTAGGACGATTGTCTTTATATGGAAAAGAAATTTGTGGATTAACAATATATCGTGGTTGGATGATGCAGCCTGAAATGTATAGGCATTTTTATTTTCTTTTAGAAAAGAAAGGGATTATATTAATAAATACGCCAGAGGAATACGAAAAGTACCATTTATTGCCTGGCTGGTACAATGATTTTAAAGATAAGACATTAGAATCTGTATGGGAAACACAAGGAAAACTAGAAGATGCTATTTTAATGTCTAAGGGTTTAGAAGGGCCATATATCGTAAAAGATTATGTAAAAAGTAGAAAACATGAATGGTATGATGCTTGTTTTATTAAAGATATAAAAGATATAGAGAATGTATCTAAGGTAATAGGAAATTTTATAGGACGCCAAGGTTCCAGCTTTGTAGGCGGGGTGGTTTTAAGGAAATTTGAAAAATTAAAACAGATAGGGTTCCATAAGCGTAGTGGCATGCCTTTATCAGAAGAATATCGGGTATTTATTTATGCAGGGAAAATCCTTACAATAAGTGATTATTGGATGGAAGAATCAGGGATAGAAATTTCAAATAAAGAATATCAATGGATAGAATTAATTGCAAAAAGTATAAAAAGTAATTTTATTACATTGGATCTTGCTAGGAAGGAAGATGGTTCATTAATTATTATGGAATTTGGGGATGGGCAGGTATCAGGGTTACAGCAGCTAGAGGAAGGAATGTTCTATCAATCGTTCCCTATATAGCTTAAGCCCACCCCTAAACTTTTGCCAGTAAAGGGGTGGTAAAGCTGGGACTATTTAGAACCACAAATAAGGCCTGCACACAAGTGTAGGTCGGTATTATCACACCTACAAAGACAGTTTAGAGGGACTTTGTTTTATGAGACTATCTCTCACGAGATTAGTGCGGATTTTGCTTGTTGGGAATATCCCAAACCCTAATGTAACTTGGAATTTGACATTCTTTTGCTTTACAATTTACATTCATCAGTATTTACAAGGAATTTTATTGTATAATGCTTTTTAATAGTGTAAAAATAAATACCATTTTTTATTGGTTAGGTCATATATTTTATTACCGTATCTGCAGCAGCAATAGTGCTTGGCCGATGGGCTATCATAAGTATAGTGCGGCCTCCTTTTAAGGATTTTATTGTTTCTTGGATAAGTGACTCAGATTCGTTATCAAGTGCAGAAGTAGCTTCATCCAGTAGAATAATAGGGCTATTCCTAATAATGGCACGGGCAATGGCAATACGTTGTTTTTCGCCGCCAGATAGGGTATTGCCGCGTTCTCCTAATAGAGTGTTATATCCATTTGGCAGTTTCATAATAAAATCATGGGCATTTGCTGCCTTTGCTGCTTCTATAATATCATTGCGGGTTGCGCCATATTTTCCATAAGATATATTTTCCGCAATAGTAGTTTTATAAAGATAAGGTTCTTGGGGGACATAGGAGATCTGTTCCCTAATTTCTTTTAGAGTAAGGTCAGAATATGTTTTTCCATTTATTATAATGGTTCCTTTTTCTAATGGATAAAAACCAAGTAAAAGTTTGGCAAGTGTACTTTTTCCGCAACCTGATTCACCTGTAATAGCCACAAAACTTCCTTTTTCAATCTTTATAGAAAAGTTTTCTAAAATTTTTTTACCTTCATTATAGCCAAAACTTATATTTTGTACGGATAATATAGGATTGTCTGCTGGATAACAAGCATTATCTTTTTCTTTGCAAGTTTCAAATTCCCATTGCTCTGGTTCCTCTTCCATATCAAGGAATTCAAAAATTTTTTCAGCATTAGCAATACAATTCATCATTTGAGGCAGGTATTGCCCTATATCTAGGAAAACATTGCGGAACACACTATATAATGTATAAAGTGCGGTTAATTCTCCAAGGTTGATTCTTCCTAAAGATACAAACCAAATGCCAAGCCCTAAAAATGCTAATGCGCCGATTAAATCAAACATACAATTGAAACTTTCAAGCCCTGCAGATAACCGGTTGGTATTTTTCTTTATATGGAGATATTCTTTGTTTGTAGTTTCATATTCTTGTAAAAGCCTTGGGCCAACTGGAAAGATTTTTATTAATTCTATGCCAGATAAAATATTTGTCAGCTTTTCAAGCATTTTACTATTTTTATCAGATAGATGTTTGCCAGCAGTTTTCATGGGATTGGCAAAAAGACTGTTTATAAAAAAGGATAGTAAACTTACAGCGGTTAAACAAAGAGTAAGCTCCCAACTAAAATAAAACATAGGGATAAGGTATATAATAGAGGAAATAATTGCTGAAAGTATCCGGCGGAGCCTTGAAGTATAAATATCAGAAGCCTTTTGTACATCAAAAATAAGTTTTGATATAAAATCGCTGCTATGGTTCTTCTCATAATAGGACATAGGCAGGCGCATAGCTTTTGAAAATACAAGTTTTTCTACTTTACCAGCAGCAGTTCTGCCTTCAATATTATAATGGATAATGCCAAAACGCCATAATAGTAAACCAAGTACAAATACTATAAAATTTCCAAGTACAAGCTGGAAAAGATGAGTAGTATTATTTGTTTGTGCCGCTGTAACAATATTTTTAATTAAATAGGAATTTGCTATCTTGCGTCCTGCATCGCCTATAGTAGAAAGTAAAATAGCACATAAATAGATGGGAAGCCTATTGCCCATTAGTTTCATATAGCGAAAAAAAGTTTTTAACATTTTCCTAACCACCCCTTACCCTTTTGCATACATTTCTGCGTAGATTCCTTGTTTTTTCATAAGTTCTTTGTGGTTTCCTATTTCCACTATTTTTCCGCCACTAATTACATAGATTTTTTTTGCATTTTTTATTGTGGAAAGCCTATGTGCAATTGTAATTACTGTTTTCCCAGCAGATATTTTCTCAATCGCTTCTTGTATTTTTTGTTCTGCTTCCATATCTACAGAGGCAGTTGGTTCGTCTAAAAGGAGAATGGGGGCGTTTTTTAGGAAAGCCCTTGCAATAGAAATTCTTTGCCTTTGCCCTCCTGAAAGGCATATGCCACGTTCCCCAACAAAGGTATCATATCCTTTTGGAAGGCTTACAATAAAGTCATGGATATTTGCATTTTTACATGCTTCTATAATTTCTTCTTCTGTAGCATTTTCTTTTCCACAAGCTATATTTTGCCTAATGGTTTCAGGGAATAAAAAAATATTTTGTGAAACTTCTGAAAAACAGTCTCTTGCAGCTTTTAAATTCCAATCTTTAAAAGGATGCCCAAAAAGGGTATATTCGCCATTCTTTTTTTCATAAAAGCCGCAAAGTAGCTTAAAAATAGTGCTTTTCCCTTCCCCTGATCCGCCTACAAAAGCAGTTTGTTCGCCTGCGTTAATAGAAAAGTTTATTTTATTTAAGATATAGTGATCACAATTGTTATTATAATAAAAATCAATGTCTTTCCATTCAATCATAGGGGCGGCTTGGCTAATATTGGGTATCTTATATATAGTTCCATCTGTTCGTTCTTCTTTTTGATTGTAGATTTCTTGTATTCTTTTTAGTGAAACGCCTATTTCACGTATATCATTTGCACAAAAAACAATATCGCCAATTGGGTATAAAATTCTATTTAGTATTACTGTAAAAGCAAGCATATCCCCTACACTAATCCTTCCTTGCTTTGTTTCATATAGTGCGAAAAGATAACAGATAATAACAGGAACAGTAGTAATGATATTTTTTAGGACCCAGCCAAGGGAGGAGATACGGGTGCTTTTACATGCTTGTGCTACCATATTGTTAATAATAGTATCAATTTTTTGTTTATGTAGTTCATATAGGTTATAGCTTCTGCCGACTATAATGCCTTGAATGGCATCGTATGCTTGTTCTGTGCGCTCATCCATATGGGTACGCAGTTTCTTTATTATATTGGCAAGTTTTTTGGATAATTTATCTGCTACAATTAACATAATGGGATAGCTTGCAAATAGTACAATAATTAACATAACATCCATTTGAATTAAATATATTGTGGATGTAACTACTATAATAAAATTTACAAAAAGCCCTGGAAGGATTTCAGAAAAAAACCTTTCCATTTCTTCCATATCTGATATAAGTGTCGTAAGGATACTTCCAGTCCCTTTTGTATCAAAATAGGAAAAAGGCAATTTTAATAAGTGCTGCCCAAGTGATAAACGGACATCGTTTTGTACCATAGAACTATAATGTTTCCCCAAAATGCCTTTGAAGTATGAAATAATTGTGCCTAATAAAATCATCCATATTAGCGGTGTAAAAAATTCTGGCAAGAATACTTGTTGCCCAGAAAACATTGAGTCTGTGGCATTTGCAATAAAATCATTTCCTATAATGATAATTTCATTTAAAACAATGGAACATATAATAAATAATAATAACATATATCCGTGGCGTAGACTTGGTTTTACCATTTTAGGGCCCCTTCCATCCATACTTTTGCATCAGGATATTCAGAATCTTTTTTTATATTTCCCATAATATAACATTTATGGTATTTCCCAATAATATTTATTACTTTATCACATTCTTCCCTTGCCACTACCAGTAACATACTAATACCAGGGGAAAAGTCTTCTAAAAAACCTTTCTTGTCCATAATATTTAAATCATATATATACTGAAACAGTGCAGGTATGGGCGGGACAGAAATACTGGCACCAAGCCCTTTTGGCATGGTATTATAACATTTGCGGTTAAATAAAGAACGGTTAATATGGAAAATACCATGTACTAGGTTTTGTTGGTGAAGCTCATTTATTACATTTACATAAGAAGTATTTGGTTTCATAAGTTCATCTATAAAAATATGGTTTGCGTCAATTTTTGCATAAGTTATATCGGGCCTTCTGTCAAGGATTACTTTAATAAAAGGGTAACTAATAGAGGAGATGCCTTCTGTATGCAGCCCAATAATAATATCCCCTTCTGTAATTTCTGATCCAGTAATAATTTTTTTTCTATCTACAACCCCTATAATAGAAGCACTTATTTTGTATTCACCAGCATGGTAATTAACAGCCTGGGCGGCTACTTCTAACCCTGCAAATATAATTCCATTGTTTTCACAAGCCTCTTTAAGGGCTTCGCCCATGGTAAGGATTTGCCCGCTGTCATTGTTCCCACAGACAATATTGGCTTGTAGGATAGCAGGTTTTACCCCAAAACGGATTAGGTTATTAGAGGAGTTTGATACCAAATCAATACATATTTCCCTGTCATATCCATTATCCATTGCAAAACGTTCTTTGGAGCCTGGGACATGGTTTGCAAATACATATACAGGTTCTTCCATTTCTAAAGTGTCCATTTTAAAAAATACTGGATCAACATATTTGGCATGGATTAGCATATCGCTTTTGGTAATTAAGTTGTTTAACCTGTCTTTTACAATATAGAGTTTTTTTGTGTCTAAACCGGTATCTAGGTAACTAATAGCCTTTCTTTCTTCTGAAAGGCCATTTAGTAAAAAATCAACCGTACTTTCCAGTACCTGGGCGATATCATACATAATATCTATAGATGGCAGGCTAATGCCTTGTTCCCATCTTGAAACTGCCTGATAGGATACATTAAGTAAATCTGCAAGCTGTTTTTGTGTCATTCCTTTTACTTTTCGTTGTGTTGAAATTGCCCTTCCAACTTTTTCTTTATCAAGCATCTGTTACCTCCTGTGTTTTATAGATAAAAGTGTACCATATAGAAAATATATTGACAATCAACGAGATATTGAGATAATGGCTAGTACTCAATTCTGGATAGATTAATAATAGTTTGTATCTATAAAAAGAAAAAACACAAGATAGATGAAAAATAAAATAACATTTTTTGTTATATGCAGAATTTATTACAATAATTATAGCAATTATTTTTATCTATTAAAGTAGAAAAAATGTTATTAAATAAGGCTTGTAGAGGAATTTTCTAAAATATTGGGCAATAATGTATAAATATTACAATTACATAATGTATCAAAATATTTTTTAATATTCATATAGGCTTTCCATTTATCCATTGTGAAATCTGGCAAGCCATGCCTTAATGCGACATCCACAAATCGTTTTTCCATAATACAGGCGCCATTTGGCAAAGAAATAGCATCACATAATTGAATAAGGGTATCATAGTTATTATATTCTTTATTTTTTAAAAACTGTTTTAAAAAGTCTTTTTGTCCAGGGGAACAATCATAATTGCCAAAATAAGTATTTATGTCTTTTATAGGGAAGGAATGTGTTAAACAAATATGTGCGATTTCTTCTTGGCCAATGCTTATCATATAATCATAACCATCAAATATATGCAATATCCCTTTTATTCCTGCCCTGCGGCCAATATCGTGCATTAATCCCATAACATATGCTTTATCTGGGTCCATAATATTTGTTTTTTCAGCAATTAACCGAGCATTTTTTGCAACAGATATACTGTGCTGTTCCCAAGGGCCGGGTGTTAAATTGGCACCTAGTTTAAGTTCTTTATCAGCTTCTGTAGGTTTAAGCATATAAGATCCTCCTTAAATTTTCTTTGTTATTTTCTTTTATTTATGTTAAACATTATTCTTATATTGTATTACAGTTAGAGTTTCTTGTAAATAAATTGAATAGAAAAATAGGAATTGATATGGTAATATATAGGGAAAGGGAATGTGAAAAGAGAGGATGGTGCCAATGAAACTAAACCGGATGATTGGGATTTTAGCAATTCTTTTGCAGCAAGAAAAGGTAACAGCCCCTTATCTTGCAGAGAAGTTTGAGGTTTCACGCCGTACAATTAACCGGGATATTGAAGAA
>ERZ808040.2162-NODE-2162-length-11594-cov-4.260485_pt1 | contig 11594 bp, 11 predicted proteins | sample MGYA00380191_ERZ808040 | MGnify/ENA primary metagenome ERZ808040 (study PRJEB31490, sample SAMN06133395) | mouse gut metagenome | isolation source: J6 | host: mice | place: China: Chengdu | collected 2015-05 ... | reverse complement strand
ATTTAAGCCAAAATAAACAACTGTTAAAAGAACGGATAGGAGCAATTATGAGTTTTAAGAAAAAATCAAAAGCAATTCGGCTTTTGACTGGTATGCTGACGTTGTGTATTATTTTCAGTGCAGCTTTCGTCGGGATTTATTCTACTGCCGCCGCCGCAGATGTGCCAAATTTGATAAATACAAAGAATTCATTTCCGCCACTGTTTGATAATTCGCAAACAGCAGGCAATTTGTTAGAAATGGAAACATTGGATATTAAGGGAACATCATACTATTTAGTTTATAATGAAGCCCAACTCAGGGCTATTGGAACAGGTGAGTATGGCATGGATCAGAATTATATGCAGCAGGCGGATATTCGATTATCCACGGAAGAATGGGTACCCATTGGAACATGGGATAATCCATTTACAGGCACTTTTACTGGCAATGGTTTTGAAATTGCAGGCCTTACCATGACCGACCCAGATGCAGAGGTTATAGGGCTGTTTGGTGTTGCCAAAAATGCTCATATCTATAATGTTATTTTGCGGGATTATGACATCACGGGTGCGGGTAGAAATATTACAAGAAAATCGGTTGGTGCAATCCTTGCGATTGGGCAGGGAAGCCGTTCTTACGATAATTTTGTCTATCCCAAAAAAGCAGCCGTAAGCACCAAAGATAATTCTTCCGAGATAGATCGGTATTATAAAGCCGGCAGTCTGCCTCTGTTTGAGATTACTTTTCCCCGGCTGGATGAAAATACTCAAAAGATGTGGCTTGAAAAGCTCTATGCGGATGGTGACTTTTCTTTTTTCTCTGTCGCTGTGCGCAGACTTGATACAAATTCTTCTCTATTTGCTGACTTCGTGGAAAAGGCATATTCCGATGAAGAAATGGCGTTTTTTTCCACTTTGACGGACCGTATGGATGAAGCGGAGCTGGAAATTTGGCTGGACAGGGCAGTGGAAGATGGGAATTGGGCATTTCAATCCATCCTCTTTGATAAGCTGAACCGGAGCGAGGAGTTTGATGAACTGGAAGAGAAGCAGCAGAAAGAATGGGCCGAAGCGCAGACTGCGGAATACCGGGCTGCGGGCGTTACGGTGGACGGCAAAGATTATTACTACCAGGGTCAGCTTGTCAACATCTTTTTAGACATCCGGGCCAACGAATCTTTTTACGCACTGAATATGAACCCAAAAGGGACTGTTAATATCAAAATTGTCCGTGATGCGGAAAACAAAATCACAGGCGTTTCCTATATGACCGAGGCGGAAGTGATTGAACGGTTGGGGGATATGGATGACCCGGATAATAAAACGGATGCAGAAATAATCCCTGTTGATTTCAAGGCCGTAGCGGCGGGAGAAACTATCTTCCTGGGTGAGTACACATTGTCCGACGGGGACAAAATTTTGTACGACATTTCAGCGAAAACGGGAAACAGAATGAAGGTCTTTTTTGCAAAGGAAGAGCAGGAAGATGTGACCTATTGGTCAGTGAATAACCTGCGTCAGCCGGGGCAACTGCTGGAATGTATTGCAGATTTTACCGTTGGGTCTCCGGAAACAAAGCCCGGAACCTATCATCTGTACATCCAGGCCCCGGACGGCGCTCTGGGAAATGTAAAGGGCAGTGTTTCGATTGTGTCAACAAACCCATCATGATAATGTTCGCACTTCTGCCGGAACAACGGCATAATAAACTTTATACTATGGCCTGTGTGCCCTTGTTAAGCGTTGCACACAGATGTTTTTACATTTTTCATGTTTTTTGGAGAAATAAGGGGACTAAACTTCCAAATCTTACAAATCCTTTAATTTTACATTTCCCTGTGTTTTTTTCAGGAGGTTTGTGGTAAAATCCTTATGTGGGGTTTTTCGGCAGGCCTCCTCTTTTTTCACGCGGTTTCACAGTACATATTCAATCAGATTTTGAAAAACCAGGGATGTTATGTGCGGATTTTGCAAAAATGCTGGGACTGAATCTTAAAATGTTGTTTTTTCAGCTTGACAGAACGAGCGATGCCCTGCCAAAAAGCAAGGTTTCCTGCATGAGTTTTTCGTATGCGGGAAAAGTATAAAAGTAGAATGTGGAAAGGAAGATGGGAAATGAACGAGTACGGGAGAGAAACAAGCAAAAGGGCACGAAATGAGAAGGTGAGGAGGGCGAGGGAACAATTCATGATGCTCGTCCTTTTGCTGGCGTTGGTGCCAACCATTCTCTGCATCATTTTATTTTCGAAGCAGGCGAGGTTAAAAGGTGATATCGAGGCACTTGAGCAGAAGCTTAAACGGTACGAACTGCAAAATAACAGTACCGGAGGGGGCAGCCCAAATCCGGGTGCGGGGACGGAAAACCCGACACCGTTTCCGTCGCCGACAACAACACCTGCCGCGACACCGACGGAACCTGCAGTGGCCCCAACACAGGGAGCCGCCGCCGGGGAGGAGGATTCTTCCGATGTGATTTTATCGTCAATAGATGGGAGACCGGTCACGGTAACACCGGGGGCGGATGGAAAGCCGATTGGCGGGACACAACCGGAAGATAACACGGAGCCATTTGCAACGCCGACACCGTTTCCGACACCGACAGTCGCAGTTGACCCTGAAACCGGGGAATTGCTTCCGTGGGCAAACAAGAAAGTCTACATTACCTTTGATGACGGTCCGAGCAAGAACACGGATGAACTTTTGGACCTGCTCTCGGAATACGGTGTGAAAGCTACCTTTTTTGTGATCGGACATGAGGGGGAGGATTATGCCCGCCTTTATAAGAGGATCGCGGAGGAAGGGCATGCCATCGGGATGCATTCTTACTCCCACGACTACGGAAAAATATATAAATCTGTAGAAGATTTCGAGAAAGACTTTACAAAGATAAGCAATTTATTGTATGATACTATAGGATACGTTCCTGACCTTTACCGTTTTCCGGGCGGAAGCAGCAACAGCAAGTGCAAAGCCCTGACGATCCAGCCGTTCATCAGCTTCCTCCTGGAACGGGATATGCGTTATTTTGACTGGAATGTAGAAAACGGGGATGCGACCGGGAAGAGTTATACTGTGGAGGAACTGGCACAGAATTTGTTGGACGGCGTGGAGAAAAAGACAACCTCCGTTGTTTTATGCCACGACACGAACGCGAAGGGGAAGACGCTTGAGTCGATGAAGATTGTACTGCCCACACTGATCGAAAAGGGGGCGCAGATCCTTCCGATCACGGCGGACACACCGATGATCCGGCATGTGAAGCCTGCACAGGAGGAGTGAAAACCGGAAGTTTTCATCCGGAAAGTATTTTGCAAAAAGAAAACAGAAACAGGAGGTAACAAAGATGGCTTTTTATAAGGGCTATAAGAACAACGAAGCGGAGAAGGAGACCGTTGCCGCAGCGGAGAACGCGGAGAACACGGAGGATTATGATGCAGACCAGGTGGATGCGGATATCCTCGACAGTTTGTTCGAGGAGGAAGAGAACGCGCTGAATGCGGAGGGGGAAAGCCTGCAGGAAGCCGATGCGCAGCCGGAGAAGGCCGCCGTGGAACCGGAGGAGACAGAATCTGTGCCGTACCGTCAGGAACAGGAAGGAACGACCGTGATCACGAAGGGGACGACGATCAACGGCAGCATTATTTCGGACTGCTCGCTCGACGTGATGGGCACGATCAACGGCGACATCGAGTGCCTTGGGAAGCTGACCATCTCCGGCAAGGTCGTCGGAAATTCGATGGCATCGGAGGTGTTTGTAAACACAGACAGGCTTGAGGGCAGCATCAACAGCGAGGGCTGTGTCAAGATCGCGCAGAAGACCGTCGTGGTCGGGGATGTCACGGGAACTTCCGGCGTGATCGCGGGCGCGGTAAAGGGCGCGATCGACATTTCGGGTCCGGTTGTGGTTGATTCGACTGCGGTGATCCAGGGAGACATCAAGGCAAAGTCCATCCAGATCAACAACGGCGCGGTGCTCGACGGACGTGTTTCGCTGTCCTACGCGACAGGCATCGACATCAACAATATTTTCGCGGCGAAATAATTTGGAGGAGAGCGATGAAGCGTGTTTTATTAAAACTGAGCGGGGAAGCGCTCGCGGGGGAGAAAAAAACAGGCTTTGACGAGGCGACCTGCCTAAGTGTTGCAAGACAGGTAAAACAGCTTACCGAGGAGGGTGTGCAGGTGGCCATCGTGATTGGGGGCGGCAATTTCTGGCGCGGCAGGAGCAGCGGGACGATCGAGCGCACAAAGGCGGATCAGATCGGGATGCTCGCGACGGTGATGAACTGCATCTACGTCTCGGAAATCTTTCGCTTTGCCGGCATGAAAACAAAGATATTTACCCCGTTTGCGGTCGGTGCCATGACGGAGCTGTTTTCAAGGGATGCGGCGGTTGCGTGCCTAGAGGCCGGGACGGTCATCTTTCTTGCCGGAGGTACGGGGCATCCGTATTTTTCAACGGATACGGCGACAGCCCTGCGCGCGGTGGAGCTTTCGTGTGATATGATCCTGATGGCGCGCGCGGTGGACGGCGTGTACGACAGTGACCCGAAGGTAAATCCCGCGGCGAAAAAGTACGGCACGGTCACCTATCAGGAACTGCTCGACAAAAAGCTTGCCATCCTTGATATGGCAGCGACGGTGATGTGCATGGAAAACAAATTACCGCTGCTCGTATTTTCGCTGAACGAGGAAAACGGCATTGTAAATAACGGGAACGGCAGGATTACCGGAACCATTGTCACCGTGGAGTGACTGGTAAAAAACGTGCCGTCCCGCAAAATGGAGGAATAGTATGAACGAAAAGATCAAACCTTTTGAGGAGAAGATGGGAAAATCCCTTGAGGCACTCCGGGAAGAGTTTTCGACGATCCGCGCAGGCCGCGCGAACCCGCACCTTCTGGATAAGCTGCGCGTCGATTATTACGGTACGCCTTCCCCGTTACAGTCGGTAGCAAACATTTCCGTGCCGGAGGCGAGAGTCATCCAGATCCAGCCGTGGGAGTCAAAGATGATCAAGGAGATTGAAAAGACCATCCTGGCATCCGACCTTGGGATTACACCGGGCAACGACGGGAAGATCATCCGTCTGGTATTCCCGGAACTTACGGAAGACCGCAGAAAGGAACTCGCAAAGGACGTGAAAAAGAAAGCGGAAAACGCAAAGGTTGCCGTACGCAATATCCGCAGGGACGCGAACGATGCGATTAAGAAACTCGCAAAGGCAAGCGAGATTTCCGAGGACGAGCAGAAGACGGCCGAGGATGAAATCCAGAAGCTGACCGACAAGTACATCGAACTGATTGACAAGGAGACCGAGTCAAAATCCAAGGAGATCATGACCGTATAAAGGGCAAAAACGCAAAAGCGCATGGGGTGAACAGACCTGCAGGTATTTATGTGCAGGTTTGTTCCTTTCTGCGTTTTGGGCTGATGTGGGACTTTAGCAAAAAGGGATGGCGGATATCCGCCGTGTCCGAAAAGGGGACGAAGGGGGGAGCGCTGCAGGAAGGAGCGATTATGAGCAGGGAAAACTATGTGATCCCGCAGCACATTGCAATTATTTTGGACGGCAATGGGCGCTGGGCAAAAAAGAGGATGATGCCGCGGACTTACGGGCATGCGCAGGGGAGCAAAACGGTGGAGAAGATCTGCGAAGACGCGTACCGGATGGGGATCCAGTACCTGACGGTATATGCTTTTTCCACGGAAAACTGGAGACGGCCGCAGGAAGAGATCGACACACTGATGAATCTTTTGCGCGACTACATGAAAGACTGTATCAAGACAAGCAAAAAAAATAACATGCGCGTGCGCATCATCGGCGATATCAGCAGGCTTGACCAGGATCTGCAGGAAAGCATAAAGAGGCTTGAGGAGGCATCAAAGGACAATACCGGGTTAAGGTTTCAGGTTGCGCTCAATTATGGGGGCAGGGATGAGCTTTTGCGCGCCGCCAAGCGGCTTGCCGGGGACTATGCGGCGGGCAGGGTGGACCTGGGCACGTTTGGGGAGGACGATTTTGAAAATTATCTGGACACAGCGGGAATCCCGTCACCGGAACTTTTGATCCGGACGAGCGGGGAAGTGCGTCTGTCGAATTACATGCTCTGGCAGCTTGCCTATGCGGAGCTATATTTTACGGATGTTTTGTGGCCGGATTTCGATAAAAAGGAATTACAAAAGGCGATTGAGTATTATAATAGGAGAGACAGAAGATTTGGAGGGGTTTAAAGTATGTTTTGGGTTCGGTTTCGAAGCTCGTGTATCCTTGCCGTATGTGCGGTGCTTGCGCTTATTTTGGGCGGGAAAGTGCTTTTTGGGGTGATTCTTTTGATTTCGCTCATCGGTATGATGGAGATGTACCGCGTGATGGGTATCCACCGGGCAGTTCCGGGAGTTATCGGGTATCTCGCCTGCATCATCTTTGATTTCCTGTTGTTTTTTGGGCAGGGGGCATATGGGATGGAGTTGTTGATCGCGTTTTTCCTGATCCTGATGTTAGGATATGTGTTCACATTCCCCAAATACCGCTCCGAGCAGATTACAATGGTGTTTTTCGGCTTTTTTTATGTGGCGGTGATGCTTAGTTATGTCTTCCGGCTGCGGGAATGTGAGAGTGGTGCATATCTGGTATGGCTGATTTTTATCGGTTCGTGGGGTTCGGACACATGCGCGTATCTGGTGGGCAGGAGCATTGGCAAACATAAGATCGTGCCAAACCTTTCACCGAAGAAATCCTTGGAGGGCTGCATTGGCGGGATGGCGGGCGCGGCGGTGCTCGGCGCAGTGTTTGCGGCAGTCTTTTCTGCCCAGCTAAAAACGTTTTCTAGCCCGGTGCTCTCCTGTGCCTTGATCGGGGCAGTTTCTTCCGTGATCTCGCAGTTGGGGGACTGGGCTGCATCCGCAATCAAGCGCAACCATGATGTGAAAGATTACGGGAAACTGATCCCGGGGCACGGTGGGGTGATGGACCGTTTTGACAGCGTGATCTTTACGGCTCCGGTCATTTATTATCTGGCGCAGCTTTTGTGATTCTGGTTTTGTGCCGGGTCTGGCCGGATCCGGATGCCGCGTGCGCGGCGGAATGAGAGGAAAATATGAGAGTAATATCGGTTCTCGGCTCGACGGGGTCGATCGGGACGCAGGCACTTGACGTTGTGAGAAACAATTTAGCAGACGTGCGTGTGGCAGCGCTTGCAGTTTTTGGGAGCATTGATCTTCTTGAACGGCAGGTCAGGGAATTTCTGCCGCGCCTTGTATGCGTATATGATGAGAAACGCGCCGCGGATTTTAAAATGCGTGTGCGTGATCTTTCTGTTGAGGTAGTCACGGGCATGGACGGACTGATTGCCTGTGCCCTGGCGGCGGAGGCGGATATGGTATTGAGCGCGGTGGTCGGCATGATCGGCATCCGCCCGGTCATGGAAGCCATCTGTGCCGGGAAGGATATCGCGCTGGCGAACAAAGAAACCTTGGTGACAGCGGGGCATTTGATCATGCCGCTCGCAAAAGAGCACGGTGTGCGGCTGCTTCCGGTAGACAGCGAGCATTCCGCCATCTTCCAGTCGCTGCAGGGAGGTGGAGGCAGGGCGGAAAAGTTGATACTGACGGCTTCCGGCGGCCCGTTCCGGGGAAAGAAGCGAAAGGAGCTTGTGGGCGTGACCGTGGAGCAGGCATTAAGACACCCGAACTGGAGTATGGGGCGCAAGATTACCATTGATTCGGCGACGATGGTCAACAAGGGACTGGAGGTAATGGAGGCATGCTGGCTGTTTGATATGCCCGCCGATAAGATTGAAGTGGTCATCCATCCGCAGAGCGTGGTGCATTCCGCCGTGGAATATGAGGACGGGGCGGTGATCGCACAGCTCGGCATGCCGGATATGAAGCTCCCGATCCAATATGCCCTGTTTTATCCACAGAGAAGGTATTTTCCGGGAAAACGCCTAAGCCTGGCCGAGTATGGCAGCCTGACCTTTGAGCGGCCGGATATGGAACAGCTTCCGGGGCTGTCCTTAGCACTAGATGCCCTCCGCGCGGGCGGAAGCATGCCGGTCGTCTACAATGCGGCAAACGAATATGCCGTGGCACGGTTTCTTGACCGGGAAATCCGGTTTATAGACATCACCGAATGGATCGGGAGGGCTATGCAGGCCCATTCCGTGATCCATAACCCTTCGCTTGCCCAGATTCTAAAGGCAGAGGAAGAGACAAAAAGTTTTTTGCAGGAGCTTTTGAAAACGGAGTAAAGAGAATTTTTCGGTGGGACTGCTGCGCGTCCAATGAGACCATTCCTTGAAAAACCAGTCGCAGCATGGAGGCATAGAATGAAGATAGGCAGTATTATTGTAGCAATTTTAATGTTCAGCCTTGTCGTGATCTTTCACGAGCTCGGACATTTTTTGTTCGCGAAGAAGAACGGCATTGGCGTGAATGAGTTTTGTCTCGGCATGGGACCAAAGCTTTTTGGCATAAAAAAAGGGGAGACCCTGTATTCCCTGCGCTTATTCCCGATCGGCGGCGCATGTATGATGGTCGGGGAGGACGAAAATTCCGATGACGCGAAGGCATTTAACAATAAGACGGTCTGGCAGCGTTTTCAGGTCATTTTCGCGGGACCGCTCTTTAATTTCATCTTGGCCTTCCTGCTCTCCATGATCATGGTGGCGATCGCGGGCTATGACCCGGCGCGCGTGACCGACGTTGCAAAAGATGGTGCAGCGGCGCAGGCGGGACTGATGGAAGGTGACCTGATCGTGCGTTATGACGGGAAGAAGATCAATTTTGGGCGTGAGATCATGGTGGAAGAAACTTTTGACCCGATCAAGGATGCGACACCTGTAGAAATTACTTACAGGCGGGATGGGAAAAAGTATACGACTTCTGTAGTCCCGCAGAAAAGCGTGCGGTATCTTCTTGGTTTTGTATATAACGGGGACGATCTGCCGGCGACAATCCAGAGCGTCAACAAAGGTTCCGCGTTCGAGGCGGCAGGAATCATGAAAGGGGATGTCATCACCTCGTTAAATGGCACAAGGATCGCCAGCGGCAACGCACTGATGGAATATATGCAGGCGCACCCGCTCAAGGGGGAGCCGGTGAAGGTCGGTTATATGCGCAACAGTCTGGATTATGAGGCCGAGGTGATACCGCAGGCCAGCGAGTCGTACAGCCTCGGCTTCTCGTACAATATGTACGCGGAGAAGACGAGCGGTTTCGCGGTTCTCAAATACAGCGCGGCGGAAGTAAAGTACTGGATTGTGACGACCGTAAAGAGCCTGGGGCAGATTTTTAAGGGCAAGGTCAGCCGCAACGATATCGGCGGGCCGGTGCGCATCGTGAGCGAGATCAGCAATGTAATGAGCGAGGCATCCCCGTACGGCGCGATGGTGGTGATCGTCGAACTGATCAACTGGTGTGTCCTTTTAAGTGCGAACCTTGGGGTCATGAACCTGCTCCCGATCCCGGCACTTGACGGCGGAAGACTGCTGTTCCTGATTATCGAGGGGGTTCGGCGAAAACCGGTCAACCGCGAGAAAGAAGGGCTTGTCAACGGGATTTTCTTTGTCCTTTTGATGCTTTTAATGATATTTGTATTTTATAATGATATAACAAATTTGTTTCGGTAAAGGCGCGCAGGAAGCTCCGGTAATGTTTACGTGATGTTTAAAATACCGGGATGTGCCTTTGGAAAGGATGGAATAGGAAAATGGCTCATCGTGACCACACAAAAGAAATCCGGATCGGGAATGTGACGATCGGCGGGAATCATCCGGTCGCCATCCAGTCCATGACCAACACAAGGACGGAGGATATCACGGCAACCGTTCGACAGATACTCGAGCTTGAGGAGGCGGGCTGTGAGATCGTCCGCGCGGCGGTGCCGACGATGGAAGCGGCGCGCGCGTTCTCGGAGATCAAAAAGCAGATCCACATCCCGCTTGTGGCGGACATCCATTTTGATTACCGGCTTGCCATTGCAGCGATGGAGCACGGGGCAGACAAAATCCGCATCAACCCCGGGAATATCGGGGATGAAGAGAAGGTGCGGGCAGTCGTTGCGGTGGCAAAGGAGCGGGATATCCCCATCCGCATCGGGGTCAATAGCGGGTCGTTAGAAAAGGAGATCATCGCGAAATGCGGCGGGCATGTGAACGCGGAGGGGCTTGTGATGAGTGCACTCGACAAGGTGCGGATGGTCGAAGGGATGGGGTACGGCAATCTGGTCATATCCATCAAAGCGACCGATGTCCTGATGTGCGTGAGTGCGTATGAGCGGATTGCGGAAGTTACGGATTACCCGCTGCATATCGGCATCACGGAATCCGGTACGGCGGCGGGCGGCAACATCAAGTCGGCGGTTGGGCTTGGCATATTGCTCTACGAGGGCATCGGGGATACCATGCGCGTTTCGCTGACGGAGCGACCTCTGGAAGAGATTTATTCGGCAAAACAGATATTAAAGGCGCTCGGGCTGCACGCGGGCGGGATCGAGGTCGTTTCCTGCCCGACCTGCGGGCGCACGAAGATTGACTTGATCCCGCTTGCACACAAGGTAGAGGAACTGGTAAAACACTACCCATACCATATCAAGGTGGCAGTGATGGGCTGCGCGGTGAACGGACCGGGCGAAGCAAAGGAAGCCGATCTTGGCATTGCCGGCGGGGACGGCGAAGGGGTCATCATCCGCAAGGGTCAAATCATCCGCAAAGTGCCGGAAAAAGAATTGCTTGCAGAGCTGAAAAAAGAACTCGACGCGTTTTCGGAGTAATTTTTTTGACACCGTGTCCGGGGTGCAGGGAATGAATTTTTAGTGCAAAACAGGTGGAACCTGCGCGGATGGATTTTGGGTGCGCAGATGGGAGCGGGGAATGAAATTTTTTGAAGTGTTTGATATGCTTGCGGTCGATACCGGTCTGCGGGATGTGTTTGGGGAGGTTGTTGCCACAAAGGTAGCAGCCTCCAAATTGACGGGGAATATCACGGTACATATTGAAAGTGCACGGCCTTTGCCGTACCGGGAAAAAAAGAAAATGCTCTATCAGTTGAAAAAGCAGCTGTTCGGGGCGGCGGGGGTGGTGGATTTTAAGGAAACCTGCCGTCTCTCCGCGCAGTATAATCAGGAAAATCTCTGGAATGCCTGCGCGGAGAGCTTTTTGGAGGAGCTTGCGGCACAGTCTACGGTACTTTCAGGCATCGTGAAGGGAGCCAATGTGTCCTTTTCGGGTTCCCGCATGGCATTCCATCTGCCGGACAGCTTTATCAACCGGGAGAAAAGTGCGCAGATCCGGAATTTTTTCGAAAACCTCTACCGGGAGCGTTTTGGCTTTGAACTGGTTGTTACATTTGAATATATCCCCATCCCGGAGGCGGAAAAAACAGAAGAAAAAGAGGACGGCAGAACATGACTGTGCTGCTGATCGGCCTCGGAGGCTTTGCGGGCGCGGTGGGACGTTATGGCATGAGTCTGCTGACAAAAGGACTGTCCGGAGATTTTCCGTGGGGAACACTCCTTGTGAATCTTATCGGATCCTTTTGTATCGGCTTGGTATATCAAATGACGCTTGCGTGGAACATAGACGAACGGCTCTCGAGCATGGTGATGCTGGG
>ERZ808040.2157-NODE-2157-length-11621-cov-4.037769_pt1 | contig 11621 bp, 11 predicted proteins | sample MGYA00380191_ERZ808040 | MGnify/ENA primary metagenome ERZ808040 (study PRJEB31490, sample SAMN06133395) | mouse gut metagenome | isolation source: J6 | host: mice | place: China: Chengdu | collected 2015-05 ... | reverse complement strand
GTTGATTGACGACAACGCAGAACTGGCAGAAATAGCAGGTGCAGAATTCACCGTTAATTACGCAATGCTGTACTAGTCCCTTATGTCGCAAATCCGGCATACTGAGTCATGTAAAGTTCATAATATCTGCCCTTTTTCGCAAGCAGTTCCTCATGGCTGCCGCGCTCCGCGATCTCGCCGCGCTCCATGACCACAATCAAATCGGAATCCCGTATGGTCGAAAGGCGGTGGGCGATTACGATACTGGTGCGTCCCTGCATAATGCTGTGCATGGCGTCCTGTATGGCTTTTTCCGTGCGGGTATCCACATTGGACGTGGCTTCATCCAGAATCAGGATTTTGGGATTCGCCACAAAAGCGCGGGCGATGGCTAAAAGCTGTCTCTGCCCCTGGCTGATATTCGCGCCGGATCCGGTCAGCACCGTGTCATACCCCTGTGGGAGAAGCCCGATCATATCCCGGCACTGGCTCATTTCCACCGCCGCCGTAAGCTGATCCTCCGCAGCGCTATCGTTTCCGTATTTCAGATTGTTCCGGACCGTATCGGAAAACAGGACAGTGTCCTGCAGGACAATCGCAATGTTCCGCCGCAGGCTCTCCCTGGACACATCGCTTATGTCCTGCCCGTTTATGCGGATTTCCCCGCTTTCTATGTCATAGAACCGCATGAGCAGGTTGACGATGGTGGTCTTCCCGCTTCCGGTAGCGCCCACCAGCGCCACCTTTCTGCCATTCGGGACAGCCAGTGTAAAATCCCGGATTACAGGAGTTCCCGGTTCATAGGCGAAGCATACGTTTTGAAAGGTCACGGCAGCCTTTTCGTCCGTCTCCAGCATCCCGCCATTTTTATCCTCTGTTTCCTCGTCCAGCACGGCAAAGACCCTCTCCGCACCGGCAACCGCAGTCTGGAGCTGCCCGTAAATCTGGGCGATTTCATTGATGGGCCGGCTAAACTGCTTCGCATATACGATGAACGCAGAGACCACGCCCACCGAAATCAGCCCTTTCATCGAAAAATATCCCCCGAAAACGGCAATGATGACAAAACCGATATTCCCGATACAGTTCATCACCGGCCCCATAACGCCGCTGAAGATATCCGTTTTGATCCCTGCTTTTGTGAGGGAATCAGCCGTGGCGCCAAAATCTGCCACTGTGATATCCTGATGGTTGTATGCTGCCACCGTGCGGTACCCGGCAACCATCTCCTCCACGGTCCCATTCAGCTGGCCCAGAAGCTGCTGGCGTTTCCGGGAAAACCTGCGCACCCTTCCGGAAAGAATCTTGGTCGCAAGAAAGGTCAGAAGTACCGTTACAAAGCTGAGCAGTGCCAGCTGCCAGCAGAACCACAGCATGACCGCCATAGTGCCGATGACCGTAAGCACTCCCGAGAACAGCGATGGCAGGGACTGGGAAACGGTGGTGGAGATATTTTCAATGTCGTTGGTCATGCGGCTCATCACATCGCCGTGTTCCGGCTCCGCAAAGCGTTCCCGCCGGTTCATCATCCCCGGAATGTTGCGCTCAGCAAGTCTGGAATCCTGTTCTCCGCTCATGCCCCTTTCGCCTCCTCTCCCATCTGGGAATGCCAGATATCCTGATAAGCCCGGCAGGACCCCATCAGTTCCTCATGCGTGCCGCAGGCCAGGATACCGCCGTTTTCCAATACGACTATCCTGTCCGCTGAGCGCACAGTGGCAATCCTTTGGGCTATGATGATTTTGGTACTGTCCGGGTGTGACTCTTTTAACGCCCGATACAAAGCCGCTTCCGTTTTCAGGTCAAGCGCGCTGGTGGAATCGTCAAAAATGTAGATTTCTGCAGGCTTTAAGACAGCCCTGGCAACGGAAATCCGCTGCTTCTGGCCTCCGGACAGGCTCATGCCCCGCTCTGCCACCATCGTATCGTACCCGTCTGCCAGGGAGGAAATAAAACAGTCCGCCTGGGCGATGGATGCCGCAGATGTTAGTGACGCCCTATCCGCTCCCGGCAGCCCCCAGGCAATGTTTTCCCCCACTGTCATGCCAAACAGCTCGCTTTTCTGCATGGCTATAGCTATTTTCTCCCGGAGCGCCCGCTGCCGGTATTTTCTGACATCAACCCCGTCCACATAAACCGCGCCGGAATCCACATCATAAAATCGCGTCATCAGTCCTGCCAAAGTAGTCTTTCCGCATCCTGTGGCCCCAATGACAGCCACGGTCTCTCCTCTGTGTACCTTTAGATTGATATGGGAAAGCACGCTCCGGGTGCTTTTCGGGTAGGTAAAGGATACATCTCGGAATTCAATCTCACCCTGTGCCCGGGCCGCCTCGTCGAAAGAGCCTTCCTTCAGTTCCGGCACGCTTTCCAGCACTTCTTTTACCCGTTTCCATGAGGTGATCCCCCTGGAAATATTCTGGAACAGCATGACCAGCATCAGAATACCGTTCAGAAGCTGGGTGGTATAGGTCAGCGCCGCCATGACATTTCCCGGTGTGGCGCTGCCGTTTCTCACTGAAAAAGAGCCTGCCAGAAGAATGACCGTGACAGCTATGTACATAATCGCATTCGTAAGGGGATTCATAAAAGCAAAGATCACAAGGGTCTTCAGCTGCGTCCTCACCAGCTCGCCGTTCGCCTTCCCAAACCGCGTTTTTTCATAGGCTTCCCGGACGCAGGCTTTCATGATGCGGATGCCGGATACGTCTTCCTGCATGATTTCATTGATGGCATCCAGATGCGCCTGCAGCCTGGAAAACAGGGGATTTGCCCTCCACAGGCACAACCCGATCACGCCCACCAGAAACGGAAAAGCGCACAGTACGATAAACCCGAAGCCAGCATTCAGCCGAAACATGAAATACATGCTTCCGAAGGTGAGAAGCATGGTCCGGATCAGCCCCCTGACAAACAGCGAGACGAAGTTCTGCACCTGGGTGATATCATTAGTCACCCTTGTCACCAGAGAGCCTGTGCCGAAACGGTCCATTTGCGGAAAAGAAAAATCCATGATCCTGCGAAAGCAGTCCTTTCGAATCTCATTTCCAATATTCTGGCTGGATATGTGTACGAACACATTGTTGAGGGAGCCGCAAAGCCCTCCCACCAGGACAAGGCCAATCATCTGCAGCCCCAGCATCCATATCAGGTGCAGGTCGGCCCTGCCCCCGTTGTGGACGCCAAGGACACCGTCATCCACGATTCGGCTCATGAATCCCGGCTGCACCAAATCCATCATCACCTCGCCAATCATAAACAGGCCCGCGATGATGGCAAAGAGCAGATACTTTCTGATATATTTCCACATGGTCAGCGTCCTCCATGCCCATTTGAGCCTCCATGGTGTCCGTGACCGTCATAGTACCCACCGTCATCCCGGTGCCCGTATCCCTCATGGTGTCCGCCGTCATCCCGGTGCCTATATCCTTCATGATGTCCGCCGTCATCCCAATGCCTATGTCCTTCATGATGTCCGCCGTCATCCCGGCATCCATGCCGGTGCCCATATTTGAATGTATTCTCATTTTCCTTGTATCGTTTTATCCAGTCACAGCGGACTTTATCCAGAAGTGACAGCAGTTCCTGCTTTTCCTCTCCCGAAAGACAGGAAAACATCTCCTCATGCCGTTTCCTGCGCTGCCTTAGCGCTTCTTCCGCAATTTCCCTGCCGCTGTCCGTCAGGGAGATGTCCGTCGTCCTGCGGTCAGCCTCATTCTGTGTCCGGACGATCCAGCCCGATTCCTCCAGCTTGGACAGAATCTCACTGGCTGAACCCGGCTGGATTCCCAAACGCTTCGTCAAATCCCTCTGGGTGATTGCTTCCAGCCCGTTCAGTATGATTAGAATGCGCTTCTGGCTGGCCTTCCCCTCATATAGCAAGCGCATGGTATGATGCAAATCCCGTAGACTGGTAATCAGATTGTCATTGATATCCGCCGCTGAATCATTGGCCGCGCGCATTTCCTGATCCCGATGTTTTCCCTGCCGCTCCGGCATTTTCCCAGTGCGGCGGTATTCCTCCCCTCTGCCGCAGCGCGGCCTTTCCAGATCACAGTGCCGTCCGCAGCCGGGGCAAATGGTATTTTCCTGCATAAATTGTTCCTCCTTTTCTTTAGGTACCTTGATTATAGCACAGCAGAAAAGAATTTGTCAAGGTACCTAAATTTTATCAGAAAATACCGATTTCTTTGTTTCGCCGCGCTCAGTCTTTGACTGCTGTCGGCTTTTTCCGTTCAGCTGCCTATAAGTTGACGCAATGACAGAAGCGGAAATGAAAAATGTCAAAATGTCGGATACCGGCATGGAGTACAGGACTCCGTCCAGCCCATAAAAACGCGGAAGAAGGAGCGCGAACCCAACGCCGAACACGATTTCCCTGACCATGGAGAGTATGGTGGACGCAGCCGCCTTCCCCATAGCCTGCAGGAAGATGAACGCCGCTTTGTTCACGCAGGCGAACACAACCATGCAGAGATAGACGCGGAATGCCTGTACTGCAAACTCCGTATAATAGATGCTCTCATTCGCAGCGCCAAAAATTCCCACAAGCCTGCCCGGGAAGAGCTCCACAATGACAAGGGCCAGTATCCCCACGGCAGTTTCCGCAATAAGCAGCCTCGTAAAGAGCTCTTTTACCCTCTCCACAGCCTCTGCGCCCATGTTATACCCAACGATGGGAATACAACCTGCCGCCATTCCGACCACAATGGAAATCACAATCTGGAAGAATTTCATTACGATCCCCACGACTGCCATCGGAATCTGTGCATACTGCGCCTGCCCGAACACAGAGTCCGCCGCCCCATACCGGCGAATCATGTTATTGATGGCAGCCATTGCAGCTACAAGGGATATCTGTGAAAGGAAACTGCATATGCCAAGGACTAACATTCGGCGCACAATCTCCCCTTTTAGTTTAAAATCTGCCCTGCCTAATTTTATGGCCTTTGTGCGCGCGAGATACCACACCGCCAGAGCCGCCGTCACGATCTGGCCTATTACCGTTGCCACGGCAGCTCCCATCATCCCCCACCGGAACACAAAGATAAGAACCGGGTCAAGGACAATATTGACGGCCGCTCCCGCAAGCGTGGAAGCCATGGCAAAATTCGGGCTGCCGTCGGCACGGATGACCGGGTTCATTGCCTGCCCAAACATATAAAACGGAATGCCAAGGGTGATCCAGAAAAAATACTCCCTGGAATGGCGGAAGGTTTCTTCATTCACTGTCCCTCCAAACATGGCAATGATCTGATTGTCCCATATCAGATAAACCGCACACAGGGCCAGACTAAAGGCCACGGTAAGAAGGATTGCGTTTCCCATGCTCCTTCCTGCATCCTGCGGCTTATCTTTCCCAAGGCTCAGGCTCACAAGGGCACAGCAGCCATCGCCCACCATAACAGCGATGGCAAGGGCGATTACAGTCAGCGGGAATACCACGGTATTTGCAGCATTCCCATAAGAGCCGAGATATGAGGCATTGGCAATGAATATCTGGTCAACGATATTATACAGCGCGCCCACCAGGAGCGAGATGATACAGGGGACTGCGTATTTCCCCATCAGCCGGGGAATCGGCTCCTTTGCAAGAAATGAATTACTTTTTGATTCCATGTCTAGTCTCCTTTCCATAAACCTGCCCTGATTTTCAGGGCATAGGGTCATATCATACAGCATTTCACGCAAAATCAGCGCATAACCCCGGCTGCTGGATTTACGCCAAAGGCTACACGCTGAATTCGTATAACATATTCCCTGTAATTTTCTTTTCATTAAATAAGCCCCTATCTTTATTCTGGTTTCCGGCCAGTCAATAAAAAAACGCGCTGCATCTAACTGGATTTACGCAGTTTCTGCAACACGTTTCTATTTATTATACATCATCATATGGATGAAAATCAAAGGAGATTTTACACAAAAAATGCATCCTTTATATTTGTATAATATGCACAACCCACTGCTGTCTGTTCGCCTGAACGCAGCACAATCTCCACCCGGAACGGCTTTACTGCTGCCTTTTCCAGCCGGACTGTCCCTGCCCATCCTTTAACAGCACCTTTCGGTTATCGATCTCCACACAGGGCAGCTTATACCATCCGCCGTATGCCGCCCGGTTTCAGGATGCGGAAAACCTCACCGTATGCCGCCTCTTTATCCGGAAAAGCATGGAAGCCGTATCTTCGCGGCAAGCTCCAGACCATTCATCTCCAGCATTTCAATATCCATCATGTCTTTTGACAAGGTATTTTCACACAGCTCGGATAATCCTTTCCGGTCAGGATCGTCTGATGGGCAATGACATTTTCCTTTGCCTCTGCCCAATCTCCCGGCTGGTTGCTGTGGGCATGGTACTGCGGAAAATCTGAGGAGGTCACATCAATGCGGATGCGGGAGCCTGCGGGAAGGGCATAACAGATATCGCTCATATCCAACGTCACCTTCACTGGAGTTCCCGGTACATACCGCTCTCCCCGTGGCAATTCATGACGGATGGTCGTACCGGATGTACGGATATGATAAGAGTTTCCTTCCGGGGTCATTTCATCAATGCTGGCGAAAAAGGCCGTATTTTCCCGATCCGTCCTGACCCACAGCTCCACCTCGATCTGTCCGTTGATGATCCGTTCTTTTTCCAGAGGCTCCGACAGGAAAGAAACTACATCTTCCCTCCATCCTGGCTTTTCCTGCAGAAGACTTCCGGTCTTCAGCCAGCTTGCCAGCGTGCAGTCACCGCCATTTGTGGGAACGGGATCATCCGGATCATATGTATAGCCGCATGTACTTGTCGGCAGACCGGACACGTCCTGACAAAGCGACTGATGATCGGCGTCCAGATAAAGGGTCTGGTTCTGACGCAGGATTTTCTCCCAGGAATCCGCCTCCATCCAGCAGTCATTTCCCGGAACATAATACCGGATTTTCTGTTCGGGCACCTGCTTCTTTTTCAATGTCAGTTCAAACCAGGTAAGCGCCTTGACGGCTTCCATATTCTCTACCTTTTTATCCTGGAGCACCGGCTGCAGGCCGTGATTCCATCCGCCGATTTCCAGCCAGCTCATTTTCCGGGTTTCACGTCTCAGGCGGCTCCAGGTCTTCATAGCGCTCTCATGATGGTGGTCATACCACCCGCTTAAAATGTACAGAGGAATCTCCACTTTCGAAGGGATCTCCCGGAGCTGTTTCCACCATCCCTGCTGCCAGTACGCGTCTTCCGGATATTCGTTGGAAATATAATCCCGGTACCAGGAAAGCTTCCCTCCCCAGAGCGCTTCATCTACCTCAATATGCGGCAGGTACCGGCAGGAGGAAATATAATCCGCGTCGACCGGGCGTCCGGCATTCTGCATCGACCAGGAGGTCAATATGTCATGATGGAACAGGCCTTTATGATAAGCGGAAGCAAAGCGATCCGTACCATAATGCACTAAAAACATTGAGCTTACTTTTCCCTTTGCCGCATCAGCAAAAGCCCATCCCGTCAGGGCGGTGTAAGAAGCTCCCCAGTAGCCGACTGCTTCACACCATGGCTGTTCACAGATCCAGTTGACCGTATCGATCCCATCGTCCCGCTCATTTATATTGGGAAACCACTCTCCCTCCGAGCCTCCTGTCCCGCGGCAGAACTGATAGACAAACGCATAACCCCGAAGAGCGCAGTTTTCCGCGTCCACCTGGATCAAACCTTTATCGGAGGGATAGCAGGTACGCCTCAAAAGCACCGGATATCTTTCTGATCCGACGGGTCTGTAGATCACGGTTTTCATCCGCCTGCCATCCCGCATGGGGAGCATCTGTTCCTCTACGGTATATTCGGAGTTTGTCCTGGGAAAGCCGCAGTTTTCATAATCTTCTTTTAATTGTTTGATTCGTATTTGCGTAAAGTCTTCCATTTTTAAATGTTTGATCCGTATTTGCGTAAAATCTTCCATAGACTGATCCTTTCTTTCTTATGATATTTCCATCTCCAGCAAAGCCATTCCCAGCGCTTTGCCGTGTTTGTCAATGGCAAGTGAACGGGTGACACCGCCGCCAAGTGTTTTGTCCAGGACAAAATTGAAGGCTTTCAGGCCGTCCAGTTCATACCGGATGACTTCACCATGGCAGATTTCTGAAAAATACGCTTTCACCTTTTCTGCCGTGACCTTTTCTTTTAACAGTTCATAATCCTTTTCATCGTAAGGGATCAGGGAAATATTGGAGATTTCTCCCTTATCGCCGGTACGTGAATGGGCAATTTCTCTTAACTTCATAAGGAGCCTCCTTCCGTCACCATATATGTTACTTCAGCATGGACGTCTTCCCGTGGGATAAATATGGAGCAGACGGAAAAGACTTCCTCCACATATTTCCGCGCGCCGCCGCCGCCCGCCGGGCCGTTTGTATACAAGGTCTCTACTTCGTCTGCCACGGCGCAGGCCGTTTGCGCATCCTGTGTCCTTGCACTGACATGAAGCCGGACTTCTGCCGGTTCACTTTGCGTCAGCTGATCTGAAATCGCAGACAGATACAGGGAGTTGTAACCGATATAATCGATACGAAGCTCCTCAATGGCAAGCCCCATCTGCTGAAAGCGGCTTTCCACGATCTCTCCCGCCATTTTCGCGCGCTCCAGACAGTTTTTGCCGCCGTAAGATATCTCGCCTTCCCCGATAAAACAGTCCTGATAGCCAATCGTGACTTTCAGATTTTCCGGTTTTCCATGCGTTGCGGCTCCTGCCGCCCTGACACGGTTGTTTCCCGCCTGCTCATAGCGGACCTGTGAAAAATCGGCGATCGCGTCCGGGGTCATATAGGCCTTTGGGTTATGGATCTCATAGATCGTCTGCTCCTTGCAGGTATCCACACAGACCAGTCCGCCGGAGCCCTCCACCTTTGTCACGATAAAACTCCCGTCCTCAGATACTTCCAGCAGCGGGAAGCCCAGCCGGTCGAGATCCGGCACTTCCTTATATCCGGGATCTGCATAGTATCCTCCGGTGACCTGCCCCGCGCATTCCAGCAGATGTCCGGCAAGCACGGCCTGTCCCATCTGATCCGGGCATTCCTCTAGGGTCCATCCAAATTCATGCACCAGAGGGCCGATGGTAAGGGCCGAATCCGACACCCGGCCTGTGACCACGATGTCCGCGTCCCGCGCAAGGGCTTCTATGATCCCTTCCGCCCCCATATAGGCATTGGCCGAGATCAGCGAGTCCTGGATATCCTTTAACTTTTTTCCATTTTCAAGGATGTCATGTTCCGCATATCGGTCCAGGCGGTCTCCGATGTCATCCCCTGTCACGCAGGCGATCTTCAGCCCTCCGACTCCAAGCTCCCTGGCCAGACCGCAGATTTCCTCTGCCGCGGCTTTCGGATTTGCCGCCCCCATATTGGTCACTACCCTGATATGGTTTTTTTGAGCCAGGGGCAGGATTTTTACCATGCGTTCTTTGAGTCTTTGATTGTAGCCAAGTTCCGGATTGGATTGTTTGTCCTTCTGACCGAGGGCGACGGTGCGTTCCGCAAGGCATTCAAAGATGATATAATCCAGATTGCCTTTCTCCATCAGCTCTACGGCCGGTTCGATACGGTCGCCGGCATATCCGGCGCCGCTTCCGATACGAATTGTTTTCATATAGATCCTCCTTTCAATCTGTGATTCTTATTATAGAGAATTGAAAGGAGGGTACAAGGATATTCTAAAGATTTAGAATAAATAGACTCTGCCAGGATAATGATCCTTAATCTTTTAATTTGTTATAAAGAGAGGCCAGAGAGATACCGAGGCTTTTCGCGGCCATCTTCTTTCCCTCCAGAGTGTTGCCGTACAGGGCGATGGTGCGCAGGATCTCCTGCTTTTCAAATTCACGGGTGCGCTCATACAAGGTACGCGTATCCCTGGATACATGCTCTTCAATCTGCCCTATCGTCGTGACCAGAGATATGGTTCCATTGAACATCTCACTTTCAACAAGCGGATAGATACTGGCAAAATATTCCTGCCCGTTTTCATTTCTCAGAATATTCTCTATGGGACGGCGGAATCTCAGGACTTCTGGGACATGAGAACTCGGACGGAGCTCCGTGATGGGCCTGTTCCTCACATCCCGGAGCTCCCGGCCAATGAATTCCCCATAAACACGGTTAAAAAATACAATACATCCGTCTGCGTTGCAGATTAAGATCCCATGCCGGATCGCGTTAAAAATACTGTTTGCTTTCATTAGTATGCGCCTTTCTCTGTTTGGAGTTGTATACCTAAAATATAGCAAAACAGGCTCGGATTTTCAATATGTGACCGAACCACAGGCGGCTTTCTGCGTCTGCGTCTAAAAAATCTCTATTCTATATTTCTCCGGATTTTCTACTATATTGTAATGCTTATCCTCCTCTGAAATCCAACGGATCTCAAAAGCCTTTTTCCTCCATTTCCATGCAGCCCGATTCATATATACGGTGATATGCACTTCATTCGGATATCCGCTCAGATCATAAGAAAACCGGACCTCCCTGAAAGAATTGTCCGCGCATCTCTGCAATACATATTTTGCAAATTTTTCCCGATCAAATATATACAGCTTATTCGCTATGATCGATATCTCTTCCAGACTCCCATTCGAAAATATATTTGGATTGCTGCTGCACACCGCCACATCACGTCCCCATTGCAGGTATCCCAAAATCGGGATCACCAGGAGAACCGCCAGATATACGATCCTGCTGAACTTTTTATTCACAATCCTTTTCCTGTCATCTATAGAATGTTTCTGTGTTTTATCCAGTATTTCCTTCATGATCTTTCTCTCTCTTTACTTTTTGACCAGTATAGAGGTCAATATTTTCAGTCAGCATACCATAAAATAACAAGAAGTTGCAACCAATACTGGTCAAAAACTGAAAATTCAAATGAGGTGTAAAAATGGAGCAAAAGTTAAGGTGCGACTGCAACATGGGGGAAAACCTTAGAAAACTGCGGAAAACGAGCGGGCTGTCACAAGAGAAGCTGTGTGCGGAATTACAGCGCCGTTCCTGTGACATTGGCCGGAGTACTTATGAAAAATATGAAACCGGGGAATTGAATATCCGGATCAGCGTACTCATTCAGCTCCGGAAGATCTATGGATGTGCATATGACGATTTCTTTGCAGGCCTGGATCCGGATGAGCCGCATAAGGTCAAGTGACCGACCTCAGCGGAGGCCATGGAAATCCATGGAGCCTCCGCCAAAGGCAATATTTCCTATGAATTAAGGGTATGATGGGATATGAGGAAAAGGGAAAAAAGCTCAGGAGGGAAAAATATGGAACGGGAACAGAAATTAAGGCGTGATCGAGACATGGGGGCAAATCTGAAAAAGCTTCGTCTGGCGCATGGGCTTTCACAGGAAAAGCTCTGTGCCAGACTGCAGCATCATGCATGTGATATCGGCAGGAGCACCTATGAGAAGTACGAGAGAGGGGAACTGAATATACGGATCAGCGTGCTGATCGAGCTTCGGAAAATCTATGGGTGTACCTACGATGATTTCTTCGCGGGACTGGATTCGGATGAAAACTGACGTTACTATGAGCATCTGGCAAAGCCGTCTGCCGATGCTTCGCATCTTGATTTTTTGCTTATGTGGGTGAAGTGACTGATTCCAGTCAGATAAAAACTGT
>ERZ808040.2156-NODE-2156-length-11622-cov-66.456994_pt1 | contig 11622 bp, 10 predicted proteins | sample MGYA00380191_ERZ808040 | MGnify/ENA primary metagenome ERZ808040 (study PRJEB31490, sample SAMN06133395) | mouse gut metagenome | isolation source: J6 | host: mice | place: China: Chengdu | collected 2015-05 ... | reverse complement strand
CTAAGAACATCCTTGCGGTCGGGCTTGACCGTCTAGCTGTAGGAATCCCCTCGGTTTAGCGAGGGGAGGAAGTCAATAAGTAAGGATACCTAAGAGATGACATCGAGCGATATGACTAAGGTTCATACTGTAGTAAGTCGTTATGATTATATTGAAACTATTAGTCGATTGAAGTCAGCTATTGCTGGTAAAGACATGACTTTGTTTGCAGAAATTAATCATACTAAAGCTGCTAAAGAGGTCGGGTTAGATATGCAGCCTGCCACTGTACTGGTGTTTGGTCATCCGAAAGCAGGCACGCCACTTATGAAAAAAGATCCTAGTTTTGCTCTACAGTTACCCCTAAAGGTGTTGATCACTGAGGTAGATAATCAGGTTAAGGTCAGTTTTAACGATACGCGCGCATTAATACAGGGTAGCGGGATAGAATACAGCGATGTTGAAAATAGCTTAGCAGGCGCAGAGAAGCTGATTACTAATACAGTGACTCAGTAAATATCTTCAGAGTTGAAAGCTCTATAAACTTTTAAAAGTATTACAGTCCTCACAACCAAAAAGCCCACTTCTATGCGAGTGGGCTTTTACATTTAACGATGCGTACTAGAGGGTCTAATAAACTAGGAGTTCTAAAAGCAGTTAGCTTAAAATTAAGCTGTCATCTTCTACTTTTTCACCACGAGTGGTTTCAAACATATCCAGTAGGTCATGGACGGTCATGCCTTTACGCTTATCACCTGCAACGTCTAATACCACTTGGCCTTGGTGCAACATTACGGTGCGGTCGCCGTGGGTTAGGGCTTGCTGCATAGAGTGCGTTACCATCATAGTGGTTAGATTGTTTTCAGTAACGATTTGATCGGTTAGGTCTAACACGAAGGCTGCAGTTTTTGGATCTAAGGCTGCTGTATGCTCATCTAATAGTAAGATTTTAGAGGGCTGTAATGAAGCCATTAATAGACTTACCGCTTGACGCTGACCGCCTGAAAGCAGACCCATTCTATCGGTCAGACGATTCTCTAAGCCTAGTTTTAAAATAGACAGTCTTTCTTTAAACAGCTCACGGGTTTTGTTATTTAGCGCAAAGCTTAAGCCTCGTTTTCCGCCGCGTTTAAAAGCCAAAGCTAGGTTCTCTTCAATGGTTAGTGCTTCACAGGTACCAGCCATAGGATCTTGGAAAACTCGGGCTACCCAGTGTGCTCTTTGGTGAGCGGTCTTTTTGGTCACATCAATGCCGTTTAATAGGATTGAACCACTGTCTACTCGGGTGGTGCCACTGACTGCATTCAAGAAGGTTGATTTACCCGCTCCGTTGGTACCGATAACAGTCACAAACTCGCCTTCAGCAATATTTAAACTAATGCCACGTAAAGCGGGGTTTTCGATAGGGGTTCCTCGGTTAAAAGTTAACCTAAGGTCATTGGCTTGCATCATAGGGCGATATCCTTATTGGTTCAGTGAAGCTAAAAGTAACAGTTTGGCAGAGGTTAAGTTCGACGACCTGATAATAGTTTTGACTTAATTGAGGGTAATTGAAGAGCAATTACAACCAATAAAGCGGTAATCAAGTTTAAGTCTTGTGAGCCAAAGCCGATGCTGCGTAGGGTGTTACTTGATAGGGCCACTTGAATAAATAGCTTATAAATGACCGCCCCTAAAATAACAGCGAAGGTAATTAACCAAATACGTTTGGCAGGAATGATGGTCTCACCAATAATAACGGCTGCTAAACCAATAACAATGGTGCCGATACCAATTGAGATGTCTGCGCCTCCTTGGGTTTGAACAAATAGCGCGCCCCCTAGAGCAATCAGAGAGTTTGAAATGGCCATACCGATGATGGTCATCCAAGAAGTGTTAATGCCTTGAGCCTGTGCCATACGCAGGTTGGAGCCTGTTGCTCGCATGGATAAGCCGGCTTCCGTGCTAAAGAACCAGTCCAATGCCAACTTGGCAATCAATACCACGACACCAATAATAACGCAGCGCATCCAGTAACCGTTTTCATTGGTCACTAAGCTACTAAATACAGTCTCTTCACCCAGCAAAGGTAAGTTTGGCGCACCCATGATTCGCAAGTTAACTGAGTATAAAGCCACCATGACTAAGATACTGGCTAACAGCTGTAAGATGCCTAACTTAACATGAAGAAAAGCGGTAACCACACCAGCAGCTGCACCAGCTAACATACCTAAGCCACAAGCAATCCAAGGATCAATTCCAGAAACAATGGAGATACCTGCGATAGCGCCTCCTAAAGGAAAGCTACCATCCGCTGTTAAGTCTGGAAAGTCCAGAGTCCTAAATGACATAAGCACGCCTAGGGCAACTAAGGCGTAAATCAGGCCACTTTCAAGGGCACCAAAAAAAGCAATGAGAGACATAATATATTTAGACACCGCTTAGAGTTTGACAGGCTGCTATACGTCACAGTCCGGCAAAGTTTATTTAACAGATTAAGCAATCTGCACTTAAAGTAAACCAATGAGTATTATGATTGCGAAAATGAACAACCGATAGCATAGCACCCACCAATATCAATTGACCACAATTTAATACACTAAATGTAGTCATAGAAAAATATTTATTCTAGCAAATAAATTAAATCGTAAACAATATAAAAAGCACATGAGATTAATCATGTGCCTTTTATACCGCACATATACGGCAAATTAAACGACCGTCTTAGTCTTGAACTTCTTTGGCTTGTGAAAGAAGAGCTTGTGGCAGTTCAATACCTTGTTCAACAGCATGGCTCTTGCTGAGGTATAAGTCTAAAGATTCGGCTTTATAAACTGGGATAGTCCCTGGGTTTTCGCCTTTTAAGATTTTAACCACAATCTTACCTGTCTCACGACCTAAGTCATGATAGTTTACGCCCAGTGCTGCTACTGCACCGCGTTCTACTGAGCCTGTATCAGACGCAATTAAAGGTACTTTGCTTTCTTTGGCGACTTGATATAGCGACTCATAAGCAGAGACTACGTTGTTGTCTGTAGAGCTATAGATAACGTCAACTTTGTCAGCGATACTACGTGCTGCCATAGCAATGTCGTTACTCTTTTGAGCAGGGGCTGAATGAACTGTGATGCCCATTGGCGTTAGCTTTTCTTCTAGATTTTTTAGAACAATAGTTGAGTTCACTTCACCTGGACTATAAACGTAACCCACATTTTTTAGACCTGGAATGATCTGTTTCATTAGGTCGATTTGTGGTTCATACGGTAGGACGTCAGAGGCACCAGTTACGTTAGTGCCTGAGCCGTCCCAGCTTTTTAGTAGTTTGGCTTCAACGGGATCTGTAACCGCAGAGAATACGATAGGAATTGAGTTAGTCGCAGCCGCTACAGACTGAGCAGAAGGGGTAGCGATAGCTACGATAACGTCAGGATTGTCTCCCACGAATTGCTTAGCAATCTGACCTGCGGTGGCCGTATTACCTTGAGCGCTTTGGAAGTTGATTTCTAGGTTTTTGCCTTCTTCATAACCTTCAGCAGCAAGCTCTTCGATGACACCTTGGCGGACAGCATCTAATGCAGGGTGTTCAACAATAGCGGTAATGGCTACTTGTTTGACTTCTGTGGCCGCTGGCGTATCTGCATTATTATCTGCTGCCGCGTTGTCGTTGGCAGGTTGGTTACAGCCGGTTAAAACTGCTGCTGCAACACCGCCCCACATTAGGGTTTTGATAAAGCGATTTTTATTATACATGGGTCAATCTCCTGGGATATAGTACTCTCTTATAAGTTTCCGTCTATAAGAGTCATTAGTTTACTGCTCTTAACTAGCCTCATTGCTTGGCTTGGTTTCATCGACATTAATGCCATCGGCTATAACAGAAGAATCCAGAGTAACGCCTTGCTGTTTGGCATGTTTTGGACTGACGTATAAAGTCAGTTTGTTCATAACTTCAGGTTTAATATCTGTAATGGCATCTCCGTTTAACACACGGTATACCATCTTGCCAGTAACACGACCAAAGTCATAGTCATTAACCCCTAATGCAGCAGTCGCCCCACGGCGTACACTAAACTCATCTGAGGTAATTACTGGAATTTTCACTTCATTAGCAGCGCTTGCCATAGCTTCAAAGGCGCTGATAACGTTGTTGTCTAAAGAGGTGTAAATAACATCGGCACGGCCTTGTAAGCTGCGTGTTGCCATAGCCACGTCAGTAGGACGGTTGGCAGTTACTTCTAAGATTTTTAGACCTCGGGCTGGAGCGGCCTCTTGTAACTGCTTTAACACGGTAACTGAGTTTGCTTCGCCAGGGCTATAAACATAGCCAATGGTCTTAGCATCAGGAACAATCTTTTGAATTAAATCTAAAGGCGGCTCAATAGGTAACTGGCTCGACAGACCGGTTAGGTTAGCTTGGGTCGGCACGTTATTTTCATTAATTAATTTAGCCGCTAATGGATCTGAGATTGCGGTATAAATAATAGGAATAGTGGTAGTCGATGCCGCGATAGTTTGTGCAGAAGGAGTGGAGATAGCAACGATAGCGTCTGGCATATCGCCTGCAAACTGTTTGGCAATCTGCCCTGCAGTTGCAGTATTACCTTGCGCACTTTGGAAGTTAACCGTTAGGTTTTGGCCTTCAATGTAATCACTGTCCGCTAGCTCTTCGATAATGCCACGGCGAATTTCATCTAATGAGGGGTGCTCAACAATTTGAGTGATTGCCACTGTCTTAGCTTCTTTGGTTGTTGTCGCAGCGGCTTCATCAGCTTCAGCTGCAGGCTTATCAGCACAGCCACTTAATGTCGCTAAGCTAACCCCAAGCGTCATGGCCATCATACTGCGCCAAACTGTCTTACTTTTTACAGTAGAATTAGTAACAGAAGCTGGCTTGGCAGAAAGAAACAATGAGGGGAGGTTTGACTGTTTTTGCATTTGATAATCCATTTAAGTTTAACAGTGTAAGTCTATATTACAATAATGTAACACAACTAAGAAATAAAAAAAGTAGTCAACGACTATAAAGCGTAATAAAAAAAGCCGATGTGGGTAACATCGGCCTTTTAGTGACTAATCGCAAGCAATTTATTAGCCTGAATAGTCTTTTATTGTAGACGGCTTTTAGGCCAACTTGTCACCTACTTGACACTCATCTGGTAACGTAATGACCACCAACCCTGTTTTTGGGTCACCAGAAGATAAAATCATACCCTCTGACACACCAAACTTCATCTTACGTGGGGCAAGGTTGGTCACACAGATGACTTTTTTATTGGCCAACTGCTCAGGCTCATAAAACTTACGGATACCACTAAAGACGTTGATAGGCTGCTCTTTACCTATATCAAGGGTGAACTGAAGTAGCTTGTCAGCCCCTTCAACATAGTTGCATTCAAGCACCTGAGCCACAGTCATTTCAACTTTCATGAAGTCATCAAATTCGATGTGGTCACTGTCGGCAGCTTTCTCTGCTTTGTTTGAAGAAGATTTTTTATCTTCAGCTACAGGAGCAGCCGCGGCTTGCAAGTCTTGCTTAGAGTCTTCAATCATGGCATCAATCTGTGATTGCTCGATACGCTGCATTAGTGGTTTGAACTTATTGATTTTATGACCTAGTAGTAGCTCATGACGGCTCGCAAAGCTTAAGTCATCAATGTTTAAGAAAGCTTTTGCGTTATCGGTAAGCTCAGGCAATACAGGAGCTAGGTATACCATCAGTTGACGGAAGATATTGATGGCCACAGTACACACATCTTGCACTTCTTGCTCTGTACCTTCTTCTTTGGCCATAGCCCAAGGTTTTTTGCTATCAATGTATTCGTTAGCTTTGTCTGCACACTGCATAATTAGACGCATGGCACGGCTAAACTCACGATTTTCATAAGCGGTTGCGATCTCTTCACCAGTGCGAACGATATCGTTTAGCAGCTCAGGTTCAGCACAGGTCTCAGATAACATGCCATCATATTTTTTATAAATGAAACCGGCACTACGACTGGCGATGTTGACCACTTTTCCGACCATATCAGAGTTTACTTTTTGCATGAAGTCAGCGAAGTCTAAGTTAATATCTTCTACTTTTTCAGACAGCTTGCTGGCAAAGTAGTAACGTAAATACTCTGGGTGTAAGTGGTTGGCAAAAGTTTCTGCTTGAATAAAGGTGCCACGCGACTTACTCATCTTATCGCCATTTACCATTAAGAAGCCGTGAGCGAATACACCAGTTGGAGTGCGGTATTGAGCACCGGCTAACATGGCTGGCCAGAATAAAGCATGGAAATAAACGATGTCTTTACCAATAAAGTGGTACAGCTCAGTTTTGTGTTGGTTTTCTTCTAACCAGTAGTCATCAAAGTTTAAGGCAGGCTTGGCAGGATCGGTTGAGTCCTTACGCTGCTCACATAAGTTTTTGAAGCTGGCCATATAACCAACTGGCGCGTCTAGCCAAACGTAGAAGTACTTGTCCGGCTCATTTTCTGGCGTGTCTGGGATTTTAAACCCAAAGTAGGGAGCATCGCGTGAGATGTCCCAGCTGGCAAGTCCCGCTTCAAACCACTCTTGTAGCTTATTGGATACTGAAGGCTGCAAACGGCCCTCATCTTTAGTCCACTGTTGTAAGAACTGCTCAAACTCTGGCAAGTTAAAGAAATAGTGCTTAGAGGTTTTTAGAACTGGGGTTGATCCTGAAAGAGTTGAGTACGGGTTTTTTAGTTCAGTCGCGTTATAAGTGGTACCACACACTTCACAGTTATCACCGTATTGATCTTGCGCCGCACATTCAGGACATTCGCCTTTAACGAAACGGTCCGCTAAGAATAAGCCTTTTTCTGGGTCAAATAACTGCTCAACATCTTTGGTTGAGATATGACCTTCGCTATTTAAACGGCGATAAATTAGCTCAGACAACTCACGGTTTTCTTCTGAATGAGTCGAATGATAGTTATCAAAGTTAATTAAGAACTTACTAAAATCAGTTTCGTGTGAAGCTTTTACGTTCGCAATTTGCTCTTCTGGGCTAATACCATTGGCTTCAGCTTTTAACATAATAGCGGTGCCGTGAGCGTCATCAGCACAAACATAAGTTACTTGATGACCCTGAGCCTTCATAGCTCTTACCCAGATGTCAGTTTGAATATATTCAACCAAGTGGCCTAGATGAATAGGACCATTGGCATAGGGAAGGGCACTGGTAACAAGAATTTGACGCACAAAATCACCTATAAAGTTTATTGGTTTTTAAGAAGATTATCTGAATATAAGATGTGTGCCTATGATACCGCAAATGGCATAAAAATGGGAATTAACCTCTATTTAAATAGGCTCAATTAGAAATAGAAGGCTCTAAAATAGGGTGGTTATGAAGATATATTGGATTAAGTTGGTGAAAAAAATTGTTGGAGGTTGGGGTATAAATTTACTTTTATATAAATAAAATGCTAAAGAAGCCTTCTTACCTAAATAAGAAGGCTTCTTTAAATAAGTTTTTTTTACGCTATTTTTTTATTAAAAAGACCCTAGTAACGTTCCTAAAATAATTACAGTAGTAGTGGCTACTAAAGGGATCAGCATGGTTACCATAGCTATATTCAAATAAGATTGTTTGTGAGTAAGACCACAAATTGCCAGTAAAGTAATCACCGCACCACTATGCGGTAACGTGTCTAGTCCACCTGCAGCCATAACTGCTACTCGGTGCATAAGCTCAGGGTTAATGCCTGTGGCCAGTGCCATTTGATAATAGTTCTCCCCTAGGGTTGATAGTGCAATACTTAGACCGCCTGAAGAGGAGCCTGTAATACCGGCTAAAGTAGTCATAGCTACTGCTTCAGAAATAAGCGGGTTATCTGGGGTAAGATTTAAAATACTATCACGAATAATAATAAAGCCGGCTAAAGAGGCAATAACTGCACCATATCCCACTTCAGAGGCAGTGTTGAAGATGGGCAGCATAGACTCATATGTACCACGGTTGATAGAGGTTTTGAGATTATGCCAATGACCAATGCGTAGTATAACCAAGACGGTACATGCTACAAGTAGAGCGATAATAATTGACCAAAGTCCTAAAGAGCCCTGAATATTTAAGTCAGGATACTGAGCTTGCAAACTGCTGAAGTCCAGACTTGGAAACACGACATAAGTTAATAGGGCATTTAGGCCAATAACTAGGACAAGTGGAATCATTGCTGTAACAAAGGAAATTTGATTATCAGATGTGGTTTGGCTGTGATCAATGTCTCCTTTTTGCTCTAAATCATCATCATGTTCACCATAGCCTTCGCCAGCTAATTTTGCTTTATTGGCACGAGATTGTAGCCAGTACCAACCAGCAAAAAACATAATCGCGGCCCCTATGATTCCAAGAATGGGTGCGGCAAATACGTTGGTATTATAGTATGGGATAGGAATGGCATTTTGAATTGCAGGTGTGCCAGGTAAAGCTGTCATGGTAAAGGTAAATGATCCTAAAGCGATGGCTGCTGGAATTAAACGCTTAGGGATATCAGCGGCTTTAAATAGGTTTTTGGCAATCGGATAGATTGCGAAAGCCACCACAAATAATGAAACACCACCATAAGTTAAAATAGCACATACTAAAATTACCGCTAAGATAGCTTTATTACTGCCTAACTTATCGACAACAGTATTTGCAATGGCAGTTGCAGCACCCGAGTCGGCGATCAAACGACCAAACAATGCGCCTAATAAAAATATTGGGAAGAACTTTAGTAAGAACCCACTAAGCGCGGACATGAATACATCAGTATAGGCAGGGATACTGCTTAAAAAGTCACCTGATAACAGGACTGCTAAAACAGCCATGATAGGGGCTAAGATTAAAACTGAGTAGCCGCGATAGGCAAAAAACATCAGCAATAATAAAGTAATGATAATCGCAAGTGTGCTAAACATAAACGCCTTCTCCTTGGCTTGAGTATGAATAAAGAAACATTAAGCCAATTAAATTTCTTTAATTGGCTGTGCTACTGATAAGTCCTTATATCAAGTAGATCAATATAAATAGAAGGATAAACAAGAGTATAAGTAAACAGTTGTACCATAAGTGATAAATACAGTAAACTAATGAGCTCATAAGCTATTTACTGGCTAGTTGCATTGTATTAGATATTACGAATATACACTATAACTATTGAAAAAAGAGTACGTAACTAGCCAAAAATTTCATAGCTCTACTAAAACCTACATTATCAGCATAGATAATGTCTACGCAACAAATTAAGTTGATTCAACAGGGAGAGAATAATGAGTCAATCAAAAGTATACGATAGTGCCGAAGCTGCGCTAAAAGATATCATCCAGGACGGACAAACTTTGGCCATCGGCGGATTTGGCCTATGCGGTATTCCTGAAGCTCTAATTCTGGCTTTAAGAGACAGCGGCGCTAAAGAGCTGACTTGTATTAGTAATAACGCTGGGGTAGATGACTTTGGGCTAGGCCTGCTATTACAAACGCGTCAAATCAAAAAGATGATTTCCTCTTATGTGGGTGAAAACAAAGAGTTTGAGCGTCAATTCCTAGGCGGTGAATTAGAAGTTGAATTAACTCCACAAGGGACTTTGGCAGAAAAACTGCGTGCAGGTGGGGCAGGTATTCCAGCCTTTTATACAGCTACAGGTGTGGGCACTCAAGTGGCTGAAGGCAAAGAGACCCGTGAATTTGATGGTCGCACTTATATCCTAGAGCATTCACTTACAGCCGATGTGGCGTTAGTGAAGGCCCAAAAAGCGGATAAAGCTGGGAACCTAATTTTCAATAAAACCGCCCGTAACTTTAACCCAGATTGTGCCATGGCGGGCAAAATCACCGTGGCTGAAGTAGAAGAAATCGTTGAGATTGGTGAGCTAGATGCTGATGAGATTCACTTGCCGGGTATTTTCGTACAGCGTTTGGTATTAAATAGCACACCAGAAAAACGCATTGAAAAAATCACTGTCAAAAAATAAAACCATACAGTGAATGGTTATCAATGATTGGTATAAATATTTTGTAAGAATAAAAAGCAAACAAGGAGTATTAACATGGCATGGACGAGAGAGCAAATGGCTCAACGCGCCGCTAAAGAATTACAAGATGGGTTTTATGTGAATTTAGGGATTGGACTGCCTACCATGGTAGCTAACTATATCCCTGAAGGTATGAACGTTTGGCTACAGTCAGAGAATGGTCTATTAGGTATTGGTGAGTTTCCTACAGAAGATAAAGTTGATCCAGATTTAATTAATGCCGGTAAGCAAACGGTAACTGCTAAAACTGGCGCCAGCTTCTTTGGCAGTTCAGACTCTTTTGCTATGATTCGTGGCGGTCATGTTAACCTGGCTATTTTGGGTGCAATGGAAGTATCTGAGCACGGCGACTTAGCCAACTGGATGATACCAGGCAAGATGGTAAAAGGCATGGGCGGTGCTATGGACTTAGTGGCTGGCGTGCAGCGAGTCATCGTACTTATGGAGCAAATTAATAAGCATGGCGAACCTAAGATCTTGGCTGATTGTCAGCTGCCTTTAACTGGAAAAAAAGTGGTTGACCGTATTATCACTGAGCTTGCTGTAATGGATGTCACTGAAAATGGTCTTAAGCTAGTAGAGTTGGCTGATGGTGTAAGTTTTGAAGAGCTACAAAAAAATACGCCAGTTACTATTAGTCAGTAGTTATTTTTATATGACTATTAAATTGCAAGTATAAATCTATATACAGCCGAATAGCGTCAATTTTAAGATGCTATTTGGCACTTAGGAGTACACAAGGATGAGTCAACTAAATCAAGATTTAACCGGCCAAGTGGCATTGGTTACTGGCGCTGCTAGTGGTATTGGTCGTGACATTGCTGAAACTTATGCCAAAGCAGGCGCAGCCGTTGGTGTGGCAGATATTAATCTTGAAGCTGCACAAAAAGTAGCAGCAGTCATTGAAGAGTCAGGCGGTAAGGCTTTAGCCATCGCTATGGATGTCTCCTCTGAAACAGCGGTAAATGAGGGAGTAGAGGCCTTAGTTAAACACTTCGGTAGTATTGATATTTTGGTATCTAATGCAGGTATTCAAATCATTGATCCCATTCATAAGTTAAGCTTTAGTGATTGGAAAAAGATGCAATCTATTCATTTAGACGGTGCATTTTTGACCACAAAAGCGGCACTACATTATATGTATGATAGTGACAAAGTGGGTACGGTGATTTATACCGGCTCCGTACATTCACATGAAGCATCTTTGTTTAAAGCACCTTATGTAACAGCAAAACATGGGCTACTGGGGTTATGTCGTGTATTGGCGAAAGAAGGCGCTCAATATAATGTTCGTTCTCATGTGATTTGCCCAGGGTTTGTGAAAACACCGCTGGTTGAGAAGCAGATTCCTGAACAGGCAAAGGAAAAGGGCATTAGTGAGGAGCAAGTAGTTAATGATATTATGCTAGTTAATACAGTGGATAAGGAATTTACCAGTACGGCAGATATTGCGCAGTTAGCGCTATTTTTGGCAGCATTCCCAACTAATGTGTTTACTGGGCAGTCGATTGTAGCTAGTCACGGTTGGTTTATGAATTAACTGCTTATCTAGAAAATAAGCAGGCAGTTTAAATTTAGAAGTCACTTTTTTAACAAACAGCCCCTTGTTAAAAAAATGGCAATCGCTTAGCATTTGTT
>ERZ808040.2151-NODE-2151-length-11644-cov-4.804357_pt1 | contig 11644 bp, 8 predicted proteins | sample MGYA00380191_ERZ808040 | MGnify/ENA primary metagenome ERZ808040 (study PRJEB31490, sample SAMN06133395) | mouse gut metagenome | isolation source: J6 | host: mice | place: China: Chengdu | collected 2015-05 ... | reverse complement strand
CATTGCTTCCGAGAAAGTGCGCGCCTATGTAAACGAGATCAGCGAAGGGTATGAACTTAACGATGCAAAGAACCATCTGAATTTAAAGGGGCTTGCCGCAAACAGCGAAGAAAACTCTGACGGGGACGGAAACAATGAGGATACCGACGGGGAAGACGGTTCTGACCCGGATGCCGGAAACGAGGATACCGACGGGGATGCGGACGGCACCGGAAGCGCGGAATAAGCTGCCGGTTCCCCTGTTCTGAAAAACGGACAGCCGGCCCGGGTATAAAAGTTCCGAAATAAAAATCATAAGACGGCTTTCGCAAAGGAGTCCGCAGCCTTTGCACAAAGCCGTCTTATTTTGCGCCCCGCTGCCGCATGATACGGCCATACGGCAGGCACGGCATGTGAAATAGGGGGCGGGCGCTACAGCACCATCCCCCAATCCATGTCCGATGCCAGATAAAACTTCGTGTAGCACGGCTGGTTATAGCAGTTGTTCTGCCACGCCACCCCCGTGCGGTACATGGTGTCATGCATCAGCGTAAATAATTTATGTTTTGTCAGGGCATCCGCAAAGTAGACCCGTATCGCGTTATCGTCCGCGCGGCGGTACAGGATCTCCTCCCTGAAATCCCCCAGAATATCTGCCACAAGGCAGGGGTTGCCCTTCGTCCCGTTGTTTGTCCGCACATCCTTGGGCACGAGCATCACGCCGTGCGAAAGATCGTTGACAATCCCATCGTGTGTCCCGCCTACATAATCCGCCCCGTCGATGAACTGCGTGGAAAGATCGGCGGCATAGCGCACGGACTGGTTCGTTCCGGGTGCTGTAAGGGCAAGCTTATTCCCCTTACAGTCAAATACCTCGTTCACAAAACACTGAAGCCCTCGCACGTTTGGCGTGATATCCCCGACCATGCAGCGCCCGAGGTCGCGCGGGACATACGTCCCCCAGAGCACCTTCCCGGTCTCCGCGTCACAGAGGGCATAGCCATAGGGCGCTTCTTCTGCCCCCTCAAAAACATGAAAAATCTCATAGCCCGGCCGATCCGGATCAATCCTTGCCACATGCATGGCATCGCCGTGCCCAAGCTTTGCCTCCCGCCCGTTTGGCAGTTTCCCGTAGGAGGAATATTTCAGGCTCCCGTCATGGTCCACCGCCGCCGCCCCGTAAATAATTTCCTGGAATCCGTCCCCGTCAATATCCGCGGCAGCGAGGCTGTGGTTTCCCTGCCCCGCGAGCGCCCCGTAAACCGCATCGCTTCCCCGCCCGGCATGCGGATGGTCATGGAACGGGTTTTCCATCGGCACAAAACCCGAATCGACAAGAAAGCGCTCCCGGTGCTGTCCCTCTTTAAAATCATAGGCGGCGATACAGGCGCGGGTGTAATAACCACGGCAGACAATGAGCGAGGGATGTTCCCCGTCAAGGTAGGCGACACCGGATAAAAAACGGTCCACGCGGTTGCACGGCTCGATCCGTTCCATCGCGTAATCCCCCCAGCGCAGCCCGTCGTCCACGCGCGGGAACGGGAAAGCGATGGTCTGCGCCTCCCGCCCGTCCCCGTAAAACATCGTCAGAAATTCCGGTCCCTCATACACAAACCCCTCAAACTCCCACAGCTTATTTTTCTCGCTGCGGGAAGGCGCGTACTCATAGATAAAATAGTCCGCCAGCCGTTGTGCGTCCTTTCTTGACAGCGGGTAATCTGCGGCCTGCCCTGCCGCACCTTCCTTTTGGGACGGCAGGCTGCCAAAACATTCCTCCAATGTCCCCGGCCACTGCCCGCTCTTTACCTCCTCATAATCCTGCCACCGCATAAAAACCGAGACCAGATGCTCCCGGTAATCCGCTGCGCTGCAGACATAGTCATCCGCGTGCGAGACTCCCGCCGCCGCTGCCTGTCCTGGCAATGTAATGTAATGCCAGCGCATCCGCCGTCCATTGATGAATTCGTCGGGGCAGGCCATACCGCAGGTCTCCTCCCCCTCTTTTACCGGGCGCAGCATCCTTGTCCCCGGAGCGGTCTTTACCGAAATTTCCGCCCTCCCGTCGCCGTCAAAGTCAAACACCATAAACTGTGTATAGTGCGCGCCCGCGCGGATGTTTTGTCCCAGATCCAAGCGCCAGAGCAGGGTTCCGTCAAATTTGTAGCAGTCCAGCAGGCAGTGCCCGGTATAGCCCTTCTGTGAAACGTCTTTGGAATTGTCCGGATCCCATTTGACAATATACTCATAATCCCCGTCGCCGTCCACATCCCCAACACTCATGTCGTTCGCGTGGTAGCAGTAAACCTCCCCGGCGGGTGTCACACCGCCCGCCGGGCGGCAGACAGGAATATCATAATAATTTTCCCCGGAAGGAAACGCGCGCACACGCTCCGAACAAAGCGGCGCGCACACGCCTGCTATCCCGCCATCCGCAGGCAGCGCCAAAACCTCATACCAGTCCGTCATCGTTCCGTCCGCGTCCAGATAATTCGTACTTCCACACACCGTTGCGACCGGCACGCCGTTCCGCAACACACGAAAATCCGTCCCGCTTACGCCGGTCTTTGTGTGGCCTGTCACCTCGCATCGCATCAGCCGCCACGAAAGAAAAATCCCCCCATCCGTGCGCATCGCAACCAGCCCGCGGTTTAAGCGCTCGAGCTGCTCGTTGAACACGCGGCTTACCGGTGTCTTCAGCCTGCCGCAGATGCTCTCTTTTCCGCCGGACATTACTGCCAGCCGGAAATAGTGCGGGATATGCGTTGACCTTTGATAAGTATAACCCGTTTCCTTCCCGCTGTAAATGCAGTGGTACTGCATCTGCGGTGTGTCCTGGTCCGACCAGTACAACCGATAAGCAGCATCCCTCTTCGGAAAGGGATTCCAGCAAAGTGTGATCTCCTCTTTCGAAATCTCCCGAACCCGGAAATTTGGTTCCCATTGATTTGCATCCACCATCCATTTTCTCCTTTTCCTGCCAAGGCAACCGGACAGGGAAACGTATCCCCCGGGTGCCGTATCAGCGTCAAATTCCCGGGCATCCGTGCGCTTTTGCCAACAGCCAGACTCCCGTAAACACCGCAAACATAAAAACACCGCCATCCCATGCGGTTAAGGGATGGCGGTGTAATGCAATCTCAGTCCGCCCCGTTTTCACAAACCTCAGCAACCGCCACTTCCGCTTTTGCGACATATTCCTTCCAGAACGACTCAAAATCACATGGCCGACCAAAGAAATATCCCTGGATATAATCCGGGTTGATCTCGCTGATACGGTTTAATTCCTCCTGCGTCTCAATCCCCTCAATACACAGCTTGAGCTGGATGCTGTGCGTCATCTCCACCATATGGCGGAGCAGGTTGTATTCATATGCATTTTGCAGTGCCTTCATCGTAAAGGAACGGTCAATCTTGATTGTGCTTGGCTTGACATTGTACAGATAATGGAAATTTGAGTATCCCGTCCCAAAATCATCAAGGGCGAGCGGAATCCCATGCTGCTGCAGCCCGCTGCAAAAACCGATGAAGCTCTCGTTTGTCTCAAGAAAACCACTCTCCGTCAGCTCCACGACGATCGCGCCGGGTGCCAGTCCGTATTGGCGTTCCCCCTCCAGCAATTCTTTTAAGATATTGCTCTTTAATACCTGCACGTAAGAGACATTGACCGACACGCGGAAATTCGGGATAAAACGCCGGATGCGGCTGCATGCCTCCATCGCCTTGCGCATGACAAAACGCCCGACCGGAATGATCAGCCCGCTCTCCTCAAGCAGCGGGATGAACTCGAGCGGGGAGAGCGGTCCTGTCTCCTCGGAGTCAAAACGGAGCAAAGTCTCCGCGCTGTACACGCTCTGCTCGTCGATATGTACGATCGGCTGGAAATTCACCACAAAACCTTTGCAGTCTTCATTCACCGCCTTGCGCAGGCGCTTTAAGAGGGCACGTTTCCTCTGGAACCTGTCATAGTCCTCATTCTCAAAAAGATATATTTTATTTTTCTCGCCGTTCTTCGCCTCGTTCAGCGCAAACTCGGACAGCTTCATGATCTCGCTGTACGACTGCTTCTCCACTATCCCGAAATCAAGGGCTCCCGCTGATATTGTGTAAAATGTGTCATAGCAGGTCTCCTCGATAAAATGCTTGATTTCCTCCCGGATATCATTGTAGAGCATGACGGCTTCTTCCACGCTGCAAGGTGTAAAATCCAAAACCGCGAACTCGTCCGCCACGACACGGTAAAGCTTCTGCCCCGGTTTTAATACATTCTCGATGCACGATGCCGTCCTGCGCAGGATCATGTTGCCGTACTCCATACCGCGGTTCTCGTTGATCTCCTTGAAATTGTCAATGCCGACCCGCAGCATAAACCCGCACATCTGCTCCCGCTGATGCTCCCCAAGTTCTGCCTTAAGGCTTGTCTCCCCCAGCAGCCCCGTGATATTGTCCGCCTTCTGGCTCGTCCCGATCTCGTTGATACAGCCGACCAAAAACTTCGGCTCCCCGTTCTCGTCGTCGATCACGCTGCCGCGGCAGTTGATCCAGATCGCTTTACCCTCCTGATCCACCCAGCGGTACTGCATATTGTGAAAATGTTTCTCCTTGCGTCCGATCTGCCCGATCTCCTCATTCAGCGCCGCGAAATCCGCCGGGTATACCAACTTTTCAAGCTCCTCCACCACATTGTAAAAGCAGTTTTCCTTTAGAGGAAACCTTTTTAACGCATTCTCGGAAATGCAATAACAATCCCCCGGCATATCGTAAACATATAAGTAGTCATCCATGCTTGGTGTCATTATATCAATAAACTGCCGAAATTTTTCAACCGATAATCCTGTTTTTCCCTCCAGCACCACATTCTCCCCCTTCCCGCACACACACAGGATATTCCCGGTACTATGCCTTTTTTCTATTATACGCCAAATCGTCAGTTTTTTCAATATAATTTGTTGATATTTATTGTTTTTATGCAATTACCGTATACTTTTTTGTTTGTTTTGCAACAAACCGGATATATTTTTGAATCATTTCATATTCTGCCGCAAATTTTGACACTTTCAACCAGCTTCCCCCAAAAACTTAAAACAAAACCTGTTATTCGTGCCCGAAAACATATGCTGCACATCCGTATACTGCCCGGCATGAAATTTACTCTTTGGGGATTTTTGCAAAAAAATATCCGCCGGATGAAACCGGCGGATATCACACACACGATTACTTTCTCAGTCCAAGTCGGCTGATCAGGCTGCGGTAGGATTCGAGATCCGTCTTCTTCAAATACGCGAGAAGCCCTCTTCTCTGACCTACCATCTTGAGCAGACCGCGTCTGGAATGGTGATCTTTGTGGTTGTTTGCAAGATGCTCATTGAGCTCGTTGATCCTCTCGGTAAGGATGGCAATCTGAACTTCCGGGGAACCGGTGTCCCCTTCCTTCCTGCCGTAAGCCGCGATGATCTCTGCTTTCTTTTCCTTGCTGATCATAGTAAAAATCCTCCTGTTTTTGTAATCGCCGGATACTAAGGGAGCGGTCGGAGTGTCCGCACTCCTGGTATCGGCTGCATCGCTGCGGTAGTTAGTATACCACAGGCCGTCCCTCTTGTAAAGGGTTAATTTATTTGATGTCAATATTCGGGACTTTTGCTTCCTTGCCCTTGATCGCGCTTAAGAGCATGAACGCGAAGACCAAAATGAACGCAAAGCCGACCAGGTCGCGCGAAATCTCTATGATCTTCTCAAAAACATTGTATGTAGTCCGGATCCCGTCCCGGTAGGATACCCCAGCCGCGGAAAACCATTCAAGCACTGTCCTTAAGATGGAGAAGAGCATATCAACAAGGTAGCCGAGGAAACCAAACTTCAGGGATGTCTTGACCGTATTCCTCACAGTATCATCGAAGTCAAACAGAAACACAATCACGGTGAACGCGATCATCACCCAGCTCATCGACCCCCGGTACAAAGAATAGCCAAAAAGCACCGCCATGCTTGCAAGAAGATTGGTCGGAACGCCAAAATTCTTTTTTGTTAAATAATTCATGTTTTTGTCCCCTTTTCTGGATTATTTTATTGTAACCATTTATACTTTAATATATATAAGATAAAAATGCAATAGGCAGAATACAATTTTTTTTAATATTTTTTATTTTTCGTTTAGAAAGCCCATTTTATCCATAATATGGACAAACATTAGCACTGTGGTGCTACAGCCCAATTCATACCGCCGCGAAATAGGCACGGCAGCTTTCCATATCCCGCAAAACCTGCTCCCGCAGCAAGGAGACATCCAAAAAGCGCCTCTCCTCCCGCTCAAAATGAAAAAACTCTGTCTTTACCTGCTTTCCGTAACAATCCCCCCGGTAGTTAAGCAGACAGGTTTCAACCCAGGGCTTATCCTGCACCCCCACGGTCGGACGCAGCCCGACATTCGTCACTCCAAAAAACACACCGTCCGGCAGGGTCGTCCTCGTCATGTAAACCCCGTTCGGCGGAAGAAGCTTTTCCTGCGGCGGGATCAGGTTGATGGTCGGGAATCCGAGCGTCCCGCCAAGCCCCCTCCCTCGGCCAACCTCCCCCGCTACATGATAGCGTGAACCAAGCATCTGCGCCGCTTCTTCCATATTGCCCGCTATGATCTGCTCCCGGATGCGCGTGGAACTGATCGCTTCCCCAGCATACTTCACCCTCTCGCAGACCGCAAGGCCATACCCGAAGTCCTTTTGAAAACCTTTAAGCATCCGGGCATCCCCCCGGCGGTTATGCCCGAAACGGTTGTCTTCCCCGACGGCAATAAACTTCGCACCAAGCTGCCCGATTAGGATGTCCGCGATAAAGTCCTCCGCCTCCACCGCACTTGTCAACTCCGTAAACGGGTATGCCACAAGGACATCCACACCGCATCCGGCAAGAATCTCTTTCTTTTCCTCCTGCGTGTAGATCAGTTTCCCACTGCTGCCGAAGAACATCCCCGGATGGAAGTCGAAGGTAAAAACGACGCTCTTTCCCCCGGCCCTTTGCTTTTCAACGGAAAGCTTTTCCAGGAGCAGGCGGTGCCCCAAATGTACTCCGTCGAATTTTCCGATTGTCACGCAGGTATCTTGCAGAGAAACATCCTTTGCGCATAAATAGTCCATCTCAATTCTCCCTTGCTCTTTCCAGCCTCCGGTGATAACGGGGGTCTAGCGCGGCGCAAACATCTTCACGTTGCGGTAACAGCCCTCGCCTTCGTCGTACCGGTAGAGCGCGTAAAAGCGTCCATTGCTATCGTAGACGCGAAAACACGAAGTATCCTGTGCCTGCTGCCAAAGCAGTACTTCCCCCTCATGCAGCTTATTCCCGTTGTAAAGGCTTTTATCCGCCCCCTCCCGCATACAAAGTGCAGGATAGCGCAAAAACAGGCGTTCGGTCGGCATCAGAAGTTCCCCTGCCCTGCCTGACGCGCAGATTTGCTCAATCTCGGAAAGGGTGTGGGCATCATCTTCCAAAAACGAACTGACCCGCGTACGCTTTAAACTTTTCATACAGCCCCCGCAGCCAAGTACCCTCCCCACATCCTCACAAAGAGCGCGAATGTAAGTTCCCTTGCTGCATGTGACCCGGAAGCGGATGGTCTTTTCCCCACCGGAAAATTCCCCGTCGGAAAATTCCGGTTTTGGAAGTCCGTGCGCAGCCCCGCCGTCCGAAAACGAATCCGACAGGATCTTGATCGAGTAAATCGTGACCTGGCGCGCCGCCCGCTCCACTACCTTTCCCTCCCGCGCGAACTCATAAAGTTTCTTCCCGTTTATTTTCAGCGCCGAGTACATCGGCGGTATCTGGGCGTAAGTCCCCACGAACGACAGGAGCGCTTGTTTGGCCTCCTCAAAATCCGCCGTTACCGCGCTCCTTTTCAATACATTTCCTGTGATATCCTGCGTATCCGTCTCCACGCCAAAAAGGAGCACTGCCTCGTACTCCTTCTCCTTGTCGAGCAAGAGCTCACATGCTTTCGTCGCCGAACCGACACAGACAGGAAGCACGCCCTCCGCCTCCGGGTCGAGCGTGCCGGTATGTCCGATGCGCCTCTCATGCAGGATGCCGCGCAGTTTCGCCACCACATCAAACGAGGTATAACCCCGCTCTTTGTAAACATTGATAATGCCGTCCATACATCCCTCTCACTCTTTTAGCTGATGGCAAAGCCCGGCAAGCAGGTTATTGATCACATCATGCATAAACCCATGCGCCTCATAACCTGCCGCTTTTTTATGCCCGCCGCCGCCGAAAAACACTGCGGTCTTGCTCACGTCCACCTCGCCGTTGGAGCGCATGCTCACCTTCAGGCACTGCGGTTCGGTCTCATAAATGAAAACCGCAACCTCAACCCCCCTTGTCACACGCAGCTGGTCGATAATCCCGCTTAAATTGGCAGGCACGACACCGTACAGGCGCATGGTCTTGTGGCTCAAATACGACAAGATCACCCTACCGTCAAGCACAAGCATGCTCTCCATCAAACATCGCCCGAGAATCTGGTTCTCGATGTAACTCTTCTCATAAAATGTCCCGTCAATCACCCTTGTAGAGTCAACTCCCATGCCAAGCAGTCTCCCGGCGATGCGCATCGTCTGCTCGGAAGTGTTCGAGTGCTTGAATACCCCGGTATCGTGGACGATGCCAAGGTAGAGCGCTTCCGCCGCCGCCAGGGAAATCTTCTCCTCCTGCATACAGGTAAAAAGCACCTCACAGGTGGAACTATAGTCCGCATGCAGCACAAGCCCGTCGGTAAAATGCCCGCTGTTGCTGATATGGTGGTCAAAGCAGAGCGTGTGTTTTGCACTCTTGAAATATTTGAGCGCGTCGCCCAGACGGTCCTCGCTGCTACAGTCTAACACGATGAAAAGATCATACTGTTTTTCCTGTTCAAATTCCCATAAGGGCTTCCCGGAGTTTTTCAGGAACAAAAAAGCTTCCGGGATGTCCTTCATGTAAACGGTGATCTCCTTCTCAAAAGAACGGTTATAATTTTCCTGCAAATAATTGTACAGCCCAAGACATGCCCCGACGCAGTCGCCGTCCGGGCGGATATGCCCGGCGATGGCGATGGAATCTGCCTGTGCGACGGCATCCGACAACATCCGGCCGTCCGATTCATTTTTCATTCTTCCTCGCTCTCCCCCGCTTCCTCCCTCTGACGCAAATCCGCGTTGACATCGTCGATAAGCTTTGACATATTGACACCGTACTCAATCGACTGGTCACAGATAAACTTTAACTCCGGCGTATTGCGCAGGTTGATGCGGTGTGCCAGCTCACTGCGCAGAAATGGTGCCGCACTCGCAAGACCTTTCAGTGTCGCTTTCTGCGATTCCTCATCGCCGAGCACGCTGATATACACCTTCGCTGTCTTTAAGTCCGGTGCGACCTCGCACGCGACAACCGAGGTCATCGGGTTCACGCGCGGGTCTTTGAGTTCCTGTGCGATCAGCACGCCAAGCTCTTTTTGCACCTCCTGGTTGATCCTTGTATTTTTAATACTATTTTTTCTCATTACCTTGGAACCTCCACCATCATATAGAACTCTACCTGGTCAAATTCCTGCAAGTCGTTGAACTTTTCAAAAACAAGACCACATTCATATCCGGTGGCAACCTCCTTCACATCATCCTTAAAACGCTTTAACGACGCGAGCACCCCTTGATAGATCTGCTCGCCGTCCCTCGTAATCCGCGCGAGCGCACCCCTTACGATCTTCCCGTCAAGCACATAGGAACCCGCGATCACGCCGAGCCCCGAAGCGCGGAATGTCTGGCGCACTTCTGCATGACCGATCACCTGCTCCTCATAGGTCGGGTCAAGCATGCCTTTCATCGCCGCCTCGACATCCTCAATCGCGTTGTAGATCACGCGGTAAAGTTTTACCTCAACCTTCTCACGGTCCGCAATGTCCTTCGCGGTATTGTCCGGCCTGACATTAAAACCGATAATGATCGCGTTAGACGCGCTCGCAAGGGTAACGTCGGACTCGTTGATCGCGCCGACACCGCCGTGGATGATGCGGACTGCCACCTCTTCGTTGCTAAGCTTTAACAGGCTCTGCTTTACAGCCTCCACCGAACCCTGCACATCCGCCTTCACGATCAGATTCAATTCTTTGATATTGCCTGCCTGGATCTGAGAGAACAAACCGTCAAGCGACAGCTTTGCCTTTGTATCGGCAAGCAGCTTTTCCCTGCCCTGCGAGATAAAAGCCTCCGCAATGTTCCTTGCTTCCTTCTCGTTGTTCGTCGCCATAAAAATCTCGCCCGCCGCCGGAACATCGTTTAAGCCTAAAATCTCCACCGGGGTCGAAGGTGTTGCCTCCTTCACGCGCCTTCCCTTGTCGTCAATCATCGCACGCACCTTGCCGTACGCGGAGCCGACCGCCACACAGTCACCGACATGCAGTGTCCCTTTTTGCACAAGGATGGTCGCCACAGGTCCCCTTCCCTTGTCAAGCTCCGCCTCGATCACGATACCGCGCGCATTGCGGTTCGGGTTTGCTTTCAATTCACATACTTCCGCTGTCAGAAGGATCATCTCAAGCAGCTGCTCGAGACCCTCCTTCGTGTGCGCGGAGACCGGAACGAAAATGGTATCGCCCCCCCAATCCTCTGCCACAAGCTCATGCTCTGTCAGCTCCTGCTTTACGCGCTCGATGTTTGCACTTGGCTTATCAATCTTGTTCACCGCCACGATGATCTGTACCCCTGCCGCTTTGGCATGGTTGATAGCCTCGATTGTCTGCGGCATCACACCGTCGTCCGCCGCCACCACCAGAATGGCGATATCCGTTGACTGCGCGCCGCGCATACGCATGGAAGTAAATGCTTCATGTCCCGGTGTGTCAAGGAAAGTGATCTTCTCCCCGTTTTTCTCCACGGTATAGGCACCGATATGCTGTGTGATACCGCCGGCTTCCTTCGCCGTGACATTTGTCTCACGGATGGCATCGAGCAGGGAGGTCTTGCCATGGTCAACATGCCCCATGACACAGACAACCGGCGGGCGCTTCTCCATCAGGGATTCGTCCTCCTCGGCTTCCTTTAATAATTCCTCCACCACATTGATTTTAACTTCCTTCTCCGCAATGCAGTTAAACCCAAGGGCAATTTCCTCCGCCTCCTCAAACGGGATTTCCTGGTTGATGGAGACCATCTTACCCTCGAGGAAAAGCTTTTTCACAAGCGCGGCAGGAGCCTGTTTCATTTTCTCGGCAAGTTCCTTGATTGTCACGACTTCCGGAAGGATGATGGTCTTGATCTCGTCCTCACGGTCCTGCGATGCCGGCTGTGTCTTCGGTTTAATAAATGCGCCCTTGCGGTTCGGGTCTTTTTTGTTCTTTACCGCGCCGTCCTCCATATCGCGGTCACGGCCGCGGTCACGGTTCTTATCGCGGCTGCGGTCATTGAATGCCGCTGCGCGCTGTTCCTTCGTCAACTCGTTTGCAAGGTCGGCCTTGATGCTGCTCTTCTCCCCGCCGCGGTTATCCCTGCCGCCGCGGCCGTAAGCTCCCCTGTTATTATGCCCGGAATCTTTATCCGCATCCTTATTATATCCGCCGCGCGGACCGGACTGCGCCCGGTCACCGTAGGAACCCTGCCTCCGGTCACCATACTGTCCCTGCGGACGGTCGCCTGGCCGCCTTTCACCA
>ERZ808040.2150-NODE-2150-length-11644-cov-8.958935_pt1 | contig 11644 bp, 7 predicted proteins | sample MGYA00380191_ERZ808040 | MGnify/ENA primary metagenome ERZ808040 (study PRJEB31490, sample SAMN06133395) | mouse gut metagenome | isolation source: J6 | host: mice | place: China: Chengdu | collected 2015-05 ... | reverse complement strand
AGCAGTAAAATCACGGATGCGGAAGTTTTGGCAGTGTGCGGCGAAAAAACGATCTGGCGGCTGAGCTTCCAAGATGGTGAGCACAACGACCGGGAGTATGATACCAGCCTTCCGATCATCGGTGAGGTTATGGATCTGACGGCGCTGCTGAAGAGGGCGCTGGTGATTACCGCCTGCGTGTTGATCCTTCTGATTGTTGTCATAGTGGTGGTAATTCGGAACGTGCTTCGTAAACGGCGAACGAAACGGATGGCAGAGAAAAAACAGGACGAAGGATCGCTCGATGGAAAATAATTGGCAGATTGTATTGTGGACTGCGCAGCCAGGTGGACAGTGAACAAGTAAAGAATTTTCAACTACCGGCGCCTGTTGGGGTGCCGGTAGTTTTTGCATGAGAAGCATCTCCCTTGTCCCAATAGAGGGTTTTGATTCTCCAACACAAAAGGTTATGCCGCAAAATGGCAAGGCTGTGCGGTTGCCCTTTCTTATCTTATGACAATATGTATAATTGCTGCAGAATAGGCTGCGTGTATTCATAGTAAAAGGACGCAGGCCGGTTTGAGGAGGAGCGTATATGACAAAAAGGGAATGGCTTACACGAGGCACCGCGCTGCTGATCTGCGCTGTCACTATGTTTTCGCCGCTGTCCGGATGCAACGGTGCGGATAACGTGATACCCGCTCCTTCTGCCTCGGTGGAGGTAGAAAACGCTGTCCCGGATCGGGGCATGGCAGACCGTTCGGACCTTATGTATTTGGATAGCATTGAGAGGTATAAAAAGACAGACTGGACAGCCAGCTGGATCTGGACCGAAAGCTGCGCGGAGGACAGCTATGTGGCTTTCCGCAAGACCTTCACCCTGGATCAGGCAATCCCCTCGGCTACCGCGTTTATTTCCGCCGTGGACAAGTACGTGCTGTGGGTCAACGGGGAGCTGGCCGTGCTGGACGGTTCGCTGAAGCGGGGTCCCACTCCTTACGACAGCTACTATGATACAGTGGAGCTCACCAATCTGAAGCAGGGGGAGAACACCATCGCACTGCTGGTGGCGTTCAACGGCCGCTCCGGGGACGGCTCCATCGTCCCCGTCCTCTTGGACGAGGAGGGGGACGAGTACACCCAGGCGGGGCTGATCTTTGAACTGGATGCCGGAGGCGCGTCCGTCTGCTCGGACGGTTCCTGGAAGGCCGCCCGGCACAACGGCTATAAGAACCGTGTCACAGCCGGGGCGGATTACCCAGGCTATACCCAGTCCTCCATGCTGGCGGAACGTAACGTCTGCTTTGACGCACGGGACGACCTGGGGGAGTTTATGAGCGAGGGCTATGATGACAGCCGGTGGGAGAACGCCACGCCGGTCTCCAAGGCCGGAGACTTGCCCTTCGGCGACCTCTACTCCGCCATGACCGCGCCCGTCAAATTTGAAGAAGCTGCTGACTTTGCCAACTCCGCGGACTATGTGGGCAAGGCGCTGGCCCAAGATACAACCCTGGTGCTGGAACTGCCGGGCAATATCCAGTTCACTCCCTGTTTTGAGCTGGAGGCCCCGGCGGGCAAAAAGCTGACCTTCTACACCGACACCTACACCGATAAGCAGGATATGCCCAACTTCAAGGACACCTATGTCACCGCCGAGGGGGCCCAGCGCTATGAGAACTACCCCTGGCGCAGCGGCTCCAAGCTCATCATTGAGGCGGAGGCGGGGGTGACCTTCACCCGGCTGGGCTACCGCGCCAGCGGCTTCAACGGAGAGTGGGCGGGGGCCTTCGCCTCCTCGGATGCCGGACTGGACCAGCTCTGGCAGGAGTCACTCAATACCCTGGCAATCTGTATGCGGGATACATATATGGACTGTCCCGAGCGGGAGCGGGGCCCCTACATGGGGGATGCCTCCAATCAAATCGACGCGGCGCTGTACAGCTATGACCAGGCGGGGCTGGATATGACAAAAAAGGCCATCCTGGCCTGCGTAGCCTGGACGCGGATGGATGGGGCCATCCCCAGCCGCGCCCCCAGCGTGAAGCCCCAGGAGATTCCCAATCAGAGCCTGATCTTTATGACCAGCGTCTACCACTACTGGCTCCATTCCGGGGACCGGGAAACGGCGGCGGCCTACTGCGGCGCGTTTCTCAACTACTTGAAGCTGGTGGAGATGGAGGATGGCCTGCCGGTGTACCGGGAGGGTTCCTGGACGTGGAACGACTGGGGTGAGCGCATCGACACCAAGCTGCTCCAGGCGGGCATCTACTATTACGCCCTCCATGTGACCAAGGCCATGGCCGATGATCTGGGCATCACCGAGGGGACCGAGTTCCTCGCAGAGCGGATGAGCTCCATGCAGGAGACCTGGCGGGCCGAATACTACACGGAGGAGGGCTTCAAGAGCCCGGACAGCAAGTATGTGGACGACCGCGCCAACGCCATGCTGGCCCTGTCCGGTTTGGCGGGGGAGGAGGACTATGCTCTGATCTCCGACGTCATTATGAGCACCTACCAGGCCAGCCCCTTTATCGAGAAGTACGTGCTGGAGGCCCTGTGCGTGATGGGCCGGACCGACCTGGCCCTCCAGCGGATGCGGGACCGCTATGCCCCTATGCTCAGTGATGAGTATGACACTCTGTGGGAGACCTTCGACGGGGAGACCGGCACCGTCAACCACGGCTGGACTGCCGCGCCGCTGTACATCCTGTCCAAGTACGCGGCCGGCGTCCGCCCCACAGAGGCAGGATTCGAGAAATATGAGATTGCTCCCTGCGGCGCTCTGGACAGCTTTGACTGCACCGTCTGGACCCCCAAGGGGGAGATCGGTGTCAAGCTGGAACCTGCAGCGGAGGGCCGGACGCTCACCGTAAACGCCATCGACGCCGTGGGAACGGTGATTGTGCCGGAGAGTATGGGCGCGGACATCGCCGTTGCCGGCGGAGACTGCTCTGTAGACGGCGGGCGGGTGACCATTACCCAAGCCGGCGAGTATGTCATCACCATCCGATGAGGGCGCGAAAAGCCGGGACCGCTGAGTGGTTCCGGCTTTCCTATTATGCGGTTTTATCCCTGTTTCGGCCAAGGGGGAAGCGAACCGTGAGGAAGAACATATTGTCCACCACTTTGATATCCATCGCACCGCCGTACTGCGCCGCGATATATTGGATGCTTTTCGTGCCGAAGCCGTGATGGGAGCTGTCTCCCTTACTGGTGGCGGGCAGGCCGTGATCCAGCTTCAGACCGCCGCTGAAATAATTGGACTCCTCAATGACCAGCACGTCCCCTTCCTCCCGGCAGGAGAGGGAGATCACCCGGTCTTCCAAAGGAAGCGGTTTCACGGCCTCAACTGCGTTATCAATGATGTTACCAAACAGGGAGTAGGTCTGCACTGGTGTGAGAAAATCCAACTTGCTGCCATCAGCCATGCAGGAAAAGGAAATACCGCTTTTTTGGCAGGTCATAGCTTTCTCACACAGGACCACATCCAGCACCTCGTTGCCGGTTTTGATGTTGGCGTCGTAGAACTGGATGGCCTCCCGCAGGGAGGCGGCCTCTTCTCCGGTGAGCTTGTCCTCGATTTTGTCCAGAATGTGCTTGAGATCATGGCACTTCATGTTGATGACATCCATGTTGGCCTTGACGGACTCAAACTGCGCCCGATCCTGCCGCCAAAGCTGGTGGAGGATACCAATCTGCTCCTCCTGCTCACTTTGGGAAAAGATGCCTGCGCAGATCGTCAGGATGGTGAAGCTGAAGCCTACATAGAGGATCTTTGTCACAACATTGAGCATGGGGCTTTCCCCTTCGTACACCCGGGAGACACAAATCAGGATATTCACCAGCGTCACCGTGGCAATGGACAGGATAATGACATTGCGAGTGGTGCGCCGGTTGTGAACCAGCCGGTTTTTCGGCGTGAACAGCAAAGCCAGCACGACAATGGACAAGAGATGAAAAACAAAAAAGAGCGCCCAGTCCAGATCTGAGATGCCTGCATCTCCCGGATGGAGCAGCGCGAGCGTCTCCCGGTCGTTGATCCCCCGCAGGTTTTGCAGCAGAGGGTAGAGCTTGTTGGTGAACTGATAGGCCGCCATGCCGGAGCAGAAGGCCAGCAGCATCTCTTCAATATCGTCCCTCCAGCAGAACATGAGCGCGGTAAAGTTCAACACGGTGATGGCGGAGTAGCACAGCACCCGCACCAGGAGAGAGTCCGCCTCCGTATACCAAATAGCCAGGAGATAACAAACCACCATTCCCTCCAACAAGGTGAGGGCGATTCGGACGAAGAAAAAGTCCCGCCGTTCAAACCTGCGGGCAAACAGGGCAATGCAGATGTAACACTCCCAGTAGGTCAGCATCAGGTTGACGCTCTGCATGGTGTACGGCGTGGTAAAAGCCGCGATCAATTCATTCATAGCGCCGTGTCTCCATGAAGCGGACGAAAGCGTCGGTAAACGCTTTCCGTTTTGGATGGCTGATCTGAAGCGGTTCCCCGCCCACAATCACATTCATGCCGTCAATGCGATCCACGTGGGCCAGATTGACCAACAAAAAGTTGTTGCAGCGGACAAAGTCCTGCCCCGCCAGGGCAGATTCGGCGCTTTTCATGGTCTGATACTGGCGGTATTCCCCGCTGGTGGTGTGGTAGACACAGTGGTGTCCTTTAACCTCTACATAGCGAATGTCCCTGGGTGAGAGACGCACAAAGCTGGTATCTGTACGGACAAGCACGTCAGGGGGCATCACATACTCCAATCTGGTCAACACCTTGGTGAATTTGAGTGCAAATTCCGGGTAGGATATCGGCTTGACAATGAAATCGGAGGCGGCCACCTCATAGCCCTGGATGGCGTACTGGCGCATGGTGGTGACAAAGATAAGAATTACCTTCTCATCCTTTTCCCGCAGGAGCTTGGCCGCGTCCATGCCGTTGAGCAGGGGCATCATAATGTCCATGTATACGATGTGGAACGGCGAATACTTCTCCAAAAAGGTGATGGGTTCATAAAAAATTGAGACGGAGACAGACAATTTGTGGTCGGCGGCGTAGGCTTTGATATGGCCTTCCAGCGCCGCGGCCTGCTCCCGGTTGTCCTCAACAATAGCGATATCAATCATGTTCATCCGCCTCCTTCCGTTTATTTAATATAGCAATTTTAACAAGGAAAGTCAAGATTGGGTCGCTCGCATTTGTAAGGTTGCGCGGCCAGAGACAAAGGTTATGCGGTTCCCATTGAAAACTTTGGGCACATCGAATAAATTGGGGGTGCGAAAAGGGGGAAGGCCCCTGACAAATATAAGAGGAGGATATCTCGATGAAAAAGCACATGAAATTGGCAGCCCTGTTTCTGACCATGGCGATGGCTCTGTCCTTGGCTTCTTGCAGCGGTGGCGGTGGCGGAAGCAGCGCCGGGGGCAAGGTCACCGGCGTTTACCTCAGCCCCGCCAACCTGAGCTATCAGAATATGCGGCCCCAGTACAACTACTACCTCACCACTTTTACCCAGCAGGAGATCACCCTGATGGATGACAACACCTACTGCCTGGTGGTGTCCGCCTCCACCTTCTCCGCCCTGGAGCTGGCTGAGAGCACCAACGATGCCAAGGGTAACGAGCGGGAGAACTCCATCACCAAGTTTTACGGCACCTACACCTCCCAGGTGAACGAGCTGGATGAGGATCTGCTGGACGTGACCCTGGCCGCCCCCACCCGCGTGGTGCGCAGCTTTGACCAGCTCTACTGGGCGGACACCGACAACTGGACCGACGCCATGGGTAAGGCCGTAGTGCCCGCCGAAGTCGACCAGACCACCGGCGCCCCGGTAGCCAATCCCGATGCCCAGCCCTGGACCGCCCAGCAGTACCTGGACAGTCTGGCCTTCCCTGAGACCTCTGTGCAGGTCAATGTCAAAACCAGCTCCTTCGATTTCACCGCTGACTTCGCCGGTTGAGCTTTCGTTTCCTGAACATCAGAGACTGATCGGGAGGAACGCTTCATGAAAAAACCCTACATATGGCGGGGACTTTGCACCCTCCTGGTGCTTGTGCTTTCCCTGACCATGTTCGGCCAAAGCCTGGCATTCACCCGGGAGGGGGATGTGAACCTGTTCCTGGGAACCCTGCCCCCTGCCGTCCAGGTCACCGGCGACACCAATTACTACCCCTCCAGCTATGCCTCCATGGACGAGATGCGCGCCGCCCTGAAGGATTACCTCATTGAGAGCCAGGAGGAGGGCAGCGTACTGCTGCACAATGAGAACAATGCGCTTCCCCTGGCCTCCAATGCCAGCGTAACGCTGTTCGGCTTTGCCGCCGCCACCCCTGTCTACCACGGCGGCTCCGGCGGCCCGCCCAACGATGGCATCAACCTCTACGACGCCATGAAGGAGGAGGGCTTCCAGGTCAACGAGACGGTGTACAACGCCATTGTGGCCGCCAACGGTGTCCGCACCAAGACCGGCCTCATCGGTGAGATCCCCGCCAGCGCCTACGCCGGGACGGAGAGCTCTTATGCCTCCAGCTATAACGACGCCGCCATTTACGTCATGAGCCGTTTCGGCGGCGAGGAGGGCGACCTGAACCACGGCCTCCAGGGCGACTGGCAGGAGGGCCCCGCGGGCGTGCCCGAGCTGGCCCTCCACCAGGAGGAGATCGACACCCTTAACATGATTAGGGACTCCGGCAAATTCGGCAGGATCATCGTGGTGCTCAACTCCGGCTACGCCATGGATCTGGGCTGGCTGGCGGACTACGGTGTGGACGCCTGCCTGTGGATTGGCTACCCCGGCAATTATGGCATGACCGGTGTGGCCCGCCTGCTGGGCGGTCAGGCCGATCCCTCCGGCCGCAACGCCATCACCTACGCCGCCGACTCCCTCAGCTCCGCCGCCATGCAGAATGCCGGCGACTTTACCTTCGGCAACCTCACCGGCTTGTACAAGAACAAATACCTGGTGTACGCCGAGGGCATCTACGTGGGCTATAAGTATTATGAGACCCGCTATCAGGATCAGGTGCTGGGCATCAACAACGCCAATGGTCCCAAGGGTGTGTATGCCAGCCGTGACGGCGCGTGGAATTACGCCGATGAGATGGTGTTTACCTTTGGCGCGGGCAAGAGCTATGCCGGCTTTACCCAGGAGCTGCTGAGCGTGGATTGGGACAAATCCAGCCACATGGTCACCGCCCAGGTGAAGGTGACCAACAACGGCGCACCCAACTATTCCGGCAAGAGCAAGGACGTGGTGCAGCTCTATGTCCAGCTCCCCTACGAGCCGGGGCAGGCGGAAAAGAGCGCTATCCAGTTGGCTGATTTCGCCAAGACCTCCGCCCTGGCAGCGGGGGAGAGCGAGACGGTGACGTTGGAGTTCTCCGACTATATTTTCGCTACCTATGACAGCTCCGCTGCCAACGGGGCGGACAGCTCCAAGACGGGCTGCTATGTGTTTGACCCCGGCGAGTACTACTTCGCCATCGGCAGCGACGCCCACGACGCGCTGAACAACGTGCTGGCCGCTCGGGGCGTCACCGGGATGTTCGACGCTGAGGGGAATCCTGTGGAAGGCGATGCGTCCAAGACCCGCAAAGACGGGCTGGCCAGCCTGGACAACACGACTTATGCGGTCTCCCCCTACACCGGGGAGGTGGTGTCCAATCACTTTGAGGACCGGGATATCAACTATTTCATTCCCGGTTCCGTAACCTACCTGACCCGCGCCGACTGGAACACCTTCCCCGACACGGCAGCCGGTCTCACCGCGACTCCGGAGATTCAGGATCTGATGGAGAACTTCCAGTATGAGAAGCCCTCTGACGCCCCCGACATCTCCGCGTACAAGTACAAGCAGGACAACGGCATTTCTTTCATTGAGATGAAGGACGCGGCCTTTGACGATCCCAAGTGGGAGGAGTTCATCGACCAGCTCACGCCCAGCGAACTGGCCCAGATCACCGGCGACAAGATGGGCCTGGATATGATTGAAAGCATCGATTTCCCCGCCTACGCCGGTGGCGATGGCCCAGACGGCCACCAGGGCGGCGTGCTGTTTAACGCGGAAATGGCAGCCACCTCCACCTTTAACAAGGAGATGCTGAAGCTCCGGGGCGAGTTCTTTGCCGAGGAGAGCTACTGGATCGGCTTCCGCCACATCTACTCCCCCGGCGGAAATATCCACCGCACCCCCTACTCCGGCCGCAATTTCGAGTACTACAGTGAAGACGCCAACATGAGTTATATCTGCGGTGAAATCCAGACCAGGGCCATGGCCGACCGGGGCTGCGCAGGCACCTTCAAGCACTTTTGCGGCAACGATCAGGAGACCAACCGCCACGGTGTAGCCACCTTCATGACCGAGCAGACCTACCGTGAGGGTCCCCTTCGCGGCTTTGAAGGCGGACTCCAGGCCGGGCACAGTCTGGCCACGATGACTGCCTACAACCGCATCGGCTGCGTCCCCACCGCCAGCGACTATGAGACCATGACCACCGTGCTGCGGGGGGAGTGGGGATTCACCGGCATCAACATGACCGACAGCTCCAAGGACTCCGCCAGCTATATGGGTACCGCCGACGCCATCCAGGCGGGCACCTGTCAGTTCAATAACGACCCCGGCCGTGTGCCCGAGGCGTCCAACCTGTTGGTAAAGGACAAGGATGGCTTTATCTGGGGCAAGCTCCGGGAGGCAGCCAAGTATTACCTCTACACCATGAGCCGCTCCAATTTGGTGAACGGCTTGAGCAAGACGGAGGCTGTGCAGAACTACACCCCGTGGTGGAAGCCCGCCCTCACCGGGCTGAATGCTGCCATCGGCGTGCTGGCCGCGGGCACTGCGGTACTGTATGCCCTGTCCGAGATCAAATCCAGGAAGGGGGGCAAATAGGATGAAGCGCTTGTTTCAAGACGCGAAGCTGGGCTTCTGGCTGAGCGCGTCCGCCGCAGTTATTGCCCTGGCGGGGGCTGCGGCTTACGTGATCATCTACATGGCCACCGCCGCCGAGACGGTGGACCGGGTGTTCTCCTGGCTCACCTTTGGACTGGCGCTGGGCGGTGCGGTCATTACCCTGGCGGGTGAGACGTTGCGGCTCCCCTTCACCCCCATCCTGGGCGGGGCCTGCTTCTCTGTGGCCCTGGCCAACCATCTGGTGGAAACCGCTTACCCCCTGGCCGATGTACTCACCGGCGTGCCCTTCTTCGGGGGCAATCCCACCTTGGCCATTGCCTTTTCCGTGGTGTTCGGCGCGGCCGCGGTCCTCAATGTAATCGCCGCATTTATGGCCCACCGCAAATAATTCTCTGGCTTCTCAGCCCTCCCCGGCTATGGCAGGGAGGGTGGGAACGATATAAAAAATTGGAGGAAAACGCTATGAAAATGAAGAAACTCTTGGCCGCCGTCCTGTCGGCGCTGATGCTGGTCTCCCTGCTGGCCGCCTGCGGCGGCAGCCCCAGTAGCAATTCCCAAGCCCCCTCCGAGGAGCCCTCCCAGCCCACCGAGGGCGGCAGCAAGACCTACCAGTTCTGGGGCACCTATGAGGAGTCCGGCGAGAACGCCTCCATGCTGAACGCCGCGTTTCTGCTGAACCTGAATGAGGACGGCACCGCCGTGGCGGATAAATATATGTTTGCCAACTTCGACGCCTCCGACGCGGCCACCAACCCCACCTTCACTGCCAGCTATCTGTCCGGCACCTGGAAGGAAGTAGAGAAAGATGGCGTGGCCTGCCTCCAGATCAAGCTGGCCTATGTGGACGAGGCGGGCACTGAGTCCAACTCCCAGACTGCCTACGCCTACGATGTGGCCGGGGTGTACTCCTTCGACCTGACCTTCCCCGTGGTGCCCGGGATGTCCTACACCCGCGTGGCTTCTATGGAGGGCAAGGAGGGCCAGACCTACGCCGACGCCAACGCCTTCATCCAGGCCTATAAGCAGGAGTTCACTGCCCCCGAGAATGTGGGTACCTTCACCGATGCGGATAACAACGGTACCGCCTACCTCCAGGCCGACGGCACTGTGCTGGTTTACGCCGGCTATGACAAGTTTGCCGACGGCACCTGGTCCCTGGCCGACGGGGCTATCGCCATCACCCTGGGCGGCGAGAGTGTGGACGTGACCATGGACGGTAATAAGGCCACCTTCTCCACCGAGCGAAACCTGGGCGATGGCAACACCACCAGCTACACGTTCGTCTGCGAGGACATCTCCGCCCTGTCCGCCCCCGAGGCTCCCGCCAACGGCGGCGAGGAACCCGCTGAGGAGGGTATCGCCTCCTACGAGGCCGGCGGCCTGGTGCTGGTGCTGCTGGACGACACCAACATGAAGGTCAAGTACCCCGAGTACGGCATGGAGCGGGACGGCTTCACCTACGTGCTGGACGGCGACACTCTGACCGTTACCGCCCCCGGAGAGGACGTGCTGGGCGCGTTTGGCCAGATCTGGACCGCCATGGGCGGCGAGACCTGGACCATCGACGGCAGCACTGCCACCAAGGCCGGGTAAGCAGCTGCTGAACAGCAAGCCGAAATTCCGAAACAAAAGGGCTCCAGGCCGGTTCGCTCGCCTGGGGCCTTTTTTAGAAAAGGAGCGTTACTGATGAAGAAAAAAGGCAGCCTGCTGTGGACCATCCTCACGGCAATTACCGCCCTGCTGCTGGTGGTGTGTATCGTGGCCATCCCTGTCACCAACGCCTTTGCCACCGCCATCAACGTGGCCCTGGGGGCTAAGACCCAGGAAGTCATCCCTGACCCCGATGCCAAGATCTACTTCTGGAGCGATTACGAGAACGAAGACGACCTTGTGGCCTTTGAAAAGCAGCTGTGCCATGACATCGAGGCGGAGGGCGCGGCTCTGCTGGTCAACCGGGACAATACCCTGCCTCTGGCCGAGGGCACCAAGTTCACCCCCTTCTCCCAGTCCAGCTTCAACCTGCTGTACGGCGGCACCGGCTCCGGCCAGGTGTCCGCCAACGACGCCATCTCCCTCAAAGCGGCGCTGGATGGGGTATTCGGTGAAAACTCCGTCAACCCGGAACAGTGGAAGTTCTACGCTGGGGCGGGGTACAAACGTGTGAACGCCGACACCACCGGTGGCAATCAAGCTCAGTATCGCATCAACGAGGTGCCATGGAGTGAGTACGGTGCCGTGGCCACCACTTGGAACCAGTACGGCGATGTGGCCCTGGTAGTGCTGGCCCGATCCGGCGGCGAGGGGGCGGACCTGCCCTCCGGTCTGCCCGAGCTGGAGCCTTACATGACCGGCGGTGACTATCTGCGTCTGTGCAAAGAGGAGATTGAGATGCTGGAAAACCTGGAGCAACTCAAGGAACAGGGCATATTCAAGAAAATCGTCGTATTGCTCAACTCCTCCAACACCCTCCAGCTGGACTTCGTGGACGATTACGGCATTGACGCGGTGCTGTGGATCGGCGATGTGGGCATGACCGGCATCACCGCCGTGGCCGACATCCTGGCGGGCAAGGTGAATCCCTCCGGCCGCATTGTGGACACCTTCCTCAAGGACAATCACTCCTCTCCCGCCATGCAGAACTTCGGCGCGTATCCCTACACCAACGGCGCGGATTACGACGTGGCCACCGCCCAGAATAACACCGACCCCGGCATCGGCAAGTGCAACCGGGACTACGTGGTGTACCAGGAGGGCATCTACGT
>ERZ808040.2149-NODE-2149-length-11646-cov-4.311868_pt1 | contig 11646 bp, 4 predicted proteins | sample MGYA00380191_ERZ808040 | MGnify/ENA primary metagenome ERZ808040 (study PRJEB31490, sample SAMN06133395) | mouse gut metagenome | isolation source: J6 | host: mice | place: China: Chengdu | collected 2015-05 ... | reverse complement strand
CAAGGGCATCGTGCTGGCCGACGCCATGACCCGTGAGCAGGCCGCCCAGATGGCGTTCCAGACCCTGACCGCCGACACTGTGTACTACACCAACAAGGGCACCACTGTCATCGGCTCCGACGGCATGCAGGTTATCGTGGGTGCTTCCGCCCCCGTGAAGGTCGCCAACAGCACGACCGATGATTACCGCACCGTGAAGGGCGACAAGGACGAGGTGCAGCAGTTCTGCGAGAAGTACTTCTCTGACCTGACCCTGAACAGCAATAACCACGACGATTTCGGCCGTCCCTCCGACCAGTGGAAGAACGGCACCAAGGAGATCGGCACCTATGCTTCCACCGCCGATGCCTCTTACTCCGAGAAGGTCAGCTCCAAGACCCTGTACTCCGACCTGGGCCTGGATAAGACCACTACTGTGGATGTGACCGAGGACGGCAAGGCCAATGGCACCTTCACCATCGAAAAGGGCAACAGCGACGACGAGCTCGGCGGCAACGGCGTTCTGGTCGAGGCTTTTGTGGACAACGACGACAACGTGACCCTGGTGGTCATCAACACCTACGTGGGCGAGATCTCCAAGGTTACCGCCGCGAAGGACGGCGATGACCGCTATGTCACCGTGGACGGCAAGAAGTTTGAGACTGAGTCCTTCGAGAAGGACGACGTGGTTCTCTACACCATGGCTGATGGTGAGATCCAGACCATGACCCTGGCCGAGGTGGTTGAGGGCGTCGAGGTCACCAAGACCACCGGCGATTCCAGCTTCGTGGCTGACGGCGAGACCTACAAGTACAGCGCGAAGATGTCCAATAAGGGTGATGTCAAGGTCGACAGCGTGCTGGACCTGTACCTGGATTCCTATGGCTATGTCATTAAGGTCGACGTATCCAAGGCCTCCAGCGACTACGCCTACGTCGTGAACACCGGTGCCGATGAGGGCCGCTATGACGACGAGAGCTCCTACTATGCCAAGCTTCTGCTGGCCGACGGCACCGTGGTCGAGGCCGAGGTCGATGAGGACTGTCTGAGCGGCAGTAACTTTAGTGCAAAGGAAACCGCTCTGAAAAACATGCGGGGCTACATCGTAGAGTACAGCAAGAACTCCAAGGACATCTACACCATCAAGGGCGTCAGCACTTCTGGTCTGGCCGAGAACAAGAAGGTCGAGATCAACAAGGGCGAGTCCGCCATGACTCTGGACACTAAGACTGTCTACGCCAACAGCAAGACCGTCTTCCTGGTGCAGACCGGCACCGGCAGCAAGGCCACCTATAAGTCCTACACCGGCTATGCCAATGTTCCCGACCTGAAGGACAACAGCGGCAACTTTGTTTACTACTGCAAGAGCGGTAGCACTGTGGCTACCATGGTCTTCATCTCCGATGTGTCCGCGAGCTCTGACGACATCGTATATGTCCTCAGCTCCAAGGCCGGCACCAAGGTGAAGGACAGCGACAACACCTACTACGAGTACAAGGCTGTTGTCAACGGTGAGATCACCACTGTCAAGATGGATGAGGAGCTGAAGGACAGCTATCCCAGCGGCAATGTCCTGAAGACCGATATTCTGCTGAACGTTATCGCCTATGCGGATGCCGAGAACGAGATTCTGGACGCCTCCGCCTGTGAGGAGTACAGCAAGGTCACTACCGATGATACCTATCAGCTTCCCGGCGTGGAGGTCAAGGCCGAGGCAGAGGATGGTATCATCGACCTGGGCGGCAAGAGCTACGCTGTTTCCGACGATGTAGAGGTCTATGCCGTCACCAAGGGCAAGAAGATCGAGACTGGCTCTCTGAGTGATGTGGAGAAGGGCATGACGGTTACCGCCATCGTGAAGAACGGCGAGATCGTCACCATCTTCTACGGTTCCACCACCTCCTCCGGCAACGACAAGGCTGAGATCGCCGGCGACGTGACCACCGAAAACATTGCCTCCAAGAACGAGCTGCTTTTCCTGGACAACGGCGCCTATGTTCTGGAGTCCACTCCCAACGACATTGCCAGTGATGTTCACGGCGAGGCCAACGAGAATATGTACTTTGTGTTCCGCACCAAGACTGCGAACGACAAAGTTATCCTGACCATTAAGGGTTCCAAGGGCACCGTTTACACTGAGACGGTTAATGATATCGGCTCGGTCGGCCCCCACTACTTCTATGTTCAGGTAATTGGCGAAAAGCCCCTGATCAATGCTGGTGATGGTTCCATGAAGACTGAGCCCCTGACCTCCGGTAAGTACACCTGGTCTATCAAGAGCACCGGGGATGGTACTCTTGTGGAGGGTACCTTCACTATCCGCTGAGTTCTGATCACCAAACCCCAAGAAAGCAAGGAGGCCCCGGGTATTTCCCGGGGCCTTCTTGCTTTCTTGATATAGCGCCGCGTAATAATAGGTGGTTCCAGCCTCATTGAGCTGCTGGTAGTCGTGATTGTAAAGTCCTCCCCCCAGCTTCCAGCTCAGGCCGTCTTGAGTCCACTCCACCTCAAGCAGCTCTCCATCGCTGGTGCTGAAATTAACCGCCTGCGTGTTCCCCCTCAGAAAGACAGCGTGGCGTGAACCGCAGCTTACCCAAAGCGCCTTGGCTGGAATCCCCAGTGTAAGTGCGGTAGGCTCGGACGGGCCGCAAGTTCCCGTACCCACGTAAGAGCCGAACAGCAGGCTGCAATCTCCCCGTCCGGCGAGGCCCTCGTCAATTTTCTGAAAATCCTCGTTGAAGTCTCCCCGTAAAAAGCTGTCCTCCGGTTCCCACTGGTGCAGGTGATAGTGCGCTGTATAGTTTGCCATCTATATTACCCCCTCCGCAGGCAAGGCCACCCCCGCGTCCGGTAGACAGCCGGACGCGGGGTTCCTTTCCCGCAGGGGCCGCGTTTTCCAGTACAGCAAAGGCACTGCCCGCCCCCCCTGCGGGAGGAATGAAAATGGCAGCTTATACGGAACACTATCACCTGCACCAGTGGGAGCCGGAGGACAATTTCCTGCGCACGGATTTCAACGAGGATTTCCGTGTGCTGGATAAAGCACTGGCCTTAAAGCCTGAGATTCTAAGTGGAAGCTATACAGGGGATGACGCCCGAAGTCGGGATATTTCGCTGGGGGTATCGCCCCGGGCAGTCCTTGTGGTAAGGCAGGACGGCGCAATGCAGTCCGATCGGTATACCTATGGCGGACTGGCGCTGCAAGGAGCACCGGTCACCATGCGGGACGGAAACCTGGTGGAGATCACCAGCAGCGGAATACGGGTGGCCCGCGGCGACCTGATAGAGGGCAGATTCTACGCGGACGCAAACCAATCCGGAATGAGCTACCACTATATAGCTTTCCACTAACAAAAAGAGCCGCCCCCAATCGGGGGCGGCCCTCTTCGTTTGATTTGCCTGTGTCTAGCAGACTATATTACTGCTGAACCCAGCCAGTCGCAGTAGTTCCGCTCGAATCGGTGTAGTAAGAACCCCAAACAAAGGTCTTATCCTGAAGATCGCTGGCACCACTGCAGGCAGTGGAGGGGGTAGACGCATTGCCATCTTTCTTAAAGAAGGAACCATAGGGCATAGCGGTCATCGTGGTAGCAGTGTCGAAGTTGACAGTCACACCAGTCTTACCGCCGACGATCTTAGCAGTACCGGTAATATTCATGGCATCCTTAGCGCCAAACTTGGTATTGCTGTTCACGGTAATGGTGCCAGAGGTAGCCCCCAGCTCCCAGCCGCCGTTAGAAGTCTCCTTAACGGTGACGTCGGCATCAGCAGACAGGGTAGCGTCAGAACCACCAATCAGCTTACCGTTGGGGACATTCATCACACCGCCAGCCTTTACCGTAACATCCAGAGTAGCCGCAGACTCGCCGCCCTTTACATCCAGAGTAGCGCCATCAGCAACCTCGATGGTCAGCTTATTGGAAGCATGGGTATTGGTTACAGTCAGGGTAACACCAGCAGGAATCTTCACGGAAGGAGTGGTAGTGATAGCGCTGGCATCCAGGGTAACATCAGTGTACTTGTTCAGAGCATCCTGGATGGCAGTCTGGTCCACAGCGCCAGACAGGTCGGAGGAGCTGTCAACCGCGGGGATGTTGCCGTAGGTGTCAACCACCAGCAGCTTCACCTCGTCGCCGGCGCCCATCACATAGTAGGCGTTGGCCTGGTAAACACCGGACTTATCAGTCTCGATGGCGATGGTGGGCACCGCGCCCTCAACGCCGGCCTTGTCGTCGCTGTTGATGCCGATGATAACGGTATCGTCGGTGATCTCAGCGTTGACATTGCTGCCCTTGTCGCTCAGAGAAGCGTCGGTGAAGCGGATATCGCCGTTCTTCTCGTTGTAGGCAATGATGGCAGTGCGCAGCAGGTTGTCGACCTCGGTGACAGTGTAGCTGCCGTCGCTGTTCTCCTCGTAGGTGAAGATGTCGCCCTTGGACAGGGAAACCTTCTCGTCGGTCATGATGTCCTTGTGCTCGGTGGCGCCATCCCAGAAGGTGAAGACGGACACGGTCTCGCCGTCATCGTTCTTGGTGGTGGACACGGCGCTGGTCACATAACCGTAGTTGCTGGTGATGGAGTTGACCTTCGCGTTCAGAGTCGCATAGGCCAGAACCACGCTGTTGTAGCCGGTGGAGTTGTCCTTGTTGGCATAGGCGTTGGAAATGCTGGCCACGGAAGCGGAGCTGTACTTGGCAAAGTCAGAGCCAGTCATGGTGGAGAACTTGCCGGCGTTGTCTTTCACGAAGATCACGGCGTCGTCCGCGATGCTCTCGCCGCCAATCTTGCCCTTGCCGGAAGTATTGGCATAGGTGTTAGCAACAATCTTGTCAAAGCCGGCCTTGTCGGCATCGACAGTTTCAGCAGCGGTCAGGACATACTCGCCCTTCTTGACCTCATAGGTCACCAGCTTGCCTACGTCAGAGGTGTAGCTCTTGTCGGTGGTAACCACCTTGGTGGTGCCGTCGGCGAAGAGCAGCTTGGCCTGCTCGCCGTTGATATCCTTGTCGGTGTTCACGATCACAGCGTAATCCTGCAGCTCGTGGCTGGAGGTGATAACCTCGGACTTCACAATGTAGCCGTTGAGCACAGCGGCCTTCACGGTGCTGTCCAGAGCCAGATCGGTGTCGGGATCGCTGGTAACATAGTTGTACCAGGTGCCGTCAATGCGGACGGAGTCGCTCTTGGTGGCCTCGATCTTGCCCTCGACCGTCTCAGCCAGGACATAAGTATCGGTGTCATCCACGGTGTTGGCGGCGTCGCTCTTGATGACATAGTCGTTCTTGGCCATGTCGTCGTAAGCGTTCACGTCCTCAAACTTAACATTGGTGTTAACATCGGTGTTGAAGGACTTCTCGCCCACGTAGGTCACCTTGGCGGCGGTGAAGGGGACGTAAACGACGGTGTCGATCTTGCCGTTGTCGTCGTTGTCGTAAGCCTTCACAGCGGCGGCCTTGTTGCCGCCCACATTCAGGCCGTCAATCAGCTTACCGGTGTAGAGAGCGGTGGTGGTCACATTGCTGTCCACCTTGTAGGTGGTGCCGTCAATCTTGACCTCGCCGTTCTTGACAGCCTCAACCTTACCGGCAGTGCTCTCCACGATCAGGGAGCTGTCGGTGGAGGCATAGACGCCGTACACATTCTCGCTGTCCTTATACAGAACCTCGACCTTCTGGCCGATCAGGTTGCTGTAGTCACCCTCGACCTTGGTGTACTGGCCCTTGGTGGTGATGCCATTCATGTACAGGGTGTAAGTGCCCTTGCTGTCCTTCTCCACGTCGGTCAGCACAGCGTCGCCGTCGGTGATCAGGGACAGGTACTTGTGGCCCATGGTCTCGTCGGCGTACTTGGTCACGGTGTTCTCGCCGTAAACATTCTGGGTCTTCTGCTCCAGGGTGTACTTGCTGCTATCGAGCTTGCTACCGTTCGCGGCATCCAGAGTGTCGATAGCATCCTGACGGCTGTTGTAGACGGAGCCGTCCAGAGCCTTGACGGCATCGTTAACAGAGCTGTCCTTGATCTTGACAACCCACACGCGCTCGGTGCCGGTCACGACGGACTCGGTGCCGGTGTAGCTGTACTGGCTGGTGGTGTAGTTGCCAGCGGCGTTCAGCTCAACCATGTTGGCGTCCAGAGCATTGTAGATCATCTGGGCGGCATTGTCACGGGTCAGCAGGGTGTTGGCGTTCAGATTGGACAGGTTCTTGTAAAGACCGTTCTGGTTGGCCAGCACGTTGGTGTTGATGGCCCAGTCGTTGCCCACCAGGCCGGACTTCTCGGCGTTGTAGCCCAGCACGCCCAGCAGCATCTTGGCGGCCTCGGTGGCGCTCACGGTGCCGGTAGGATCAAACTTGTTGTTGCCGCGGCCAGCGATGATGCCGTTGGCGGCGCAGTACTCAATGTAGGACTCTGCCCAGTGGCCCTTGATGTCGGTAAAGGTGGGAGTGTCCTTGACGCCCAGCACGGGATCCACACCGCCGTTGATGGCGACGCAGAGCATCTTGGCCATCTCGGCACGGGTCACGGTGCCGGTGGGGTCAAAGTAGCTACCGTCTTCCTTACCATTGATGATGCCCAGGGCAGTCATGGTAGAAACGGCGTCCTTGTTTACGATCTCATCCGCATCGGTGAAATCGCTCGCGTTCACCGCGCTGGCGCCGACACTCATCATGCCCACGAGCATGACGGAAGCCAGAGCCAGGCTGAGAGTCCGCTTGAGGTTTCTCATGTTTGGAATTCCTCCTTCTAAATTTTGAGCTTTCGGGGCATCCTACTCACGACTGCGCGTTTCAGTCAAGTATGACGCCCCTTACAAAGGAGAAATAGGTACAAATATCTGCTCGTTTTCACCTAAAAAACTCGGTGAAGGCATGGAAAGGTTTGCTTGGTAGGCATTTGGTAGACAATCCTGACAGGGAAAAAGGGCTGAGGCCCTGAAACCAGAAGGGTTTCAGGGCCTCAGGTGGTAGACATTTGGTAGACGGAATCTCCAAACACGGCTGTAGACTGTCCGGGTTTGGGTGTGCGGCGGATAGTGGGGTGTCCTTACGTGGGGAGGAGATGTAAAAAATATGGCAAATTATACGGAACACTATCAACTGCACCAATGGGAGCCGTCCGACAGCTTTTTGCGGACGGACTTCAATCAGGACTTTGCCAGGATCGACACAGGCATGCGGGCCGCCAAGGCCCAGGCGGAGCGGCTGGAACGGGAGAAGGCTGAGATCAGCACAGGAGCCTATACCGGCGACAATGCCGCCAGCCGCACGATTCACCTGGGATTCCGGCCCAGGGCGGTTCTGGTGGAGATGGCGCTTGGCAACCGCTATGGAAGCAACGGCGGCGAAAGCATCAGCGGCGGCCTGGCGGTAGACGGCTGGCCAGTGTTCTATCAGGACATCAACGGACCATGCACGCCCGCCATCCAGATCCAGGCCGGCGGCTTCGCCGTTACCCAGGACAGCCGGAACCGCTCCTATATGAACTACAGCGGCACCAAATACCATTATTTCGCGGTGAAATAGAACATCCCCCCGGGTATAGCCCGGGGGGATGTCGCATGCAACTTAAAGCGGTGCTGTTTTAGGTGTTCTCGGTCGCGGTGAGGCCAGTGGCGGGCATATCAAAGGTATACACACCAGCGGCAGCGACACCGGGAGCGGTAACCTCGGTAATACCATTACCGACGGTCAGACTAGTCACAGTCCAAGCGATTGTCTCATTGTTCGCACCACAAGTGAGAGTCACATTGAGCCCAGTCGCCACATAGTGTCCACTGGTCAGTACGGTGCCACCATCAGTCAGTTTCGCAGTAGGAGCCGTACCAGTGCCAGCCGAAAGGGTCAAAATGGAAGCAGCGTTCATGTAGACGTCACTTTCGTTAACAGTGGGCTTGAAAGTACCACCGTTAGCAATTGCGCTGCCGACAGTAGAACCCGTAGCGGCAGACTTCAGCTCACCATCGTTGCTGACCAGCACACCGGTGCCGTTTGCGGGGGCCACAGTAATGGTCACAGTTGTTCCCACGGGAGCATATCCGGTGGCAACATCGTAATCGGTGCCGGTCAGGGACACGCCCTCGCCCAGGGTATACTTCACCTGCTGATCAGCCTTCGCAATGGTCAAATCAGTCTTGGGCATGGTGAAGCTCAGGATACCAGCGCCGGAGGCCTGATAAACAGTACCAGCCACTTTCCAATAGCTGTTAGCCTTGATGTCGCTAGAAACAATCTGGACTTTGTCGCCCTCGCTGAAACCCAGGTACAGAGATGTACCAGCGGCAACAGTCACCGGGGTACCGTTCTTCATCACGGTGGGTGTAGTCAGATCGGTATTAGAGATGCTCAGGCTGCCAGCCGCAGGAGCGGCGGCCACGGTCACTTTCACCACATCGTCAGCAGTGGTGGCAACCTTGCCGGTCTCAGTGTAAGTAGCCACGACCTTGAAGTAGTGATCGCCAGCGGTGAGGACGCCAGCCTTCACATTCAGGACACTGGTGACACCAGAGGAGCTGACCGTGTAGTTGGCATCGTTCTTCAGGGAGACAGGATTGCTCCCGGCCGCGTCATCACACTTGAACCACTCGTAGGTGAGGGCGCCGGTGCCGCCGGCGGGCTTGGTTACGGTCGCGGTGGCCAGCTTGGTGCTGTTGGTATTCACACCAGTCTCAGCGGCCGCAGCGACACTGATCTGACCGGCGTACACGCCGTCCAGGGTGCTCAGGATGTAGGCGGCGCGGACAATGTTCTTGTCGGTGTCGATAACCATGACGACCTTGCGGCCCACGTTCTCGGAGAAGGAGCCGACAGGAGCCTTCTCATAGCTGTTGTCCACGTCCTCCACGTTCCAGATGTTGCCCTCATAGGTGAAGGTGCCGTCGCCGTAGGCGCCGCGGACCAGAGTGGTCATGGTCTTATCGGTGTAGAGGGCCACGGTGCCGTTGCGCAGCTGGCGGGCATAGCCGCGGACCACGGGCAGAACACCCTCGTTATCGGTGGCGCTGGTAAAGCCGGGGTCAGTCAGCTCGGAGACGCCGTTGCCATCGGTGGTGTAGGCGTAGGGGATGCCGAAAGCATCGGGATCACCGGCGAAAATGCTGTTATAGTCGTCGCGGGTGACCTTCAGGGTGCTCACAGTGCCGTCCATCAGAACCACGTTCAGGGTGGCGTACTTGCTGTCCACGTTGCTGCGGCTCAGAACGAAGGCATAGTCCTTCTCCAGGGTCACACCCTCGTAGTCGAACAGGACGGTGGAGGCCAGGGTGCCGGACTTGGCGCTCAGATTCTTGGCCAGGAAGTTCTCGCCCTGGGGAACGTCGGTCATCTTGTCGTAGCCAACGGCCACACCGTAGATGACATCGCCAGCCTTGTAGGAGCTGCCCACATAGTCGCCTCCAGGGTTCAGATCCGCCTGAACCACCTCATCATAGTAGAACGCGACGGTGTTCTTGTCCACGGTGACCTGGCTGCTGGCGTAGCGGATACGGGCGGAGCCGGTCTTATAATCGTGGGACAGAGTGCTCTTTACATCCGCGGGGTTGTAGGTGACCTCAGTATCCTCGTGGTTGGAGCCCACGATGGACTTAATGGTCAGCACGTTGTCATCGTCCAGGGAGTAGGCGATGACATAGCCAGCGGCGCGGCCGTCCTTGTAGTCGGCGGCATCGTAGTCAGTGTCGCTATTGATATCCTTGTGAGCAAAGGCGCCGGTGCCACCGATGGCATTCTGCCAGGGGGCGGTAGCGGAGTTGTCGGAGTCGGAGGTGCCCAGGAAGCCCTTCAGCTCCTGAATGCCCTGATTCTTGCTGTACGTCTCAGTGTGGCCGCCAGCGACGGTAAGATCGTCAGCAATCTGCTCGCCCACGTTCTTGGCGGAGGCGGAGAAGTTCAGGGTGTAGATGCCCTCGGTGCCGTCGGCCAGCAGGACCTTGATCTTGCCGGAGGCGTCGGAGGCAAAGGCACCGGGCTCATAGCCGGAGTCCAGAACCAGGGCGTAGTCGTACAGGCCCTGCTCGGAGGGACGGTAGGCAATGACGTTGCCGTTGCTGTCCAGGATAAAGTCGTAGTCGGAGTCGAACTCCACGCCGCCGTTGTCGCACTTGAGCACGTCGAACTCATAGGTGTTGTCGGCGGTGTCAGCCTTGTACTGGATGTAGGAGGGGTGGTACTCGGTGCCGCCCACGGTGATGGTCTGCTCCTTCTCCTTGTTGGCGGTGTAGGACTCCATCTGGCCGGTGATCACCTGGGGCTCGGAGACATAGTAGCGGCCGCCGTAGGAGACGGTCAGAACCAGGTCGCCCTCATCCAGGCTGGCCTCGGTCACGATGTCCTCGTTGTCAATGGCCTTGTTGGAGTTGAAGCTGTTCAGAGTGGTGGTCTCCTTGGAGGCGCTCTTGGCGATGACCTGGGACAGGGTCTCCTGGAGGTACAGCACGTACTCAACCTCGCCGTCGTTATCGTTGTCGATGGCGGTCAGCTCCACGCCGTAGCCGTTGGTCTTGCCCTTCACGCTGTTGAAGCGGTCGCCGGACTCGAAGCCCATGGCCTTGGTGGCGGCAGTCTCGCTCTTCATCACGCCGTAGTTGACGTAGTAGGCGGTATCGCCGTCCACGCTCAGGCCGGTACCCTTCAGGAAGTCCTTCATGGTGTCCTGGGTGTCGGCGGTGGTCTTGACCACGTTGTTGTTGCCGTTCACATACACGCCCAGAACCTCGGAGTTGGCCAGAACGGTAGTCTTGCGCACATACATGGTCACAGTCTGACCCAGCATGTCGACGGGAGTGGACACGTTGAAGATAACGGGGTTCTTCTCCTCCTCATACTCGCCCACAACGGTGTTGCTGGTGGTGGACTTGTAGACCTTTACGTGATCCATCTTGGTCTTGCCGGTGGCCAGGGCGTCCTCGCTGTCGGTATCCTCCAGCTGGGCCCACTCGTTGCCGGTGACCACGCCCTCCACCTTGTAAACGCCATACTTGGTGGACAGCAGGGTACGGTGATCCCCAAAGGCAATGGCGTAGCCGTTCTCGTACTTCTGGATCATTTCGATGTCCAGAGCGTTGTAGATCAGCAGCGCCGCGTTGTCGCGGGTCAGAGGATCGCCGGTGGGAGCGGTCAGGTCATCAAAGATGCCCAGGGTAGAGGCCAGGGAGGCGGTCTTGATGGCCCAGTCGTTGCCGGTCAGGCCCTCGAGCTGCGCGTCGTAGCCGGCGGCCACCAGCAGCATCTTGGCGGCCTCGTTGCCGGTAACGGTAGCGGCGGGGTCAAACTTGCCGTTGCCGCGGCCGGCGATGATGCCCAGGCTGTAGCAGTAGTTGATGTAGCTCTCAGCCCAGTGGCCCTTCACGTCGGTCAGGCCGGTGTTCATCCCGACATACAGGCCGTCCACATCGGCGCCCTGATTCAGGACGGTGGCGATCATCTTCGCCATCTCGGCACGGGTCACGTTGCCGGTGGGGTCAAAGTAAGACCCGTCTTCCTTGCCGTTGATCACGCCCAGAGTAGTGAGCATGGAAACGGCATCCTTGTTGACGACTTTGTCCTTGTCGGAAAAGTCGTCGAGGCCCGTAGCGCTGGCGGAGACAACCATCATGCCGATGAGCATGATCGCCGCCAGAGCCAGGCTGAGAGCCCGCTTGAGGTTTCTCATTTGGATTTCCTCCTTCTGAAT
>ERZ808040.2148-NODE-2148-length-11652-cov-3.053391_pt1 | contig 11652 bp, 9 predicted proteins | sample MGYA00380191_ERZ808040 | MGnify/ENA primary metagenome ERZ808040 (study PRJEB31490, sample SAMN06133395) | mouse gut metagenome | isolation source: J6 | host: mice | place: China: Chengdu | collected 2015-05 ... | reverse complement strand
CTTTTATAATCCTTCCTCATAACACTTTCCTCCGTAAGATTTTGCTCATATATTTATTATAGGATAAATTTATCTAAAAACGCATCCTATTTTGTTAATTTTTTATTAAGTTCTTTTTCCTACTATACAACCAGCCAAAAGAACCTATGCCTACTATGGTAAAAAACATTGTAAATACAAATAATGCCCCAAAATCCTTCTCTAAAAACCGAAGGTCCAAGCACTCTGTCATAACTACTGAAGCTGCATTTGCCGCTATATGGAATAAAATAGCCGCCCGGATTGTCCCAAACCATTCAAATACATAAACTAATAAAAGGCCAATAAAAAACGCATATAATCCCTGCACTATATTTCTATGATAAATACCAAAAAACAATGCAGAAGCCACCATAGCCGTCTGTTTTTTCCATAACCGTTGGAATCCTTGGTATGCTAATCCCCGGAATATCAATTCCTCTACCAAAGGCGCTGCCAATACAACTGCTAAAAACTCTTCCAAAAGATTTCCCGTATATATCGTTTGTGCAACTTTATCAAAACCTCGGAATATTTTCATTAAACCACTTATTGTAATCCAGTAATTTAATGCAATACAGGACGAAATACTAAATAAAACCAATACAATCCATTCTATAGCTTGGCTATTCTTCCATTCCCATACTTTTTCTTTTTGCAAATATCCTTCCCTATTTAATTGTATTACACAAAATGGAATTGTAAATAATGCTGCCAAAAATGTCCAAAGCATTGGATGTGCACGATATCCTTCCATAGAAATAGAAGCTACTATAGTAGCAACACAAATTCCCATAAAAGAATAAAAAATTGCCATAAATATGGCTTTTATAAAAATTAAAACTTTTGAATCCTGTTCCATTTTTCCTCCTTTTCGAAACATTATAGCATTTTCTTCCTTCTTTTTCCATCTTTTCTTGTAAAACGATTGACAAATCCATAAATCAGCCATATACTTTGATTATCAAACTATTATGAGGTATTTTATATGTTACGATCTAATATTATTGGTACTGGCAGTTACCTTCCTGCCCATACCCTAAGTAACCATGAACTTTCTAAGCTTGTAGACACTAATAATGACTGGATAGTTGAACGGACTGGTATCTGTTCTAGGCATATTGCAACAGAAGAAACGGAAACTACTGTTTTTATGGGTACAAAAGCTGCCCAAAACGCATTAGAAATGGCAGGGCTAACTGCTGATAAACTAGACCTAATCCTAGTAGCCACTTTTACGCCTGATTATATTATGCCCAATACTGCCTGCCAGATTCAGGCAGCGATCCATGCCACAAATGCCTTCTGCTTTGATATTAATGCTGCCTGTTCAGGATTTTTATATGCTTTGCAAACCGCGGATGCTTATATCCGTTCTGGCATTTACCACTCTATTTTAGTAGTTGGCACAGAAACTATTTCCCGCACGATTGACTGGCAGGATCGTTCTACCTGCATCCTATTTGGAGATGGTGCTGGCGCCGCTATTTTATCTGCTTCGCATAATGAAAAAGGATTTTTAGGATTCTTATCTGGCTCTGATGGAAGCGGCGGCATGGCACTCCAATTAAAAAACCGCCCTATAAAAAACCCTTGCCGCCCTACCACCAAAAACCAGCCTGATATTTTCCCTTACCTATCTATGAATGGACAAGAAGTCTTTCAATTTGCTGTACGGAAAATCCCAGAGATGGTAAAATCTATTACAAGCCAAAACCAATTGTCCCCAGAAGATATTTCACACTATCTTTTACATCAAGCTAACCTAAGAATTATAAAATCTGTTGCAAAACGCCTTTCCCTGCCAGAAGAACGTTTCCCTGTCAACCTATCAGAATGTGGGAATACTTCTGCTGCAAGCATCCCTATCCTACTTGATAAGTGCTATAGAAACGGCATTATCCAATTAGGCAGCTATATCCTATTATCTGGGTTTGGCGGCGGCCTAACTTGGGGAAGTGCCCTGTTAAAACTCTAAGTTTCAAATAAACTTTAGGTTTATTTAAAATTTTAATTGACTTTTTCTTTATATTTGTATATACTCGTATCGGAACGAAACATTCCTTTTGGAATTATCTCGTTTACAAATACTATAATAAACGCTAGGGGAGCTTTTTGCTGAGATTATGCCTTAGGGGCATTAACCCTCATCACTTGAACCGGACAATACCGGCGTAAGGAAGCATTCATAAATATGGGCCTATCCCTATTTATTCTCCCCTCCTAACGTTACAAAGGAGGTTTTTTTATGGATTTTTTTGCATTTCCTACTATTAATAGCTGGGAAGAAGATGTGTTCCGGCTAACGCCAGCTGGAATTATCACTGTAGTAATACTAATTGCTGCCTTAATTGGGTTGGCTCTTTTATTACAGCCCAAGGATATCCGTTCCAAGAAATTTTCTACTAGGCAGCTTGTATTTTCTTCTGTTGCTATGGCATTAGCCATTGTAACATCTATGTTAAAAATTTTTGAACTCCCATTAGGTGGATCGGTTACTTTATTTAGTATGCTTTTTATTGTTTTAATCGGCTACTGGTATGGCCCCAAAGCCGGTTTAATGACAGGTTTTGCCTATGGGCTTTTACAATTTGTCCTAGACCCCGTTTTCTACTCTATCCCACAAATGATTGTGGATTACCCGCTTGCTTTTGGGGCCCTTGGGCTTTCTGGCTTTTTCTCAGAAAAAAAATATGGGCTTTTTCTTGGCTATATAGCAGGAATTTTAGGCCGTTTTGTTTTTGCATTTTTATCGGGGCTTTTGTTTTTCGCCGCCTATGCAGAAGGTTCCGGTATGAGTGCCCCCCTTTATTCTTTTTGTTATAACGGCTCTTACATAGCAGTAGAAGGAATCCTTACATTGCTTATCCTGTGTATCCCTCCTGTAAAAAATGGCTTAAACTATATAAAGAAAATGGCACTATCCAAACAATAAATAAAAATGGCAGGCAGCTTATTTCTTAATATATCTAAGCTGCCTACCACTTTATTCTTCTTTTTTATATTCCAAGTAAAACCCTTTTCTATCCTTTTTCATGGTATATAAGGCCTCATCTGCATGTTTTAATAAATCAGAGATATTGTCCTTTGCATCTGCTGTCCATGCAAAGCCGCCCGAAGCTTTTATTGTAATAGACTTTGTATCTGATAACACCAAACTTATCTTTCCAAGCACCTGGTAAAAATAATCTAAACAATCCTCTATCTCTAATTTACTTCCACAGTCAAAAACCATCATACAAAATTCATCTCCTGACCGCCTTGCTGTTAAAAAATGGTCAGAAGGCATAGACTGCATAATCTCTGCAAATTTTTGCAAATAAAGATCTCCTGTATCATGCCCAAAGGTATCATTAATAGCCTTAAAATTATCTAAATCCAGCATTACTGCTGCACACAACTTCCCTTTTTGCATACGTTGCAAAAGTTCTGCCGCCAACTGTGTAAAATACCTAAACTTATAAAGCCCTGTAAGCTGATCATGGGTATTTTCATACTGCATTTTTTGCTTATCCATAATATCTTTTGTAACATCTATTACTACCCCCATATAGCCTCTTACTGATTCTACCATATGGATCCTAATATATTGGGAACCATGAATCTGGTAAATATCGGTTTCTCCTTCTATAGGTGTTTTTGTAATATCACAAATATATTGATGGAACAAAACAGAATTCCGGTATAATCCTCTTGCCTTATCATCTGGGATATTTAATAACTCTTTTAAGCCAGATGTTACAAATACATGCCGGATTCCTTTTTCATATTCAAAGGCTGCCAAAGGTATCCCGCTTAATTCTATTATTTCAGAGATACGGTTCGAGCTATTAACAATACTTTTTACCATAGCATTAATCCCTGCACTCAATGTTTCTAGCTCTTTATTTCCTCCTACTGTTACAGTTGTATCTAAATTCCCATTTGTAATAGCAGATAAATTTTCTATAATAGTATGGATGCCATTTACTACTTTCTGTTTTATTAAATAATTTAATAATAAAATTACCGCCGCTTCCACAAATAATAAGTACCATAACGAATAATAGACATTTTTCCATATTTTCTGGAATAAAATATCCTTCTGCAAAATCGCACAGATAAGCACATCTTCATATTCCTTGCTTACCACATACATCATCTTGCCATTTTCTCCTTCTTTATAAGCACCTTCTGTACAGCCCTTCAGTTCTTCTAGTTTATAACATGCTTGATTAAATTCCCTGTCCATTCCCCCAGAATGTCCTAAAATTTCCCCTGTAGTACGATTGACTACAAAAATTTCCTCTCCAATATCTGTAGGGAATTTTGAAAAAATATATTCATATGTATTCCTAGATTGTGCTTCTATCTGCCTTGTTGGCTCAAAACCAACCTGTACTATGCCCTTTTGCCCCTTTGCTGCAACCCCTACATATTTCATAATCTTATTCTCTGCTGCATTAGGCTGCAGTTTCTGGATAATATAGGCATCTTTATCATCACTTTCTAGAATCTGCAAAAACTCGCGGGTCTGTGGATGATCATCCATATTAATGCCAACATATTGGGAAACCGAAGAATAGCGGATAAAACCTTTTTCATCAATAAAATGGACTTCATCTACATTAAAAAGATTTGCTAAATATTCCATTTCTTCTACATCCATTTCCTCAAGCTGGGCTAAAGAATATGCAGCAGCTTTTGCACGGATTAAATAATCTTCATCTAAATTTTGTTTAATAATATCCAATTCTGCTTGATTATTTTCCAATGTATGTATAACTTGTTCTATTTTAGTATAAAATGTATTATATTGCTGCGTTTCAAAAGTACGCATGGTAAATAGAAAATTAATAAAAAGTATAAAAGAAACAGCGATAGTAATAATAACCAATGTATATCTAACAAAGGTTTTTTGCATGAGAATGTCCTCCTTTATAGTATAGGCTCCTTTAGATTCTCGCTATTTCTTAATTATAACGTGTTTTATTCTATAACATATCTCTGTTTTATTACAAAACTCGCCTAAAATTTCGCATATACTAAAATATGAAAAATGCCATTTTCAAGGCTGCAAACCACATTTCCTCCTATTTTATCTGAAAATGCTGATACACTTTTCATCCCCAATCCATGGTTCTTGCCTTTTTTACTTTTTGGAAGGCCATTTATCGGATCTAATTCTATTTGTTCTTTATACTTATTTTTCATTTCAATTAACAAATAGTCCTCTTCACAATATAATTTTCCTTCTATTCTCCTTTCTTCCTTTTCAAATTCCTTGACACAAAAAATTGCATTTTCTAATAGATTTGCTACTACAGAGGCTAACTCATAATCATTTAAGGCTATTTCTTTTGGCACCTTAGCCTCTAATTGAACCTCTATATCCATTGTAGTTGCTTTCTCCATTATCTTAGTAAGAATCGCATTTACAATTAGGTTATTACAATACTTTGTTATTTTATTATCATCTACCTCATCATGGATATATTTTATAATCCTCTTAATTTCCTTATATTCCCCTTGCGACAGAAGTGTATCTATCATCCCTGAATAATGCCTCATATCATGGCGTAATATCTTTAAATTCTGTTCGGATTGCTCCACTAAATAATATTGATCTTCCAATCCCCTAATATATGTTTCAAACATTACATTTTTCCAATAAATATTTGATCTTTCTGATTCACTTTCCACATAACGGAGTATTACAACATAAGATACAAACATTGTAACTAAAAAAGCTATAATTCCCAAAATATTATCTGGGTTTTCATAAAGAGTATGGGGAAAAAATGCAATAAAAGAAAAACTACAATAAAAAAATACTGGAATAAGGCATAACTCCCACCAATTATTCATATATTCTTTCTCATAACTTTTCAGCCAAATATTCCTAATCCGAATGCACAATAAAAATAAAATGCCTAAATGTACTACAAAACTACCAGCCAATGCCAAATATTCATTTTTTGTACAAATATGCAGTATAATTGCTGAAATGCTTCCTGCTATTACATAATTAGAAGCACTAAGCCCCATAAAAATATCTTTACTTCCCCGTTTCTCCGATATAAAAAAAGCAGTACACTGTGTTATTATAATTTGCGTAACAGTTACGACAACATAACAAATATCACTTTCTGGAAAAATAGTAAGCTTTAAACAATCCAACAAGGTAATGGCACTGCCTGAACTTACACAAATCCCTATTGTCATTCTTTTTGTATAACGATGTTTGATAAACAAATAAATAAACAGCATTAAAAAGATATGGCTTATCATATAAGATATATTTACAAAATATTCCATTTTCCCTTCTTACCTATATTGCCCTGAAACAAATAACAAATATTCTTTTTTTACAAATGCAGCATTTTTCTTACTTACAGGAAGGTTTGCACCACTTTCCATAATAATAGAGTCCTTAGATAATTTTTTAATATATTTCATATTTACCAAAAACGACTTATGGACCTTAATAAAACTTTTTTCTTTTTCTAGATCTATAATCTCCTCATCAAATGACTTTCTTATAAATATACTCTTAAGCTTTTCCCCATCTGTTAAGCAAATTTCTAAAATACGGGAAACATTTTCAATATATTCTATTTTCCCATAAGGCACAGAAACCAGCCCATCTTTCGTTTTTACTAAATATAAAGCATCCTTTTTTGTTTCTGTATAAGACATGGCATAATCTAATGCCTCAAAAAAATGCTCCTCCTTTACCGGTTTTAATAAATACCGGATTGCATGTACTCCATAAGCTTCCAGTGCAAAGTCATCTGATGAGGTAATATAAATAATTACACATCCTTCTTTTGTTTTCTCAAGCAAGTTGCCAATGTCAATCCCAGTTGCATCAGACATAATAATATCCAAAATATATACATCTGCAATCTCTTTTTTCTGTATTTTATCACACAATTTTAAAGCATCTGAATACTTTTCAATTTCAAAATTTCGTCCCGGGTTAAGCTCCTGGTACTTTAACAATAGTTTTTCAATTTTTAATAAATACTCAAGGCTATCATCACAGACTACTATCTTCACAATTATTCCTCCACAAGAATCTTATTTTGTACAAAAATAAAAGCCACCCCCTTAGAGTGGCTCCTTATCTTTTTTCTTACATTCTATCTGGCGCCTGGAATCCAAGTAACTCAATACAAGCCTCCAATGTTTTCTTTGTCAGCTTTAAAAGAGCAATCCAACTTTTCTGCTGCATTTCATTTTCTTCCGAAATAATCTTTGTATCATGGTAAAAGCTATTAAATACATTGGCAAGCTCATAAATATATTGGCAGATTTTATAAGGTGCTATCTCCTTATAAGCCATTTCTAATACTTCCTGTAAATGGATCAGAGTGAGCATTAACACCTTTTCGCTATCCTTTACCGCCGGGCAGATTTTTGTTGCTTCTGCCTCATTTTTCCCAGTTTCCGCATATTTCGCAAGTATCGACTTAATCCGCACAATCACATATAAAATATATGGCCCTGTATTCCCTTCAAAAGAAACAAAACGTTCTATATCAAAAATATAGTCTTTCGCTGATTGGTTTGATAAATCCCCATATTTTAAAGCAGCAAGCCCTACTATAGCAGCCCGTTCCCTTGCTTCCTCCTCGGATAAATCCTCCCCATTTGCCTTTTGGTTCTCTACAATTTTCTGGTAAGCAGCTTCATTAATCTCCTTTAATAAATATTCTAAACGCATTACGCCGCCAGCCCTTGTTTTAAATGGTTTCCCATCCTTGCCATTCATTGTCCCAAACCCTAAAAATCTTAAATCGCAATTTTCGTTTACAAAACCTGCCTTTTTTGCTACACGGAATACTTGGGTAAAATGCAGGTCTTGCCTTTTATCTGCTAAATAAATATAACGATCTGGCTGGTACAATTTTTCACGTTCTACAATAGTAGCCAAATCTGAGGTCGCATAAAGCGCCGCACCATCTGATTTTTGGATTAAACATGGCGGCAATTCTTTATTATCCTGCTCCATTGCCACATCAACTACTACTGCACCTTGGCTTTTATACGCAATCCCCCTGTCTAAAAGCCCTTGTACCATATCTGGAATATAGGGCTGTGCATCACTTTCCCCTTTCCAAAGGTCAAATTCTACATTTAGGTTATCATAATTTCTTTTTAAATCAATTTTTGACACATTCATAATGTGTTCCCAAATTGCATGGTATGCCCTATTTCCTTTTTGCATCTGAAATGTGGTAGTATGGGCACGCTCATTAAATTCTTCATCCTCTTTTGCACGTGCACTAGCAGCAGGGTATATTTCGTCTAATTCTGAAATAGTAAATGGTGCTTCTTTTGGGTACTCCCCTGTAAAGCTCTCATCAAAATATGGCAAATCTGGTTTCCTATCCCTTAATTCTTCTATTACCAGCCCCATTTGTAACCCTAGATCCCCTAAATGGACATCTCCAATTACATGGTTTCCAAAAAATTTCATAATCCGCTTTACGCTTTCCCCTATTACAGCAGAACGGAGATGCCCTACATGTAAAGGCTTTGCCACATTTGCCCCACCATAATCTATAATAATTGTATCTGGCTCTTTTTCCATCTCACAGCCCAGTTTATCTTCTTCTGCCATCTGGTTTATTCTTTCTGCCAAAAATTCTTTGCTTACTTTTATATTAATAAACCCTGGCATAACACTTGTAATTTCTTCAAATATAGAATCTTTGGCAAGTTTTCCTACCACTTCTTCTGCTATTTTAATGGGGGCTTTTTTATAAGCCTTTGCCACCGCCATAGCCCCATTACACTGGTATTCACATAAATCTGGCCGGTTCGAAATACCTGTTTGCCCATGCTTTCCCTCATAGCCACAGGATATAAATGCTTGCGCCACTTTATCTGTAATAATATCCAATATTTTCTTCATATAATATCCTTTCTCGCTACACTAAAATAACCCCATTATTTTACCATTTTTATCCACATCAATCCGATTTGCGGCAGGTTCTTTCGGAAGCCCTGGCATAGTCATAATATTCCCTGTAATTGCCACTACAAACCCTGCCCCTGCTGACACATATGCCTCTCTTACATAAACTGTAAAATTTTCTGGCCTTCCCAGTTTAGAAGGAGTATCCGATAAAGAATATTGTGTTTTTGCTATACAGACTGGGAAATTGCCAAAGCCCATTTCCTCCATTTTTTCCAATGCTTTTTTTGCCATAGGATCAAACTCTACTCCATCTGCCCCATAGATTTCCTTTGCCACCGTTTCTATTTTTTGCTTTAAGCCAAGTGTATCTTGGTATAACAGCTTAAAATGGTTTTCCGTTTCTAGTGTAGCTGCTGCTGCTAATACTTTTTTTGCAAGTTCTTCGCCGCCTTCCCCGCCTTTTTCCCATACCTTTGCCAAGGCAAACTCACATCCTCTTTCTTCACAAAACTTACGGACAAATGCCAACTCTGCCTCAGTATCTGATACAAACTGGTTTAAAGTAACTACAATCTGGACTCCATATTTTTTCAGGTTTTCTATATGTTTTTCTAAATTTACAATCCCTTTTTGTAGTGCTGCTACATTTTCTTTTGCCAATTCTTTCTTTTCTATCCCGCCATTATATTTTAAAGCACGTACTGTTGCCACTAATACCACCACATCTGGTTTTAACCCTGACATACGGCACTTAATGTCAAAAAACTTTTCTGCCCCCAAATCTGCCCCAAACCCTGCTTCTGTTACTACATAATCTGCCAGTTTCAATGCTGTTTTTGTTGCGCGGACACTATTGCACCCATGCGCAATATTGGCAAATGGCCCACCATGTACCAATGCAGGGGTATGTTCTAAAGTTTGGATTAAATTGGGCTTTATAGCATCTTTTAAAAGAGCTGCCATTGCCCCTGTTGCCTTTAAATCCTCAGCTGTTACTGCCTTTCCTTCATACGTATACGCCACAATAATTTTTCCTAGACGTTCTTTTAAATCTTCCATATCATTTGCCAGGCAAAGAATCGCCATAATTTCTGATGCCACAGTAATAATAAAATGGTCCTCCCTTACTATGCCATCTGATTTTTTACCCAATCCAATTACAATATTCCTAAGTGCCCGATCATTCATATCTAAACAACGTTTCCAAACTACTTGGTTTGGATCAATCGAAAGGGCATTTCCTTGGTGGATATGGTTATCTAACATAGCAGCAAGCAAGTTATTTGCAGATGTAATGGCATGGAAATCCCCTGTAAAATGCAGGTTTAGTTCTTCCATAGGCACAACCTGGGAATATCCGCCTCCTGCAGCCCCTCCTTTTATGCCAAAACATGGACCCAAAGAAGGCTCCCTTAAGGCAATTACTGCTTTTTTCCCTAAACGGCACAACGCTTGCCCTAGCCCTACTGTAACTGTAGTTTTTCCTTCCCCTGCCGGGGTAGGGTTAATCGCTGTAACTAAAATTAATTTCCCATCTTTTTGATCTTTTACCCGTTCCAATAATTCATCTGAACATTTCGCCTTATATTTCCCATAAAATTCCAATTCTTCTTCTACAATACCAAGACTTTTCGCCACTTCTTTTATTGGCATAAGCGTTGCTTCTTGTGCAATCTGAATATCTGTTTTCATTTTATTCCTCCTGCCTGCAGTTTTTTTACTGCCTGTTCCAGCCGTTCTAGCCCTTGAGTTAATACCCATCCTGGGCATGCCAAATTTAAACGTTCATACCCTCTGCCGCTTGTCCCAAAAATATATCCTTCATCCAAAAACAAAAGAGCTTTTTCCTTCATAAACTTCTCCAGCTCTTCTGCCTCCATGCCCAAAGCAGAACAATCCAGCCATAATAAATAAGTCCCTTGCAATTCAAATACTTTAATAAAAGGAAGCCTTTCTTTTATAAACTCTTCCACCAGCCTTCGGTTCTTATCAATTACAGCAACCATTTCTTCAAGCCATGCTTCACATTGGTTATAAGCAATTTCACAAGCCTTATAACTTATCATATTTAAAGCATAATATCCCCTTGCCGCAGAAATTTTATCCCGGTATTCCTTATTTGGAATGATTAAATTTGATACCTGCAAACCTGCAATATTAAAACTTTTAGTAGGCGCAGTACAAATTGCACAATTATTTCTATACTTATCCTCTAACGCCCCCATAGAAATATGGGTGTAACCTGGCATAATAATATCAAAATGTATCTCATCACTAATAATAAATACTTGGTTCCTTAAACAAATATCACAAATTCTTATTAACTCTTCTTTTGTCCATACCCTCCCCACCGGATTATGCGGGCTACACAAAATAAGCAGCGTTACCTCTTTACGTGCTGCTTTTCTTTCCAAATCTTCAAAATCTATCTTATATGTATTTTCTTCTACTAAAAGTTCTGAAACCACTAATTTTCTTTTATTTTCTTCTACTGCTGCCGTAAATGGATAATACACTGGCTGCATAATTAACACTGCATCCTCTGGCTTTGTAAAGGCGGCAACCATTTGCTTTAATGCCGGCACAATGCCAGCCGACTCCAAAATCCATTCTTTTTTCGTGGAAAACCCATGCCGCCTTTCCATAAACTGGATAATAGCCTGATAATACGAATCGGTTGCCCCCGTATAACCAAAAGATGCCGTATCCAACTACCCTTTTAATCC
>ERZ808040.2144-NODE-2144-length-11670-cov-67.679721_pt1 | contig 11670 bp, 9 predicted proteins | sample MGYA00380191_ERZ808040 | MGnify/ENA primary metagenome ERZ808040 (study PRJEB31490, sample SAMN06133395) | mouse gut metagenome | isolation source: J6 | host: mice | place: China: Chengdu | collected 2015-05 ... | reverse complement strand
TTCGCTGATGCCGCTAGTAAATTTGTGTAGATACCTATGCCCTGAAGTGGGTGGTTTTACGGCGACTGGTGATAAAACTTTATTAATAGTTGCAATAGTTATAACTTCTTTTTGGAATGTTTGAAATTGTTTAAATATTTCGATACCCTATGTTGCACAATTATTGCTGTCTATTTTTTGAACAAAGCTTAAACCAAGTTTTTGGACATCAAATAGTCAGTAGCTTGTTAGAGTCATAAAGGTCAGAACAACGCGCCTTAGTATTAGCTCTAACATCAATGCCTCTCGTTTATCTGACTGAGTTTGGTTAACAGACCAAACAACCCGTCAGCCAAACGGTGATGTTGTCAAAAAAGTATGAACACACCGCTCAACTTCGAGCCGGTGTGCTAAGCAATGTCAGTTTATTATACAGATAAACTAAAGAAACATCTTAGCGTGTTCGATACGTATCCGATACTTACTGCTTTAGAGTATGTCATTTAGCCTAGCGGCGTATCTTTATACGATGCTTTTTGGCGCTTAAATTTTGTCAAAGCAAAGCTTTGGCAAACAGAGTTTTTGACGCTTTAAAAAAAGAAACACGCAAGATTTTATGTTGGTTTTAAATAACTTGTATGTGTGGTGAAAAAGCTCATATGAGTTCTAAACGACTAAGGATGCTTCAAATAACCACTTTTGAACAATAGGAGTGCCATCCTTTTTCTCTAACTTTTTCAAGGAGAACGGTTTGCAAACTCAAGAATTGTTTCAGTTTTCATCCTGGACAATCATTCTGATGATGCTGGTTTTTTATGGGGGTACTTACCTACTCTCATTAATCATTAAAAAAGACAAGGAGAGTACCTCAGGCTTTATGGTCGCCGGGCACGGTGTGGGCTTCGGCATGGGTGCTGCCAGTATGACGGCCACCTGGATTTGGGCGGCTTCATTTTATGCAGCAGCAACCTCAGGATATAAATACGGTCTATCAGGCCCTATCCACTACGGATTCTGGGGCGCCCTAATGATTCTATTTATTTATCCTTTTGGCATGCGCTTTCGCCAATTAGCACCAAACGGTCATACCTTGGGTGAATTGATTAATGCACGACATGGATCCTCAAGCCAATTAATCTTAGCGGTCTCAAACCTCATGGGTAGTTTAATTAGCTTGATGGTCAACTTCACCGCCGCTGGTGCTCTGGTTTCTGTACTTTCGCCGCTGTCCTTCCAAACGGGGGTTATTATCGCCGCGGTCGGTGTCTTAAGCTACACCTTAACCTCAGGTTTCCGAGCCTCAGTATTTACTGACTTTGCTCAATTAGTGGCACTAATGGCAATCGGTGTGGTCATTATTCCGGCCGTATTGTTCGCTATGGGTGGTCCACAAGCCATGTTCGATGGTCTACCGAACTTGACGGCACAGCAGCAAGACTTCTTCTCATCAGAAGCCTTTTTACAACAAGGTGCGCCCTACTTCGTAGCGGTTCTTGCTTATGCCATTGGTAACCAAACCATTACTCAGCGCTTGTTCGCTATCGATAAAACTAAGATTAAAGCCACGTTCGTTACCGCAACTGTAGGTTATGCTGGTATCGTGATTGGTCTTGGTATGATCGGTCTGATGGCATTAACCGTAGGTATTCAGCCTCTTGATGGCGATATGAACAATATTATCCCGCAAATGGTAAGTACCTACCTACATCCTATCTTTATTGCCCTATTCTTCATCTTAGTGATTGGCTCGCTGTCTTCAACGGCAGACTCAGACTTATCAGCTTTGTCTACTATTATGATGGCGGATGTGTATGGTAAAAACATTGCCAAAGACAACCCAAACCCTAGAAAGATGTTAGTTGTAGGTCGTGCAACCATGATTATTGCAACGGCACTGGGCTTAATCTTTGCTAGCTTGAAGTTAGACATTTTAGTGATGCTGGTCTTCGTTGGTGCTCTATGGGGTGCGGTTGTATTCCCAGTTATTGCCAGTGTGTTCTGGGATCGTGTGACCAACTTAGCGTTCACTGCTGCAGTAATTGTTGCGCTGATCTTCTTCTGTATCGCCCGTTTCGAGCTTATTCCTATTGAAGGCGGTGTGGCACTGCTGTTCGAAATCTTTGCTAGTGTGGGTGCTGCGGTAGTCATTGGCTTGATGGTCTTTGGATTCTTTGGCCGTAGACTAGGCTTTATCGCAGCCTTAATCACTTTAGTATTGATGCTCATCTATGCCACAGGCTTCTTGCGTGATTACGAAGTGCTATTGGCCTCATTAACTGCTTATGGGGTAAGTACTATCGTTTGTGTGGCCTTAAGCTTAATGAGCAATGAACGCTTTGACTTTGAATTAATTAAAGAGCGTGTGGGCAGTTATGATAAGCCACAAGGCAAGGCTCAAGGCGGTACTTCTGCACAACCAAAAGCCTAAACCTAGCTTTAGCAATTACTGACCACTGCTTTAAAGACAAGCTATATTGTGCTTAGATAGTGATTTAAGCTTTATCATCATTAATTATGAATTAAATGATTAAATAATAAGGAGATTATTATGAGTGCCTTTGCTTATGGCCTATATATCTTAATTTGGCCTGCAATCACATTGGCTGTACTAATAATAATTTGTACTGCTACTTATCGCGATGCTAAAAAAGCGAAAGCGGCAAACAAACGTATCGTGTAGTAGTCCATTAGTGATATCGACTTGCCTTTAAGTCGATATAAAAGCATACTTGGTTACGTCTCAAAGCGTGCTAAGTATGCTTTTTTTCAGTTAAAAAACCCTTAAACCATCAAAAAACATAAGAAAATGCGAATATTTTCAAAATACTCTCAAGCGACCCTTGTATTTTAATTTTTTTTTGGTATTATAGGTCACCTCAAATGGCTGGGTGGCAGAGTGGTTATGCAGCGGATTGCAAATCCGTGGACGCCGGTTCGATTCCGACCTCAGCCTCCAATTTTTTTAAAACTTTTAATAAGTTTAAGAAAAAAAGTGTTGACGAATATTAATTTTATGATAATATACGCGCACTTACAGAGTTCTCCACCAAGAACTCAAGTAATACAAGTTTTGCCCGGGTGGTGAAATTGGTAGACACAAGGGATTTAAAATCCCTCGCTAGCAATAGCGTGCCGGTTCAAGTCCGGCTCCGGGTACCATTATATAGCACGATGAAAAACAGAAAAAGGCTTCCAAGCAATTGGAAGCCTTTTTTCTTTGTGTATTACTTTTAGTCTAAAAGCTTGATTCCTAGAAATTGTAATTTAAACAAACCAGCCAATTCCTATTAGACATAAAAAAAGAGCTGACGTACATCAGCTCTTTTTTTTAATTTAGACTGCTTCTTTATTACTTCGCCACACAACATACAGTGGCTAACAGAAGGTATCAGTTGGCTTCGGAACAGACAAACCAAATAAAGGACGCAGGTATAACGCTAAGAACGTCCCTGCCAGCGCCAACACACCCCAGATATACCCATGCAAACTAAACGAGGCGATACCGCCAAAGTAGGCACCGATGTTACAGCCAAATGCTAAGCGTGCGCCATAACCCATGAGCAGCCCACCAATAACAGAAGCGGCAAAGTTACCTGGTGTGATCTTGGTGAATTTAAATAGGCCACCTGCTGCCGAGGCAATAAAGGCACCTAGGATAATACCTAGGTTTAAAACAGTGGTTGAATCAGCAAAAATTGACGCTTGCAGAGCAGCGGCATTATCTCCTTGCCAATAGCCCCAACTTGCGACATCAACCCCTAAACCACTGGCTACCTTAGAGCCCCATAATGCAAACGCTGAAGTGATACCCCAAGGCTGACCACGCGTCATCAGTGTGATTGCGTTGAGTACCGCCAATACAATCGCCGCAGCAAACAATGGCCAAGCACCACGGAAAATTCGCTTCCAACCAGTTTCTGTTGGTAGTGGCGCCATTTTAGGGGCGTTCTTTTTCTTCTCAACAACTAAGCTTGCCCAAGCAATCAGTCCAAATAATACTAATGACAGAGCCCACGCACCGCCATAACCAAGGCCGGTAGAAGTTGCTAATGAGTAAGATCCCATTGACGGCATCTCTTCTGTCCAAAACGGTAAGTGGTAAGCGCCAATAGTTGCGCCAATAATGAAGAAAATTAGCGTAATGAACATCACTGAACGGCCACCGCCGACAGCATAAAGTGTGCCTGAAGCACAGCCGCCACCGAGCTGCATACCAATACCAAACATAAACGAGCCGACCACCAGACTAACGCCAAGTGGTGCGACATACCCAGCGACTGGTCCACCAAAAAAGCTGATACCAAACGCCAAAATGGGAGCAAATAAAGTCACTGCGACGGCAAGCATCAGCATATGTGCACGTAAGGCTTGGCCATTACCAACCGAAGCAAATCGTCTAAACGCTGAAGTGAAGCCAAAGCGGGCGTGAAATAAGGTATAACCCAGTAGCAAACCAATGATAAGTAGCATCGGCTGAGCCACAGGCTGGGTAACGAGCAAATATACGAATAGCACCAAACTCACTATAGCTGCGCCTGCTATTAGGCCCTTTTGCGGAGGCGCTAAAACCAAACTACTACTCGACTTTGGGTTTAGGTCTCCGGAGTAAGGCCCATTAGTTATAGATTGAGCATTTGTCATAGTCATAATATCGTCCTATGTAAATCTACTATGCTAGAGTTATTGATTGATAAGCATAAAATAGAAAAAGCCCAAGACAACCTAAAAAGGTTACCTTGAGCTTCACCGCTTTACGCTTAAAATATGTTATTAAGATTAATCACAGCGGTTAAAGTAAGCCAGCTACGCAGCTTATTACTCACCTTGTAGCAAGTCAATCATACCTTGGTATTTATCTTTTTTGGCTTCAAGCTTGCTGCGTTCTTCTTCAGCATTCCCCATCGGCTCTTCTGACTGCTCTACTTTTTTATCAAAAGCTTTCAGCTCTGTTTCTGCACCACTAAGTAGCTTATTAAGCATAATTGCCAGGGCTTTTTCTGGTACATCATGAGTCATATTAGCCGCTTCAGAAGCAAAGTCTTCTTTTAGCTTAGCCGCCCATTTATACAAATTAGCGATCGAGGCGCTATGCTTATCTTCTTTGTCAGAGCCCTCTTTGTCAGACGCTCCTTCTTTTTTATCAGAATCTGTTTTTTCTTCATCAGAGGCTTGTTCTGAATCAGACTTCTTCTCTTTGTCTGACATGAATTCGTCTTTAAGCTTAGCCGCCCATTGATAAATATTAGCTATCGCTGTGCTATATAACTCTTTGGCTGATTCATGTTTATCAGACTCTGAGTCTTTTTCTTCAGAGTCTTTTTCTTTGTCAGAGTCTTGCTTTGATTTGGCTTCGTTCTGTTTAGACTCTTCTTGCTTAGAAGCTTCTTTATTAGAATTGGCCTCATCCGCATCCGAGTCTAGCTCATTTTCAGAATTAAACTCTTCAAAGTCGCCATCTTCATAGATAACTGTATCGCCTTTAACTACTTCCACATCTACCGATTCATTGTTGGTAGTGGGTTTCGTTGTATTCTCAAGAGACTCTAGAGCCTTATCTATACTTTCATTATTGTCAGCAGTGTTTTTTGGGTTACTAGATTGGTTTGACATGATTCATTATCCTTATTTTTAATAATTCTTCATCTTTCATAGTAACCCAGTACGCCCCTGACGTTGGTGCTTTAATGTAAAGTATTATGCCTGATACGTTAAGATTTCTTGTTGTTAGATTAACTCCACAACCCTTCAGGATATATAAGCTCCCTATCGATGGTAGGATAGCCCTCAAACTCAAGAGTAATGCCAGAATCTGCCGGTGTTAAATGACACATCGCCCCTAAAGGGAAGCTCTGCTTACGAGCCACATGCCCAAAAGGTAATCCTGTATATATCGGCAAACCTGTGACTTGGCTCAAATGCTCAATCACTGCGGCCAGGTTATAACGGGCATCATAACTGTCTTCTCCTGCCCCGCTAAATGCCCCTAGCATAATGGCCTGCTGATTCTTGAAAGCTCCTGATAGATATAAGCTATACAGCATACGCTCTACTTGATACGGCTGCTCACCCACCTCTTCTAAAAATACGATGCCCCCTTTGGGATTGGGCAGATAAGCACTGCCTGCCAGCGCAGAGACCACACTTAAGTTACCGCCCCATAGCACCCCACTAAGCGGAGTGGATAAGGTTGTATTGGTTTGCTGAGGTAAGTTGATTTTAAGATTGGGGTTGGTAATCGCTTCTACAAAACCTTGGCAGCTGACGATATCTGGCTTCTTTTTACCAAACTCTGTGTATAACATGGGCGCAGCTAGGCTACTCATGTTACCTTGTGCCAATAGAGCGCACTGTAAAGCAGTAATATCGCTAAATCCTGCCAAGATACTGCCCTTATCTTTCATAAGCCTGCCCAAGCTTTTCCAGTCGACAGACTCTAAGATCCGAATGGCGCCATAACCGCCTCTTGCAGCGAGCAATAACTTAGGTACTTCAATAGCGCCTGTGGCCATGTTTTGTAAATCGCTAGCCCGCTGCTGATCCGTTCCGCCAAAGCGTAAGTACTGACGGCGGGTAATCTCTGGGTTTTTAATATCAAATCCGGCACAAGCTAGACGCTGCAATCCTAAGACATTACGGCTGTCGTCTACCCCAGTATTTGAACTGGCGAATATGCGAGTGGGAATAGTCGGTGATTTGCACTGACTCAAGTTTTTTATAGAACCGCCAAGATTGGTAGTGTCTTCAACTGTACTCATCAAGCTACTGGCTGCCAAAGCACTATTGGAATGATAAAGCAACCCCAACCCTCCTACCCCTAAGGTGGTCAGCTCTAAAAACCGTCTTCTATTTAAGGGAGCAGACTGTGCCTTAATATCTACCCCTTGTTTTTTAAAGCTTTGTAGAATCTCTTCTTCACTCATAACCATCTCTTGTTTGCTTATTTGTCCGTTTTGGCTTGGTTTATTATATTTTAGTCATTTACGCTTCAATGACATCTCGAATCGAATTGTATATAACTCCCCCATAGATAGCCAACCTGTCTATCATCGCAACCTATATTCGTTAAACTCATTGCGATGATAGCTTTTATCAACTTGGCTTATCGCCCCAGTCTGCGATAATGACTGTCCGTATTTCTAAATGTCGTTTGTTTATTGGGTTAAAGCTTTAGTTATAACTTGTATCATTTCTTGAACCCAAAACATACTAAGCTCTGCGTTATAATAGGGACTGGGATAGCTAACTTAAGAATAATAAAAAGATCTATAAATACCTTATTCTGCTTTTCATCCCTTAACAACTATATTGAGCAGTCTTGCTGACTGCCCTACTCCTCTTACATTCCTTAATTCGTTGAAGTTATTAGGACTTATTATGAGTTATACATTTAATCGCACTTACCCTCACACTCGTTTACGCCGTCTACGTGTTCATGACAACGTTCGAGCTATGGTACGTGAGGTAGAGCTGCACCCAAAACACTTGATTGCACCTGTATTCGTGCTTGAGGGTGAAAATAAGCGTGAAGCAGTGGCCAGTATGCCTGGTGTTGAGCGCTTATCTATTGACCTATTGGTTGAATATGCCAAAGAGTTATTAGCAGAAGGGGTAACTACCGTTGATATCTTCCCGGTTATTGACCCAAGTCTTAAGACGGAAGACGGCCGAGAAGCTGCTAACCCAGATGGCTTGGCTTGCCGTGCGGTTCGTGCGCTGAAAAAAGAAGTGCCAGAGATGGTGGTCATGACAGACGTTGCTCTAGACCCTTACACCTCTCATGGTCAAGATGGTCTGCTAGATGAGACCGGCTATGTGATTAACGATGAAACGGTTGAGGTCTTGGTTGAACAAACCCTAGCACACGCTCGCGCTGGTGCAGACATCATCTCTCCAAGTGACATGATGGATGGTCGTATCCTTGCCATGCGTGAAGCCTTAGAAGAAGAAGGCTTTGTTAACACCGCTCTGATGGCCTACTCTGCCAAATATGCCTCTGCTTACTACGGTCCTTTCCGTGATGCGGTAGGCAGTGCTGGTAACCTAAAAGGTGGACACAAAAAACAATATCAGATGGACTTCGGTAACCGTGCAGAAGCGCTGCATGAAGTCGCTATGGATATTAACGAAGGCGCTGACATGGTTATGATTAAACCAGGACAGCCTTATTTAGACCTTATCCGTGAAGTAAAAGACACCTTCGGCGTACCAACTTTTGCTTATCAAGTTTCTGGTGAGTATGCCATGCACATGGCCGCTATCCAAAACGGCTGGTTAACTGAAGATGTTATTCTTGAATCACTGCTAGGCTTTAGACGTGCTGGCGCTGATGGCATCTTAACTTACTTTGCTTTAGAAGCCGCCAAAAAGCTGAACGCTTTAAAATAAATGTTTTTGACTTGATATAAAAAACCCCCGTATCTGATTGGATACGGGGGTTTTTATTTCAGTCTGCTTATTTAGTCATGTAAATTGAAGCCGACTTTATTAACAAGCTAGATTAGAAGCGTTGTACGTAAGAGATACCATATACCCATGGGTTGATCTCTGCTTTACCAATTTTATTGCCATCTAATTTTACATCTGGCTCAAGGTCGATGTAACGAGCGTCTAAACGAACTGCGTCAGTTTCATTGATTTTAAAATCAATACCTGCATGACCAGCAACGCCCCAGCTGTCTTTAATTTTTAGCTTATGACCATCCAGACCTGAACGCTCTTTAAAGAACGCAGTGTAGTTGGCACCCACGCCAACAAATGGCTTCACATTCGCATGCACATTATCGAAGTGGTACTGTAGTGATAGGGTTGGTGGTAAAAGCTGAGTTTTAGCTTCAGCTTTACTGCCATCATCAAAGTTTAAGATGATGTCATGATGGAATGGTAGAGCAGCTAATAGCTCAACACCCACGTTATCTGCTACGAAGTACTCAGCAGTAAGCGTTGGACGTACGTCAGGATCGATATGGTCAATGCCAATATCACCTAGATTACCATTTTTACTGTCTGGCTCTACGTGGCCAACACCCACGCCCACAGTCCAAGTACCTGCAGTTTCTGCCACTGCAGTCATGCTTAGACCAGCAGCGATAGCGGCTACTAATAATGCTTGACGTTTAATCATAATATCCTCAACTTAGTTGTTTAAGTACTGGGTAAAAATGCTAAATTTATCTAAAAAATCAATGCGTCTACTCATCGATATTAAAGCGTTAGAATTTTACGCTTATCTAACTCCTTAGTTGTATTATATTACAAAGCCATACATAGAGTAAGGTCTTAGTTGTAAAAAAAACGACTTTATAGTCGAGTTTGTAACTGCTCAATAAGTTTGCATAGATTTGGTTGTGATTTTAAAGTGAACCCCTATAATAACCACTCGATAATTTTGCAACTCCAAAGCTAATTTCGACCCCCTATTCATCGTTTCAACAACCCCCTAATTCATCCCGTTGTCCAATCTTTATTGTTAGTCATATAAAAAAAGGTGTGCCATGAGTAAGCTTAACCCCAAACAACAAGAGGCCATGACTTATGTGTCTGGTCCCCTCCTCGTTTTAGCGGGTGCAGGCTCAGGTAAAACTTCAGTAATTACCCAAAAAATTGCTTATCTTATTGAGCAGTGCAATATCCCTGCCGAGCGCATTACGGCGGTGACCTTTACCAACAAAGCGGCCCGTGAAATGAAGGCCCGTGTCACCTCACTAATGCCCAAAGAAAAGACCCGCGGTCTGACTGTGTCGACTTTCCACCAATTTGGACTACAGTTTTTGCGTTATGAGCTGCTACACACCCCTTTAAAAGGCAACTTCTCTATTATGGATGCTGATGACAGTAAGCGTCTGTTGATGGAGCTGATGATGCGTGACAACTTATCAGGCGCTGAAAGCCGTGAGCTTGTCGGCAAGGCCATTAAGTTTATTTCTGATTGGAAAAACGATCTTATTGAACCTGACAAAGCGATGGAAACGCTTGATGACCCAGAAGACATGCTTTTTGCTAACCTTTATGCTTTGTATGAGCGCAACTTGCGTGCTTATAACGCCGTTGACTTTGATGACCTGATTGTCCTGCCAGCCAAAATATTACGCGAAAACCAACAGCTACGTGATAAGTGGCAAAACCGTATTCGCTACTTATTGGTCGACGAGTATCAAGACACCAACACCGCTCAGTACGAGCTGATTAAATTGATTGTGGGGCCAACCGGTAAGTTCACCGTCGTAGGTGATGATGACCAATCTATTTATGCTTGGCGTGGCGCCCGTCCAGAGAACATGGCGCTGCTCAAGGAAGACTTCCCAAAGCTAAAAGTCATTAAGCTTGAACAAAACTACCGCTCGACCAACCGTATTTTGAATGCGGCCAACACCGTGATTATGAATAACGAGCACTTATTTGAAAAAGCACTATGGTCAGATAAAGGTCAGGGCGAGAAAATTCGCATTATTAATTGCCGCAATGATGATGATGAAGCAGAGCGCGTGGCCAAAGAGATTGTGGCGCACAAGCTGCGCAATGGGAATGAGTGGGAGCAATATGCGGTGCTATATCGCAGTAACTTCCAAGCCCGTATGCTTGAAGCTCAGCTGAGACAGTTCCAAGTGCCCTACAAACTCTCTGGCGGTCAATCCTTCTTTGCTCGTAGTGAAATTAAAGACGTCATGGGCTACCTGCGCCTTATTTTAAACCCTGAAGATGACAGTGCTTTTTTACGGATCGTGAATACCCCTAAACGTGGATTAGGACCTGCAACACTAGAAAAATTGGGGCTATTCTCTCAAGAGCACAGTATCTCTCTACTGGCCTCTTGTACCCACGGCGGTTTGCCACATGTGTTGCCAACCAAAGCTTATAGCACCTTAAAAGAGTTTGGCGACTTCATCGAGCACTATACTCGCGAGCTGGATCAGCACCCAGACCCAGTGCCTTTAGTACGTCAAATGATTGACGAAACGGGCTATATCGACTTTGTGCGTAGCGACTCAAAAACGCCGCAGCAAGAAAAAGGGCGCCTAGACAACATCGAAGTGCTTTATAGCAGTATTCAAGCCTTAATCAATCGCGCCGAGGATGATGACGATAAGACCATTGATGCGGTGATTCGTAAGCTGGTACTGCTTGATATGCTTGAGCAGCAGCAAGAAGAAGAGAACACCAATAAAGTGAACTTGATGACCTTGCACGCTGCTAAGGGCTTGGAGTTCGACTTTGTTTATATCATGGGCTTGGAGGAGGAGCTGCTACCGCACCGTAACTCCATCATCGCTGAGACCATTGAAGAAGAGCGCCGCTTAATGTACGTGGGCATTACCCGTGCCCGTCGTGAGCTAACGCTAACTTTAGCCGCTCAGCGCCGTGGCGGTGGTCAGATGCGTACCACTACTCAAAGTCGTTTCTTAGAGGAGTTGCCAGAAGAGCATTTAGACTGGCCTGCTAACGCCAAGAAGAAAAAGGCTGAGCGTGACCCTACTGTGGTCGCCAATGAGTATATGTCTAATATTAAAGCCCTACTGAAAAAGAAAAATCAGTAAGCCAAAAGTTTGGGTTTACAAACAGTAACCACAAATCTACCTAAAACTATCTGTAATTACTTACTATGAGTAGATTGTTAAGTATAAAACAAGCAGCTAATCAGTTAGGCGTTTCCGTCTCAACTCTACGAAGATGGGATGAGACAGGTGTGCTTGTCGC
>ERZ808040.2143-NODE-2143-length-11671-cov-3.642746_pt1 | contig 11671 bp, 11 predicted proteins | sample MGYA00380191_ERZ808040 | MGnify/ENA primary metagenome ERZ808040 (study PRJEB31490, sample SAMN06133395) | mouse gut metagenome | isolation source: J6 | host: mice | place: China: Chengdu | collected 2015-05 ... | reverse complement strand
CAGTTTGATTATGAGCTGCACGTCTATGAGCAAAAACCGTCTGCTGCACGTAAATTTTTGATGGCAGGCAAAACCGGCCTGAATATCTCTCATGCGGAACCGGTTGAGCAATTTGTGCAGCGTTATGATCAGGTGGACTGGTTGTCGCCATGGGTCAAACAGTGGGATGCTGTCTGGATTCAAAACTGGATGCAGGAACTAGGCATTGAGCCTTATATTGGTTCATCCGGTCGGGTATTTCCCACAGAGATGAAAGCTGCTCCCTTGCTGCGTGCCTGGCTCAAGCGCTTGGCCAGTCATGGCATCCAGTTTCATTACCGGCATAAAGTCAGCCGACTGCATCAGCAACAGCTTGAGCTGCACGATCTAAAAAATAATGAACTTCGCACTGAAAAATTTGATGCAATTATTTTGGCCTGTGGCGCAATATCCTGGTCAGAACTGGGCAGTGACGGCGCATGGCAAGCCTGGTTAAAACCCGATGAGATTGAGGCTTTTCAGGCCAGTAATGCCGGGGTGGAATATCCATGGTCCAAGTTCATGCAGCCAGTCTTTGGTCAGCCTTTAAAACGTGTAGAAGCCTGGGTCGGGCAAGGTGAAAAAACCACGGGTGACATTGTGATCAGTCATTATGGGCTTGAAAGTGGTTTGATTTATAAGCAGGGAAGAGGTTTACGCGAACAGCTAAAACAAGGTCAGCAAATGCAACTGAGTCTGGATTTATTTCCTGACCAAAGTGTGGGGCAATTGGCGAAAAAATTACAGCCGACTAAGAAGCAGTCTTTAAGCAATGTTTGGCGTAAAGCCGGATTGGATGGTGCCAAAGCGGCTTTGGTGCGTGAACTGGTGGCCAAGACTTGGTGGCAAGATGCTGCTGAATTAGCCAAGCAGATAAAACATTTGACCATTCCACTTACAGGCTTTCGTCCGATTGAAGAAGCGATTAGCTGTGCAGGTGGGGTCAAGCGTGAAGTGCTGTCGGAACAGCTCCAACTTAAATCCAATCCGTATGTATTTCTTTGTGGGGAAATGCTGGACTGGGATGCACCGACTGGAGGGTATCTGCTGACAGCCTGTTTTGCTACAGGCCGGGCGGCAGGTGAAGGGGTGCATCAGTTCCTAAAGGCCAGCTAAGTCATTTTATGCTGAGGGAGAAAAAGACTTTATTCTGAAATGCAGACCAAGCCTGGACAGTATCATGCTTATTCAAGGTGCCTGTATGCACCCGTTGAGCTTAGATGTTCGCTGTGTATTTTAGTCAAGCTTGGTGCAAGCAATGAGCTCCATGGAATTAACTGGTTGGGCGGGCAGATGCTGTGTTGGCATTCAGATCCGGATATTGCGAGCGCCAGCGTTCTAGTTGCTCTTGCGCATGCAGATATTTTCCTAAACCTTTGACACTTTCACTGGCCTCATTCACTGTTTTGGTTTGAGTCTTAGGATTATTTACCAATTTGTCCTGATGTTGCCAATATTGATACATCATGCCCTGAATATAACGGCCCTGTTCGGTTTTCAGTTCTAAATCCTTCAGCATATTTAGGGCTGACTGTACATGATCGCGCTGGCGTTGCTGAATAAACTCCGGACTCAAGCTGTCTTCATCACGCATGCTGTTTAATTCTTTTTCCAGCTCCGCACTCATTTCCTGAAAACGTTGCTCATAATCGGTCAGTACTGCAATATCATGTGGATCCTCAGTGGTTTTGGGGAAGTCTTTCAGCGGCTCGGTTTTCAGTTCCTGCATCACCTGATCTGAAGCCGTACTGTCTGCAGCCGGTTCGGTACTTTCTGATGTTTTCTGGTCACATGCCATGAGCAGCATGACTGCTGCAAACAGGGCAGTGCGTGTCATTCCTGATATTTTATGCATGATTGACTCCTGTTTTTAATTAGTTTTTTTAAATACGTATATATGAGTAATATAAGGAAAATCAATCATTTCCTCTATACCTTTGGCTGTATAGTCCCAGATAATCTGTTCAAACTGTTGTTTGAGCTGTGCTTGCCGGGATGCTGGCATGGCTGCAATAAAGCTGGTCGAGAGTAGCCGTTTTGATACCACCTGCTCCACACTGCCCTGTTGTTGCCGAGTCATGCTGATTTCTGCATACGGCTGAAACAGGGTTTGTTGTTCAAATACCTTGCGCCACGCTCCGCTATGATAACGCGGGGTATCACCTTCTAATGGGGCGATACACTCTGCCAGTGCCTGAACCCAGGCTACCCGGGTATCCCGCTGATTCCAGACCAGAACCAGATAAGCATCGGGTTTGAGGACTCGGTTGAGTTCCTGTAAGGTCTCTGCATTCGCAAACCAGTGAAATGACTGTGCACAAAATACCGCATTCAGGCTATGATCAGGCAAGGGGAGTTGATGGCTCAGGCCTTCAACAGCCTCAATGTCCGGATGGGCCAGTTTTAATTGTGCCAGCATTTCCGCAACCGGATCGACAGCGATGATGTTTTTACTGAGCGGGCGTAAATAAGGAATAAACTTGCCGGTTCCACTGCCCAAATCCAAAAGACGCGCATCGACAGGCAAAGTCAAAGTATCGGCCAGCCACTGACTGATCTCTGCCGGATAATCGGGACGCACTTGCTGATACAGCTCGGCAGATGCACTAAAACCCCGTTTTGCTGCCGGATGTAATGATTGTGTCATATTTTGCGCTTTTTAATCTTTTTGATCGATATAAAATAGCATATTCACTTTTTTGACAGCATTCATTGATTGAATTGTTGTGGAAGGGTTCGATTTACCAGCACGGGAAAGTTATGGACAAGCAGATTGTTTTTGAAGATGAGCATATACGCGCGATTTTTATGCCGGGGTCATCTTCAGAATTGATTTTTTCATTTGGCGATTTGATTACCCGTGCCAAGGGCCTCAACATCAATGCAGAAAAGTCGCTACAGAAATTCGAGTTCAATGTTCTGGGTATTATGCCCAAGCACAAGTCCTGGTTCCCGCAAGGTTCCATGTGGAACATGTTAAAGGCAGTGGCTGAACTGATTGCGCCGTTTCAGCAGCGGGTTGCCTATGGTGGCTCGATGGGTGGCTATGCCGCGATCAAGTATTCCCGCGCCTTAGGCGTGCAGCGCGTGGTGGCGATGGTGCCGCAATATTCGATCAATCCGGATGATGTACACGATGCCCGCTACAATATGTTCTATCAACCAGAGCTGAATGCAGGAATGCGGGTTGAAGCCGAAGATATCGATAGCACGTGCGAATATATTATTGTCTATGATCCGTATTGTGCCGAAGACCGTGCACATTATCTGAAATTACAGGCCCTGATTCCGCAGCATCATGTGCTGCATTTGCCCTTTACCGGACATGATGCCATTGCCGTTCTGGCCAGTTCCGAATTGCTGTATGACTTTTTGGTACATGATTACGAACCGAGTTATTTTTACCAGAAAATGCGTCGGGTCAAGAAAAACAGCAAGTTCTATTATCGCAAAGTCATTGAAAATGTCTTGCCACGCCATCGTATGGCCTTGGGGCGTATCCTGAAAAATAATGATCTGCAACTGGATAATCAGTTTTTTGATGCCAGCCAGAAACAGGTGATCTTAAGAGAATTATTGCAAAATAAACAGGTCGATCAGCATGACCTGCTCAAGCTCGGCATTCATGTCAATTTGCCGCAGGAAAATCGTCAGTTGCTTCTGGATCAATATGGACATGGTCTGGTATTTAATGTCATCAGTCATAAAATCGAAAGTTATGCAGAAGGCGCGATTGCCCTGAACCATAAATTCCTGATTCCGATTTATGCCAAAGGCAATGGCCTATTGAGCATCAGCTTGAATGATGAGCGTTATCTGGTGGTGATGAATGACCGGCATGTCATGAAACTGATCAAGGAGCAGGATGAACTCAGTCTGGGCATGCACCCGATTCTCATGAAACGTTATAGCGATTATTATATGTTCAGCTATAAGCACTTGAATTTAAGTACCAATGAGTATGGCGCTGCGGCCTTTATCGATGAAAGTGACAAAAATACGCAGTTTGTGACGCACAATGAGATAGACTAGCTTTATTTTTTAATAAAAAACAATTACTTGACATGTGATTGGCTAGGCATAATATAGAGATAGGCGGTACAAATAATATCCACCCGTACTGCTCCCGATAGTTGAAACGAACCAGGGGGTCTCTATATGATGCAATCTGCCCAGATGATACAAGTCTGTTTCATGGTCGGTTTAGCGCTGCCCAATCTGGCACATGCAGAAAGTGTACATCCAGCCGTGATTATGATGAGTGCATCGATTATTTTCATGATCATTCTGGCGGTGTATGTGATCTATAAAATCCGGCGTTCATTGCGCAATCATCTCGATAAACCGCTAGATTAAGATTGGCAGAGCGGAAACTGCTTGAAAAGCCTCAATGACTTGTTTTAAATGATAAAGATCAATGGTTCAACAGGATTGAGGGAACAGCCATGAAAGCCGTTTATTTAGACTATGCTTCTCTAGACCAACAGGATTTGGACTTTCAGGCACTGCATGCAGCCTTTGATCCGCTTGTGTTGTATCCAACGACTTCGGCTGCCGAGATTGCTTCCCGCGTGGCCGAGGTTGAGGTCATTATTAGCAATAAAGTACTGATTGATGCTGCGACCATTCAGCAATCTCCTGAACTGAAACTGATCCTGATTTCTGCGACCGGCAGCAATAATGTCGATCTGGCTGCGGCCAAAGCACGCGGCATTGTGGTCTGTAACTGTCAGGCCTATGGTACTTCTGCGGTTGCGCAACATACTTTAATGTTAATGCTCAATCTGGCCACTTCATTTCTGTCTTATCAACGTGCGCTACAACAAGGCCAGTGGCAAAAATCTTCACAATTCTGTTTGCTGGATGCGCCAATTGTCGAGCTGGCCGGAAAAACACTGGGCATTGTCGGTTATGGTGAACTGGGCCATGCGGTGGCGAAACTGGCTGAAGCTTTTGGCATGAAAGTTCTGATTGCGGCGCTGCCAAACCGTCCAGCAGATGCATCCCGTGTAGCATTTGCCGAGTTGCTTGCTCAAGTTGATTTTCTCAGTCTGCATTGTCCACTCACTGAAGACACCCGGCATTTGATCAGTCATGCTGAACTCGAAGCCATGAAGCCAAGCGCATTTTTAATTAACTGTGCGCGTGGCGGAATTGTCGATGAAGCAGCCTTGGCGCAGGCGCTGCGTGAGGGTCAGATTGCCGGTGCAGCGACCGATGTTTTAACGGTTGAGCCACCGAAAGAAGGCAATGTCCTGCTTGATGCTACAATTCCAAACCTGATTGTGACGCCGCATAATGCCTGGGGCAGTGTTGATGCACGGCAGCGCATTGTGAATCAGATGGTCGAAAATATTGAAGCTTTTAAAAATGGCCAGCCGATACGGCAGGTGAATTGATTTTTAACCCTTCTCTTGAAGTGAGTATTTTTTGCTGAAAGATAAATAAAAAGCCCATGACGGGCTTTTCTTATAAATCAGTCACTGCATAGCTGGTGGCAGTGCCGGAACCGGATTGAGGTTGCATCTGTGGTGTTGTGGTTTGCTGAGGCGCAGAGGATTCACTCAAAGGCTGTTGCACAATCGGTGCTGCTTGTTGAGGGTTGGCGCGCCACACTTCTTTGGTTTGCTGGATTTTCTGATTGGTTTGTTGGGCTGCTTGCGTAGCTCCCTGATCGACTTTTTGTGCGGTTTCTGTAGCCGCTGCCTTGGTATTTCCCCCAGCACGATCTACACCTGGTTTGACTTTGGCAATGCCTTTTTCAGTCACTTCACCGACTTTTTCTGCGGTATTGATGACGCCTTCCTGAGCTTTATAGGCAAAGACATGCAAAAGATTTGGATTGGTGCCATATGGCGCAATAGGTTTGCTGGTTTGTGCTTCTGATTCGGTTGCAGCTTGTGTCAATACCGGAATGCAGATTAAAAATGCAGTGCCGAGAATAATAGCTTTTTTCATCATCATAATGTGATCGACCTCGAAGTAGTCAAATAGCGATCTTTTGTTTGATTTTGAGTGTAGCGGATAATTTCACGAAAACAATGAAGATCTGATGGATTCGCGAGCACTTCCAAGAAGTACAATTTAGCTTTTTTGTAATGAAAGACGGCGCGGTGAGATATGAAACCGGTTTTTATTTATTTTAGATAAAGAATTGCCCCATTTTCTGAATAAAAACAGGGCAGGATGCTTAGTCACATTGAGTTAATGCATCTTTGGCAAAGTGATGGCGGAGTGAAATAAAGTTTTTTTGTACATTTTCGGCATGTAGATCAAACTTTTGTGCAGTGCTGGTGCCGTCGCGCTGGAAAGTTGCTGAACCTGCATCCATCAGGGTAAGGCCTTTAAATGACCATTGTTCAACGACACGGTTATTGCCAAGATCGCCGGTAAATTCAATCACGCATTTGTCGAGGAACTTGGTCAGTTTTGCCTTGTTGTTGGTGGTTTCTGGAGATACTTCGAGGTTTTGTACTTCCTGTAAGACGCCAACTTCAAGCTGCGGGATTTTTGGTGCAGATGTACAAGCTGTAACTGCGATACTCGCAAGACCCGTCAAAATAAGAGCTTTAAATTTCATATGATTCTTTCTTGTTGAGTGTTGTTAGGTTGAGTATAGGCAATTCAGATGAAATTGCCTATGATTTGAAAACTAATTTTAAAGAATACTTTACCCGTATAGATATAAGTATGGATCATCTACTAGACTCTTTAGATCAAATAGAAAATTTAGAAAATCAGCTGCGTAATTATATTAATTGTGGAGTTCGTCATTACCAATTATTAAATGATAAGCACAGATGGTGGATGCTATGCAGTGCTTTAGATGTGTTAGGAGACACATCCTTAGCCTTTAAGGATTATCTGCAAACGGAGTTTCCTAAAGAAACAGGGCTTAAATACATTCATTGCTATGGAATTTTACAATGTTTCATTCTTCAACAAGATAGCTTGAAGCATCTATATGAAGTATTCAAAGTTCAATGGGAAGCAAATAGTGAGTTGAAAAAGATCCGTAAGGTTCGGAATGCTTCGATTGGGCACACAATCCTAAATAATGAAGGAGGAAGAAGCGAAAAAGATAAGGATGAATTTAATAATTTTATTTCTCGTATCACAATTAATAAATCTGGTTTTGACTTGTTGAGATATTCTAAAAAGAAAGAAGATACAGTTTATGAAGAAATTTCTATTTATGAGTTACTCAAGAAGCAATTAGATGAAGCAATTGTTCTCTTGAGAAGACTGAATAAAGAAATAATTATTATGGAAAATGAAGTTAAAAAGAAATTTGAAAATGAAAAATTAGTTGGCTTGTTGCCAATTTCTTATTGGTTTGAAAAAATTCATAGTATTTATGATGAGCAGAATAAACTATTTGCTTATACAGCTTTAGATAATATCCAGAGAGAATATTTAGCGTTAAAACAATCTTTAGAAAATCGATTATTACATGGTGAATATTGGTTTAATGAAATTGAAGATTATCTAGGGCGTGTCCTCATTTGAAAAATTGGTTTTAAATACTTAAAATCCTCCTTTAAGCTCTTTTGATTTCTATATTTTTTCAATGGCACGTACTCTTCTCACCGATGATATCTGGCAGCAAATTCAAGATACTATGCGATTACACGGTTGTTACTGTTCAAAGAATAGTAGAAATATCATGGAAGCGATCTTATGGAAACTGCGTACAGGCGCCACATGGCGTGATATTCCCCAAGAATTTTGTCCTTGGCAAACTGCTTACAATCGCTTTAATCGTTGGGCAAGCAAGGGATTGTGGGATAAATTTTTTTTAGATTACGAGGCGTCTTGGATCAAGAATGGGTATTCATTGACGGAAGTTACATACGCGTGCATCAACATGCAAGTGGAGCTCGGCATGGTTTCGAAAGAGCAATTGGACAATCACGTGGTGGACGAACAACAAAAATACATCTTGCAACCGACGCGAATGGATTACCGATTGATTTTAAAATCACTGGGGGTGACGTCCACGACAGTCAAGTTGCAAAACAACTGATTGATACGGTAGACGAGGCAACTTATCTCATTGCTGATAAGGGGTATGATGCTGAGCACATTAGAATATATGCCAAGAACAAGAATATGATTCCCATTATTCCATTGAGATCAAACAGTAAGAGATCGAATAAGGAATTTGATAAATATCTATATAAATTAAGACATTTAGTTGAAAATGCTTTTGCGAGATTAAAACATTTCCGTGCTATTGCAACTCGATTTGATAAACTGGCACGCAATTATAAATCTATGATTCGTATAGCCTGTATATTTATTTGGTGCAAAGCCAAATGAGGACACACCCTAGTTGCAATCGAGTTAATGAGAAAAGCAATGCGGAGCAATGATGAACGAGCTGGACGAATATATAATTTTTATCTTAATGAAAAAAATGACTATTTCAAAAGCTTAATGGCTGAAATTGATGAAAAGTATGAAATAAAAAACCCGCTTTAAAGCGGGTTTTTTATTAAATCGGAACTTAGTGCTGTAACACCGAAATATCAGCCACTTTCGTAAACAAATCACGCAGCTGAGCAAGCATACGTAAACGGTTTGCTTTAAGGTCTGCATCATCAGCCATGACCATCACACCGTCAAAGAACGCATCGACTGGCGCACGAAGTGCAGCTAAAGCTGAAAGTGCAGCAGTGTAGTCTTTGGCAGTAAATAACGGCTCAACCACAGGTGTAATTTTTGCAAGTTCAGCGAACAATGCTTTTTCAGCATCTTCAACCAGGTTTGCTTCAACAATTTCACCTTCAGGTGCAGCTTCTTTTGCAAGAATATTGGCAACACGCTTGTTGGCAGCAGCAAGGGCAGCAGCTTCAGGCAAGGCACGGAAGTGATTGACCGCATTGACACGCTTGTCAAAATCAAGCGGTGATTTAGGCGATAACGCTTGAACTGCTTGAATCACATCAACTGCAACGCCTTGATCTTCGTATTTGGCACGGTAACGACCTTCTAAGAATGCAACAGCATCATTTAAAGTCTTGTCGTGATCTTTCAATACATCGCCATAAGCAGCTAAAGCAAGTTTGATCAAATCTTCAATTGATACATCAAGTTCATTTTCAGTGACTAGACGTAAAATACCAATCGCAGAACGACGCAGTGCAAACGGGTCTTTAGAGCCTGTAGGCGCTTGACCAATACCAAAAATACCCGTCAAAGTATCTAAACGATCCGCAAGGGCAATGGTTGTACCTGTTTTGGTTTTCGGTAAAACGTCACCCGCGAATTTAGGTAAATACTGCTCGCCTAAAGACTCAGCAACTTCATCATTTTCGCCTTCAAGACGTGCGTAGTAAGTCCCCGCGATCCCTTGAAGTTCAGGGAACTCACCCACAAGTTCAGAGGTTAAGTCACATTTTGCAAGAAGCGCTGCTTTTTCAGCGTCTTGAGCATTTGCACCCGTAATAGGCGCTAAAGCAACAGCCAATTTTGCAATACGTTCAGACTTGTTCCAAAGCGTGCCCAATTCTGCTTGGAACACCATGTTCGCCAATTTCTCTTTACGAGAAGCAAGCGGTTGTTTTTGGTCTTGCAGGAAGAAGAATTCCGCATCCGACAAACGTGGACGAACGACTTTCTCGTTACCTTCAATAATTTGTGTCGGGTCTTTCGACTCAATGTTAGACACCGTAATGAAGTACGGTTGCAGTTTATTGTCAGCATTCACTAAACAGAAGTACTTTTGGTTGTCCTGCATGGTGGTGATCAATGCTTCTTGAGGAACAGCAAGGAAGCGTTCTTCGAAGCTTGCACGAAGCGCAACAGGCCATTCAACCAATGCTGTTACTTCGTCACGAAGGTCACTTGGTACAATTGCAATGGCATTGACTTCATCAGCCAACGCTTTCACTTGTTGGTCGATAATGGCTTGACGTTCTTCAAAAGAAGCTACAACGTGCGCTGCTTTTAATTTTGCTAAGTATTCGTCAGCATGCGTTAAAGTAATCGCTTCAGGTGCGTGGAAACGATGACCATAAGTCACGTTAGCTGCTTTGTGATCCTGAATGGTTGCATCAACAATATCGTTGTCTTTCAGCAATACCACCCATTTTACCGGACGTACAAATTCAGTACGGCTCGCCGCAGAACGCATGCGTTTTGCAATTGGCAGGTTGTCCAAGGCATTTTGTAAAATTTGCGGGAGTAAAGCGTCTAGGCTTTGACCTTTCACGTCTTTCAAGTAGCACACTTTTTCAACTTTACCGGCTTGGAAAGTCGATACTTGATCAACCGTGATGCCTTGACCACGCATAAAGCCTTCTAAAGCTTTGGTTGGGTTGCCTTCCGCATCAAAGGCTGCTTGCTTTGCAGGGCCGTCAAAACGCTTTTGCGTATCTGCTTGTGCGCCATCAACGTTTACGATTTTAAGTGCCAAACGACGTGGTGCTGCGTAGGCTTCGATAGAGTCAAAAGCAAGACCCGCATCTTTTAAGCCTTTTACGGTTTCTGCTTGCAATGCATCACGTAATTTTTTAAGGCTTTTCGGTGGAAGTTCTTCACAGCCTAATTCGAACAAAACGGTATGTTTAGACATTATTTGCTCTCCTTAGATTCAACTTTTGCTTCCGCTTCAACTTGTGCTTTTAACTGCGCTAACACTTCATCACGAAGCTCAGGTTCAGCCATCGGGAAGCCCAATTTCGCACGCGCTGCCACATAGCTGTTTGCAATGGCACGTGCCAAAGTACGCACACGTAAAATATAACGTTGACGTTCAGTCACCGAAATCGCGCCACGCGCATCTAATAAGTTAAAGCAGTGTGATGCTTTAATCACTTGCTCATAAGCAGGCAATGGCAGTTCAGCTTCGATTAAACGCGTTGCTTCAGCTTCGTAGAAATCGAACAGCTCAAACATTTTTTCAACGTTTGCATATTCAAAGTTATAAGTTGACTGCTCAACTTCATTTTGATGGAACACATCGCCATAGGTCACAGTACCGAACTGACCTTTGGTCCAAACTAAATCGTAAACCGAGTCTACACCTTGCAAGTACATGGCAAGACGCTCAAGACCGTAGGTGATTTCGCCTGTCACTGGGTAGCATTCAACACCGCCCACTTGCTGGAAATAAGTAAACTGCGTCACTTCCATACCGTTGAGCCAGACTTCCCAGCCTAGACCCCAAGCGCCGAGGGTTGGCGATTCCCAGTTGTCTTCGACAAAACGAATATCGTGTACCAGTGGATCGATCCCAATCGCTTTAAGCGAGTCAAGGTAGAGCTGTTGGATGTTGTCCGGGTTTGGCTTCAGTACCACCTGGAATTGGTAATAATGTTGCAGACGGTTCGGGTTTTCGCCATAACGGCCATCTTTCGGACGACGTGACGGCTGAACGTAGGCTGCGTTCCAGGTTTCAGGCCCTAAAGCACGAAGGAAAGTCGCTGTATGGAATGTTCCTGCGCCCATTTCCATGTCGTAAGGCTGCAAAATTACACAGCCTTGCTCCGCCCAGTAAGTTTGTAAGGCAAGAATTAAGCCTTGGAAGGTATCAATATGCGATATGGCGCGACTCATGGTCATCCACTTAAAATTAGAGAAAAATTGTGCTCAATTATAAGGACTTTGCAGGGGAGTGGCAAAGGGTTAATGTGTGGAACCTTTTTTG
>ERZ808040.2141-NODE-2141-length-11692-cov-7.068360_pt1 | contig 11692 bp, 15 predicted proteins | sample MGYA00380191_ERZ808040 | MGnify/ENA primary metagenome ERZ808040 (study PRJEB31490, sample SAMN06133395) | mouse gut metagenome | isolation source: J6 | host: mice | place: China: Chengdu | collected 2015-05 ... | reverse complement strand
TAAACTTGAAGCTATGGGGTTGACCTAAAGGTTTCGCCTTAAGGCGAGGGTTTTAACCCCATTATACAGACAATAAAAAATTTATACGGGCGTCCGCCAGCTTACTGGCGGACGCCCGTATTTAGGATTTCTGCTTTTCTTTTAAGAGTGTCTTTAACTTTTTGTAGATGGCGCTGCTCTTCTGGCTGTCGCGAAATTCTTTGCTGAGTCCGTTATTGATCGCCACTTTTGTCTTAAAACTGTTGAAGATCTCCAATATCCGGTCTGAATACTCCTCCTCTGTAAGATATTGCAGCAGCTCCTCCTTCGTGGCTTTGTTGGAGTCAGACACCTTGGACTTTGGCTTTGCCTTGGGCTTTGGCTCCTCGGCTGGGGCGGGTGCCTTCACGTCCTTTTCATCCCCCATAAAATTTGCAAGCCGCGTCACGCTGGCACCGCGTGCCGCCCAGAAATCGACCAGATGATTGAAGCCCGTATCCCGCGAGACAATATAAAAACAGTCTCCTGTCCCCTCGCTCTTTGCAATCATATATCCCAGATAGGACGCAAGCTGAAAATCCAGAGAATTTTTGGCGCCTGTGCCTGCCTTGTAGGATTCGAGCTTTACCCGCTGCCTTGTGATCTTTTCCACCAGCTCGAGCGAAAATGCCTTGCTCTGTTCTGTGTACATCACGCAGATCGTATCATTCTCCCCGAGATTTTCTATCCCGATAAAACCGTCCGCGTGAACATTTTCATAGTCTATAAAGTAATAATTCATATTCGTGCCTGTCCCTTCCTCTTTTCATAATGTCTATATTATATCATGACCTTATTATAAGCTCAATCAAAATACTTTAACTTCTATTTTTCAAACACGCTCTAACCAGATAAGCTGAAAATGGATTAGCAAAAAGCACAATAAATTTAGAAGATGTGACTAAATTTTACGAAATATAGATTTTTGTTTAGAAATATGCTACAATAAATTTGCAATGATTTTAATAGATTCCCGGAGTCTGCCTGTGCGCAAAAAGCAAGCAGGATAAGACTTCCAAGAAGCTATTCTTACGAAAGGAGAAAATTTTATGCAGAAAAAAAGGAACAAAACGAATCGCATTATCATGTGCTGCACTGCTCATGCTCTCTTCGGGCGGCACTGCATTTGCAGCGGAGGCTACAGCCGTTCCGGTCTCGGCTATGCTTGGAACGGGCCTGACGTATGAATTTACAGGCGCGGATGCAGGCAGGGCTGGATATGCGGAGGGGACTCTATCCCTTTCTTCCGCCACGGATGCTACCTATCATTTGTATTGGAGCAACAATGCGGGTGCCCTTGGCGGCTACTATCCGATCGCAACCCTCAAGGTCGGCGCAGGCAAAACGGAAACTTTTTCTTTTGGCTATCACACAGCAATTCCGGCAGACGCGACAAAGGTGATCGCCGTCAATGCATCTGTGACAGACTACCCTTCTGTGGCAGCAGCATCGGCGGTTTTTGACATTCCTGTGGGCAAGCGTCTGGGATACGCCTCAAAAGACGCACTTTACACGTTTAATTCCTTCTCTGATATCCATATCGACGAGGAGCATTTCGGTGATACGCCCGCGTACTGGTGGGAATACTCCGAGGCACACTGGGCACAGGCGCTCAACTACGCTACCAGCCTCAATGTGGACTTTATCGTCTCCTCCGGCGACCAAGTTACCAATGCCAAGCTTGCCACGCTCGATAAAGAGTGGAAGGCGTATCAGCTTATTTTGTCACAGTCTGATTATGTCAATCCGATTTATGAATCCGGCGGCAACCATGAAGTCCGTCAGGATGATGCTGTCGCTTACGAATTGCAGACGTTTATCAACAGTACGGGTCTTGACGGCTCGATGAGCACGATGGCAGCCGGAAGACCTTATTATTCTATCACAGAGCCCAAAACGGGCGACCTGTTTATCTTTATGGCGTTAGAGGGCGGCTATCGTCCTGCAAAATATGATGAATTTACAGAGGAGCAGCTCAACTGGGTAGAGAATCTCCTGAAAAATAATTATGGAAAGGGCAAGAACATCTACATTATCCAGCACGCGCTCATCAAGGGATATGGCCCCGGTGATGATCTGACCAATCCGTATTACGGCGGCGCGATCGACATGAGCCTGCCCTCTGCACAGCGTTTTATCGGACTGCTGGAAAAGTATAAGGATGTTGTCTGGATTTCCGGGCACTCGCATGAAGCGTTTGAGCTGGGGTATAACTTCACAGACAACCTTGGCACGGCTTGCAGCATGATTCACAATCCGTCCATCGGCAACCCGACACATGTGACTGACGGCGCAATCGACTATACCTTTAACGAGAATCTCTCACAGGGCTATTATGTCCAGACTTTCAAGGATGCGATTCTCTTTAACGGCGCAAACATCTGCGACCAGAAGATTTATCCGTCATACTGCTATATCATCGACGGCAAGACTTCTCCCCAGAAGCAGGTGACAAAGCCAGTGACCTTGTACAAAAATGTAAAAGTTACCGAAGGCACGATGCGCTCTGTCATCGCAAACACCAACACAGTTCTTGGCTTATACTATGAATACAGCTCTTATGACCAGTATCAGGCGTTAAAGAAATGCTACTATCAGTATAAGAATGCAAACTTTGGCGCTATGAACAATGAAGAGCTGTTGACGGCTTACAGCAAATTAAAATCAGGCATTGCGACGCTGCATGAAATTGCTGGCGGGAAATAGGTTGAATGTGGTTTTATAATGGACCCAGCCCCATCTGTCTGCGGATGAGTGGGGCTGGGTTATTTTGTGAATCTACCGAATCATCTGATGGAGACTTTTGCATTATGTTCATTATTGAGGGCTTTTAGCCATTCTGCCTTAAATTCTGCAATGCTGGCATAGCGCTCCCTCCGTTCCGGGCTTGCCGCCTTCTCAAGTACATGAAACGCATCCTCGGACAATGGCCAGCATTCCAGACTAAAATCACTGTCCGTAAAGATCGAAAATCCCATTCTTCCAATTGTAATTCTCGTATTCCTCCGGGGACATAAATCTCGCGCTGCCCCACATTCTGCCCATGTCATTCACCGCCGGGCTCTTTCGAAAAAAGTCAATGTCGCAAATCATACATAATACTGCCATCATAAAAATCGACTGCCACATAGCCCATCTTCGCAACCTCAATCATAAAGTCCGTCACTTCCGCGTAAATATGCAGCTTCTCCTCGAGCGGCAGATTCATGATGATCTTGTGAGATTCCTCGTACATTCTGCCCATACATTCCCCGTCAGCCCAGTCAAAAATCATGGCAAACCCCTGCGCAATTTCTTCCGAAGCCCTATACCGAATCAAAGCACGATGTGATATTGACTGGTAAACTGGCACAGTTGCTCTCAGCCTTTGAACGGCTTCCGACACATCCCCGTCATACTCCGCGGTCTGTGCCCCCGCAAATTTCACAAAGAGCCTTCCCTCCTGATTCTCTATCCCGAAACAGATGTTGCCAGAGTCCTGATCGTCATATACCCGAAACACTTTGCCGTATTTTTTCAGAAAGCTGAAATCAAACGGTTTGCCCATTTTGAAACGTACTCCATCCATTTCCTGATATAACATGATGCTCTCCTATCTTCCTTTTTCTACAGTTCCTTAATCCATGTGATAAAATCTGAAATCCGTCCTCCATCACTTTCGCAAACCAGCGCCTCTCTTTCTTGCTCCATTTTGGCACATAGTGTCTTTCCTCCTCTCCTACCAGCAGATTACAGCCATAGAACAGCTTCTCATAAATCCTCTGAATAACTGTCTTCTTCCTGCTATCCCCCAAAAAGCGGCAATTTAGTGAATGTGCTGCATCTGAAAAAATATTCCAGTGATCCAGATAAAGCACGCAGCCGAATTTTCCAAGATTCTTTTTTCTGTAGATTGATGCTGCTATGAGATACGAAACGACACCTTCTTGCAGCAAGAGCCCCTCCTCGTTTGCAAACGCTTCTGCTTCCTTTTTCGTTGGAAAAGATTTTAGTTTCCCGTCCTGTCCCGTCAGAAATCCATCAACATCATCTGTATACCAAATGGTATAATATTCCTCGCATTTTTCCCGGATGATCTGAAACCGTACCAATTCATATGTTCTGTCTGTCTTTTCACTCATATCGCACTGCTCCATAACATTCACAATTCTAGTGAAATTAACACAAATGCCACAATAGAACGTTGTCCGCCTCGAGTTTTCTCAGATTTTCAAGCAAAACTGCACAGGCAATCTGTCCGGCATCCCCATAATCATTCTGAAAAAAGTCATTGACATACGCCGTTATCTCGTTGGAATCAATGCGGTCTGCCAGTGATAAAAGCTGCGCTTTTTCTTTGTTTGTAAATATCCGCACATCACAGTCCTCTGTTATTTCACGCCATCGCTCATACAACGCTTTTTGTTCCTCGTCACCATAAAGCTCAATATCAAACTCTGTTTGAAAATACTGGAATACCGCCAGAAACACCTCGCCGGAACATTGGTCACTTTCCAGTGCCTCCACAGCATTTTCCAATTCATTATAAAGCTTTTCAATCAAGTCGTCCGCTGCATCTGACTGGTTTTTTCTGATTGCAGCCACAAGACGATTGTAATCGTTCTCTGTACATTTCCCAAAACTCCCTATCATTGACATATTGATTCCCTCCCATTTCCATTTTCAAAAATCTGCATATTCACCTAACATAAATAATACGCCAAATCAGACACAGGAAAAAGCCTGATTCTTAAAATTCCGCCACAACTTCATTATATCAACTTACACAAAATTGACAACTTCTTTTTAAGATGCTCCACCGCAAAGACGCCCCTTAGATAATTCTAACGATATATATTGACATTTCCAAAATATACTGTATAATACAGTATTATATAATATATTAAGGAGGAAAATACTTTATGTCCACAATTGATTTAATTCTTTTGGGTGCGCTCTGTCAGAGTCCCAAAAGTGCGTATGATCTGCAAAAATTAATTGAGCAGCGGAACCTATCACGCTGGGTGAAAATTGGCTCGTATACGGTCTATAAGAAGGTGGTGCTCTACGAGGACAAGGGCTATGTGACTGGCGAAGCTGTCAGAACCGGAAAAATGCCGGAAAAGACGCTTTATACGATAACCCCGTCGGGGAAAAAGGCTTTTGCGGACTTGATGGCGAAATTTTCACTTGCCCAGACGCGCATTTTTCTGGACTTTAATGCGGTGATTGTCAATCTGGCACTGGTTGATGACGAGACTGCCGCCGCGTACATTGCCAATATCAAGGACAGTATCGGCAAGACCAAACAGCAGATTGCCCAGCAGCTTGCGGTGTCAAACGAGCGGTCGCTTTTGGGGCAGAGCATTCTAGAACAGCAGTCGATGCTGCTGGAGACACTGGCGGCGTGGGAGACGGATTTCGAGAAACGTTTTTTTAGAAAGGACTGATACAAATGAATATTCAAACTTTTATTATCCTCAATCTGGCAATTTATCTGCCATTTCATCTTTTTGAGGAGGCTGTTGGCAACTTTCCGAAATGGATGTATGAGCACAGATGGCTTCCATATCATATGACACACGGGCACTGGATGGCGAACAATTTATTTATCTACTATCCAATCATTTTGGTGGCAGCAGTTTTGTTTCTGCTTGATGAGCGCTTTGCCTGCTGCGGAATCGGCGTGCTCGTCTGGGGTGTTATCAATTTCGGAGACCACTTTTACTATACGATTCGAGACAAAAAAGTATCCCCGGGACTGATCACAGGGATACTCTTTCTTGTCAATTCGGTCGCAGGACTTTATTGCTTTTTCTCATCAGGCGCCGGCTCTGTGCTGGACTTTGGCATCGGCATACTGATTGGCGGCGTGCTGTTTGGCCTGCCGATTGGCCTGTGTGTCGCTGTCTATCCATTGTTTGAAAGATTTTTCAATCCAACATAGATATGGATTTCCGCCTGATCCATGCTGTCATTCTGGTATTCCTCAAAATCATACTGAAAGGTTCTTGGCAAATCCAGCTTCCATATTTCCTGCCAAGCCGCCGCGACTGCCTGCACCATATCCCCGCGGACAACAAACTTTGCATATCTTCCTGCGGGGATTTTGCAGACGGTATACGCTCCTGTCTGCGGCACGCTTTGCGCCTCACAGGCAACTATGACAGTGTAATCTGACTTTTCATTTCCTTCGTAATCGGTATAGATGCCCAGCGCTTTGGCATTCTTCTTGTCTGGTATCGCCGCATAGATTCCTTCATTGTAGAAGCGGTTCCACAGCCCTCCGATGACAGCCCCCATGTCCGGTGATGCATTGTTTGTCCGCGCGGCAATGCCGACAGCAATTTTTTCCTCCAATGTTACGATTTCATACTCCATTTTCATGACCTTCCTTTCGTAAATGATCTGTTATGATAGACGAATGTTCATGGCAAATTTCATTCGTCATACACCGATCTTATCAGGTCATACATGACAACTGAATGTCATGTTTGATAATTTTCCCGGATTCCCTCTGCAAAATTTAAAATATCCTGCCGAAGCACCGCAGGCTCGATCAGCTCCGCATCTTTGCCAAAGGAGGTAATCCAGCCGATAATCGTAATTTTATCAGTAAATCCATATGAAAAGAGCAAACGTCCGTCGGGCTGTTCCACGAAACTTTCCGGTCCAAATTCGTCCACGAGACGCCACCGAAACTGCGGCTGTATCAATGCTTTTACCTGATATAAATAAGGGAAAATCTGCTTGGTGGAAAAATCTGGCGGCGGCGCTGTCCGCTTCTCGAAATGTTCCCCGGTTTGCAGCGCCACCATGCGGTTTAATTTAAAGAGGCGAAAATCACGGCGCATGGTACACCAGCCCCAGACATACCAGCCCGCCCATTGAAAAATGAGATAATACGGTTCCATGACGCGTCTGGATTCCCCTTTGGGTGAAAAATACGTAAACGATACCATCTGTGAAGTGCATATTGCAGTGTGGAGGAGTTCGATTTTGGGGGACAGGGTTTCTTTATAATGCGAGGAGAGATTGATCAGGATGTGATCGTCGCCTGACAGCATATTCGACGCGCCAGCGGACAATTTTTCCATCAGCTGTGCATAGCGTCTGGTGCCACTCACGCTGTCGAGACTGCGCAGTCCTGCCAGAATTGCCTGCATATCCGAGGTGCTGAGCAGTGTCTTGTCTATCTTGTAATTCTGCATGATCGAGATGCCGCCGTTTTGCCCCTGTTCTGTCACAATCGGGATTCCTGCCATGCTCAGCGCGTCGATATCCCGCAGGATGGTGCGGCGCGACACCTCAAACTTTGCTGCCAGATCGGGGGCAGTCACCTTTTCTTTCTGTAACAGGATGGATAAGATTCCGATCATTCTGTCTAGTTTCATTGCTGGTCTCCTTCTCTCACACCATTCCCTCCAACCGGGCAGACAGCCATACAAAGCCCACAGGCGTTTTTTCTTCCATGTGTTTTCAGGTATAAGCTTCTCTTTTCGTTGCACAGCCTGTAATCTATGATATCACTTCTGACTGTGTCAAGCGTCCATTGTACATTATGCAGTGCATGACAGGGACATATCTCAACACACTTTTTACAATCTTCAGGACACTTGCTTTTTATGATTTTATCCCCATAGTCAAACTGCTCATTGATTAAGATTGCAGACAGCCTTACCCTTGGTCCATACTTTTCTGTAATGACGACATCATTTTTCCCAATCCAGCCTATTCCGGCATTGACTGCGGCAAATTTAAAGGAAAAAGGGGCTTCCAAATCTGTCTCATTATTCTGTGCTACAGGTGGAATATGATATTTTACTCCATATTCATCCAGCATTTTTTTTAACTGTGTTCCTATTTTTTCCACTATCATTCTGGCATCGCAAATGCCTTTTTCGAATTTTTCTTCTGTATACGTCTCGATTGTAAGCTGCTCTCCATACGGAACTGCGAACACCAAAGCTGATGCATATGTGTCTGCATATGCACTGTACGCAAGATCTGTAAATCCGTAAATCACTTCAGGATATTCCAAAAATATACTGCGGATATTCTCTTGAATCATATACACTTCACCTTTCTATATCTCCTACCCGGTTTCAAACACGCTCTAGTCATCATAGTCATCATTCTGTATAAAACAATACGCATCCTCCATGAGCATTTGCAGGTACTCGTCAAAGCTCTCAGCAATCACCGCCAGTTCATCCGGGTCGTGCAGAAACCGGACAATCTGTCCCTTCGTGCCGCCGGGCGCTGGGGAAAAGTCGATAAACAGCTGCGATGTGCCGCCGTTATTCATGCAATCCGAAAAGTGAAGCCAGCACATCTTATCCGCGTCGTCTATAATTTTGTCGTCTATTTCGACATCCTCTCCAAATTCTCTGTCTATATAATCTTTTAACCAGTCAAAATCTTCTATGTCTGTCATTTCCTGAGAAGATAAGAGGTAGTATGGATACTCCTCGAGATCTGAGCCCAGAAAATAGATTCCATACTGTTTTCCCTCATACTCACGCCAATAGGTTCCATCTACAATACTTAATAGCTGTATGAGGCTTTCGGGCATCTCAGGGTATAATTTTTGCAGCGTTTCAAGGTCGGTCTTGTCTGCACCATGCATGACGGCTGCGAATGCGTCCCACTCCTCTCCAAGGCCATTGTCGTGATATGCTTTTTTTAATCCTTCGATGTATTCCTGTGCGATGTTCATGATAATTGTTCCTTTCTGGTTTATCCAGTTTCTTTTCTCTCTTCTCGCCCTCTTCTTCTTTTACTTCCTTTAAAGCATCAATCAAAAATCTGACAAATGCTTTGAACTGGCTGTCCGTCATTCCCATATCGACCATGAATCCTCAACTTCCCCTCCCTTTCCCCGTGTTCCTGCTCTATGAAAATGATACCGCATAAAACAATAAAAAGCAACTTAAAATACACTGCTTCCTCTTGGAGGGTGTTCGGAAAATGCTCTAGTTTAGAAATTTGTGTCAATTATTTTCTGACAACTGCATAACGAAATAATAGAGATTTCTATTTTTTATGCCAGATAAAATATTACTGCATCGCCCCTTGCGGATGCCTGTCGAAGAAACTCTCTGATCTCTGCCAGATAACCGCTCAAGTATTCAAAATATCCATCTGCATCCGTATCTGCCTCGATAATCGGATATATTTCTTTCTCTTTCATTGCCGCGAAGTCATATCTATTTTTCAGCGTCGGAATATCTAACGTATCCAGAAAAGCAGAGGCTTCCTGAACCTGCCGCGCTCTCAGAAAATACATGTCACAATCACAAAAGGGAGTCGGTAAAACATTCTCGTCTCTGATTGGTACGACGTAGCCCATTGGAGGCTCTCCACCCTCTACACAGCCGCATAAAAGATATTGTATCAAATAATATGCTTTATCAATCTCTAACGTATGCCTTACTGGAGGATTGGCGTTCTCAAAATCAATATGTCCCTCAATCAATTGCGCTAAAATGTCATCATCTATTGTATAATAAGTCCCTCTAATTCCCATCTCTCCTCCTATCTGATCTGGCTGCGAAGTCAGATTTTAATGCAGCGATCCATGTTTCGACTGCCTCCGCGAGCGCAAGCTGCTGGCGCAAGACTGCCTTCCCCGCCTCGGGAATCTCCGTATTTTTTTCTTTCTGTAAAACGTTCTCTTCAATGCTGCTCTTTAACGCTTTTACATTGTCCTCGATTTGTGCCAGACATTTTTGCTGATTTTTCTTTGACAGATGTTCCAGATTGACAATCACAGCATTAAAATCAAGTAAAATGCTGATGGGTTTGGCGGAAATCTCAAACATCAGCCGCTCAAATTCATCAATCCCGGCATCCGTCAGCGCGTACACTGCCTTTTCGGGCATCTTTCCCTCCTTCTCAATATGGCTGGTGACCAGACCTTTTTCCTCGAGCTGAAGTACTTTTTTGTAGATGGATGGCGTGCTGATTTTCACCCATTTTGAGATATTCCGGTATTCTACCAGTTTCTGAAGATCATATGCGCTCATGGAATCCTTATGTAACATTCCGAGCACGATTAAATCTATCGCTGCCATAATTACACCCCTTTCTACAGTTTCCTGCTTGACATCTGCTATAAATTATAGTATTATACAATCTGCGGCGCAACTACTATAATTTATAGTAATATAGTTTAAACTATATGTTTACAACAAAAGAAAGGAGTATGTATCATGAATCAGAAAAACACAAAAACGGCACTGCTTGGCAGTGCACCGATTCCAAAGGCACTTTTATCTATGGGGATTCCCACCATGATTGGAATGCTGGTTAATGCATTTTACAATCTGGCAGACGCTTACTTTGTCAGCGGACTGGGGGAGAGTCAGGTTGCTGCGATCTCCGTCGTCTACCCGCTCGGGCAGGTTGTGGTCGGGCTGGGACTGCTGTTTGGCAATGGTGCTGCGTCCTGTCTCTCAAGACTGCTGGGCAAAGACGAAAGAGTATGCGCAGACCGTGTGGCGAGCACTGCGCTTTACGGCAGTCTCGCAGCAGGTACTGTGCTGATTGTCTTTTGCCTGTTGCTGCGCAATCCTGTCTTGAAGCTTCTGGGTGCAACCGAGAGCATTCTGCCCTATGCTGCGGCTTATGCCAGTATCTATATTGCATCCAGTATTTTCAATATATTCAATGTCACAATGAACAATCTTGTGACAAGCGAGGGCGCCGCCAAGACAACGATGTGCGCACTGCTCTCTGGCGCCGTTTTAAACATTGTTTTAGATCCGCTTTTTATCTATGGGGGGCACTTGGGGATTGCCGGCGCAGCTATGGCAACGGCTGTTTCCCAAATGGTTTCTACAGGAATTTACATTGGGTATATTCTGCTGGGAAACAGCGTGTTTCATTTTAATCCCAAGGATTGTGCCTTTACACGGAAAGTACTATCCGAAATATTAAAAATTGGTGTGCCTACGATGATTTTTCAAATACTGACAAGCCTGTCTATCTCACTGACAAACCATGCAGCCGGTGAGTACGGCGAGTCAGCAATTGCCGCAATGGGGGTTGTCACCCGCCTGATTTCAATTGGCAGTCTGTCGGTTTTTGGATTTATTAAAGGATTCGCGCCAATTGCAGGCTACAGTTATGGCGCAAAAAAATATGACCGACTGCGGGAAGCGGTCAAAACTTCGATTGTATGGTCTAGCGTTTTCTGCATTATTTTTGGTCTGGTTCTGGCGCTCTTTCCAGCATGGATCATTTCACAATTTACCCAAAATGACGTTCAAATGATTCGGATTGGCGCGGCTTCACTTCGGGCAAATGGAATTACAATCATGTTTTTTGGATACTACACGGTGTATTCGTCACTGTTTCTCGCACTCGGTAAGGCGCGGTTGGGATTCTTTCTCGGCGCGTGCAGACAAGGGATTTGTTTTATCCCTGTGATTTTACTGCTGCCGCATCTTAGCGGGCTTAACGGCGTACTGTATGCACAGCCTGCGGCAGATGTACTTTCATTTCTGATTGCTATCTTTATGCGGCGGCGGCTCCTCCATTTGGAAGCATAACCTGTCATGTTAGTCCAGCCAGAATACTCTCTCCTGTCGCTACAACACGCTCTAGAGCATGTCTGAAAAATGCTTTCTGCCAGATGTGCGTCACAATTTGTGGGAGATTTGTGCCAAATGAAGGGCGCATAGCGGGCTAT
>ERZ808040.2138-NODE-2138-length-11715-cov-12.449046_pt1 | contig 11715 bp, 11 predicted proteins | sample MGYA00380191_ERZ808040 | MGnify/ENA primary metagenome ERZ808040 (study PRJEB31490, sample SAMN06133395) | mouse gut metagenome | isolation source: J6 | host: mice | place: China: Chengdu | collected 2015-05 ... | reverse complement strand
CATCAATGCCAGCGTGGATATTTGTGTTAACCAGGATGAGCATCTGGCTCCCTGGGTAGAAGCAGAAGTCCGCAAGGATGATGGAACCGAGGTTGGAACAGCGACAGTGGACTTTTCCACCGGAGACATCTATTCCTTGACAAGCGACAAGGTTTTGCCTAAGTACGGGGAGCCACTGATCGTGGTGACCAAGGGAGGAACAATTCCGGCCGCGTGGGATAAGGATACAAATCGTCTCCACCTGGTGGAATAATACAGGCACAGTACACCGTTGAAAACAACCATTATCAAGCTGACCCGGTAGCATATGCTGCTGGGCCAGCTCTTTTTGCAGACTGAAGAAGGCTGCCCAAACACCATCGATCGGTGTGGCAGCTCAAAGCCCGTGAGCCAGCAAGCCCGGGGAAATCCTTCCCGCCACATTTCTCTGTATCCCCCCAAGGAAACAAAACGCGCAAAATACTTTTCCAAACGAATGCATAGTATAGGGCAGATTCCAATACAAGGAGGCTTTACTTTTGGGAAAGACAAACAAATCCATTGAAACCCGGATGAGGGAGTACGAACACGTTACTCGAACTCATCTCCCCCGCCGTATTCCAGCAATCATCCGCATCGATGGGAAGGCGTTCCATTCGTTTACCAAGGGGCTCAGGAAACCGTTCGACGACTTCTTCCGGAATATCATGCAGCTGACCATGCAGTATATGTGCGAGAATGTACAAGGCTGCGTATTTGGATACACCCAGTCGGACGAAATTTCACTTTTGCTGACCGATTATGAGACCATTGCCACCGATGCCTGGTTCGACTACACTATCCAGAAGATGTGCAGTGTAGCCGCTTCTATGGCAACCCTCGCCTTCAACAAGTTCTGGGCGGAGGAGTTTCAGGCGCAGATTGAGCACTGGGACCGCGAAGATGATGGGACGATGGATGAGGAGACGGAGAAGTGGGTATGGGAGTATCTGGTCAATACCATCCAGCCTAAGCTATTCACGGCTATGTTCGATGCCCGGGCATTTTCTATACCCAAGGATGAGGTGTGCAATTATTTCATCTGGCGGCAGCAGGACGCTACTCGCAACAGCATCGAGACGGTCGGACAGACCTACTTCAGCCAGAAGGATTTGAATGGTAGGTCTCAGAACGAAATTCAGGAGATGCTTTGGCAGCAGCACAGTATCAACTGGAACACTTATCCTATTGCATACAAGCGCGGAGTCTGCTGCAACAAGGTTCTGCGGGAGGCCCCTATGGAGGATCCCAGAAGCCCTGGCAAAGAAATCGTTGTAGCCAGACGGAAGTGGGTTATCGATCGGGAACCGCCCATCTTTACACAGGACCGGGAATATGTAGAGAACAAGATTTGAGAGGAGAAAAGAAAATGTACACAGGAAAGAAAAAGAAGGATAGCAATTCTCCGAAGCACGAGGAGCATAACAAGATTGAAGAATATGTTTTGCGAAAGGAGTGCTTAGATTTCTTTGACTTCTTTCTGGAGCAGTACTGCCATAAGGCTTGGCGGAATTCTGATTGCTCGGCCTACAGGCGTTGGGGCTAAAAAGCGATGTTTTCAATGAATTCCGAATGCAACACTAGCTAAGAGAGGTCTGCCTTATACAAAGGCAGACCTCTCCCCCTTTGCGCTATATCCCAAAATAAATATCCAGTTGAATGCATATCATATAGAGGACTTCCAAGAAGTCAATTTTTTCAGGAGGTGCTCAATCTGTGAGTGAAAAGAAGAAACTGTTTTACCCGGGGGCCAATGATACCCCGGAGATGTCCTATGAGGATCGTTGCCACGGGATGCTGGTTGTCTCTCCCCAAGTAACCGATGCCAACCGAAAATGGATGATGCCCATGGTAGCTCAGGATATCCGCGACCCAGAAATGGGGATGGTTGTTGTTGACAATGGCTCTGGCCTGGCTAGAATCGCGGCCCTGATGGCCCAGAAGGCTGGCCGGCCCTGTATCCTGTTTGACCCCACCCTGCCCGACAGCGCGGCATTTGATGTGCTGGGTGGTGAAGAGAACGATGTTATCACAGCGATTACGAGAGCGCGGCAGATGGTGACTAAGAATGCTCCGCAGTATTTCCAGGACCTTGAACGGCTTGTTTTGGAAAAATCCATTAAGGTCGTCAAGCGTCTGGACAAGGCATATCCGGACAGAGGGTACGCAACTTTGGAGTATCTGCGAATTATAATTGCAAATCCCAACGAGGGAAAAGGTTTGATTGCGAGATTTTCTAAAATACCATGCTCTACAGCCGATGAAACAAAGGAAGCCTCGGATATCGCCTGCTGGTTCATGAATGAGTATTACTCTGAACAGTCCAATATATTTGAGAGCTGTATTGGGTTACGGAACTGGCCAGAGCAGTTGAAAGCAAGGCTGTCTGTTTGGGATAAGTTGTCCCCGGAGGTGGGAGCAGAAGTTTTGACTCTTACCGATCTCGACAAGTGCCTGTCTGAAGGTGGTATTGTGTGCATCTCTCTCCCAAGGTCGAAGCTGTGTCTGGAATCCCTGTTTTTGATCCAGGTCTGCTTAGAGAAGTATTACTCCGTTCTTCGGGATCGACTGGATGATGAAGCAAAGAGCGCTCTGTATCTCAGTGTCAACGGCGGGTGTCTGTCGGATGATTTCCCTATCATGTTGGAAGAGTTGAACCGGAGGAAAGTCGCGGTCACCATCAACTGCATCAGTCCCAAAGTTCTTGGATATGGCCTGACGGATCGAGCCGTATATATGGATAAGATTACGGCTCTATGTGAGAACTGGGCTATCTTTGGAGGGATTTCTGTAGAGGATGATACCAAATTTGCCACTGCCTTTGTTGGCAGCGACGCATTTCCAACGGAGTCCTCCTTCCGACATCGGTCTTTCGGCTCGGTTGCCTTCTGGGGCGTGAATGACATGGGATATGCGCTTCCTGTGCAGGTTTTCCCGGAAGATGTAGGAGCTGCCTTGGTGGAGGAAGCCCTGGAATCATAATACTGTCTCAGATAATTTTTGCCCCAGCTCTGTGTATACAGGGCGAGAGCTTTTCTGTGGCAATTGGGTTGTGAGGCTTTGATACGATAAGACGCTTTTCTTCGGGGGCTACAAAGGTTGGGGTATTCTGGGGCAGAGGTCTCTTTTTTGGTGAATATGAGAAAACGTGGCGGGGGAATTTTTCTGGACTGCTGGCTCATAGACTCCGAGCGTCCCGGCCGATCGATGGTATTTGGGCAGATAGTCTAAGGGACGGGCCGTTCGTCCTTTGCTCTCCTGCCTGTAATTTCCCAGGTAGTCGACAGCAACTTGCTTTACAGCTTTCTTGTTTTGTGGTATACTGAAAAACGCATACTAGCGGAAATAGAAGGGGTGTGATTGTATGGCGTTGCCAGCAGGATCTTTCCGTAATACGTTTGCGGATTGCCTTACATGGGAGGAAAATGACCGAGTTGAAATCATTGACGGCGAGGTATTTATGATGGCCCCACCGTCGAGCGTCCACCAAGAAATTGCTGCCGAGCTCACCCGTCAGTTTGGCAACTACTTGGAGGGAAAGCAATGCAAGGTATATCCAGCCCCGTTTGGTGTTCGGCTCTTTGAGCAGGATGGCGAGGCACCAGAGGATGTAGATACAGTGGTAGAACCCGATTTGTCCGTTGTGTGTGACAGAAGCAAAATTGATAAGCACGGGTGCAAGGGTGCGCCTGATCTAGTAATTGAAATTCTATCCCCCTCCTCCCTGCGGCATGACCGATTTGTCAAGTTGGGTCTATACCAGCGGGCTGGGGTTCGGGAGTACTGGATTGTTGACCCAGAATATAAATCCGTGCAGGTGTTTACCCAGGACAGGACCAGTTCTCTTCGCATCGCTGAGGAATATGGGCGGGAAGATGTGGCGCGAGTAAATGTCCTGGAGGGTTGCTTCATCGACCTAGGAAAAGTTTTCCACCAATAATCAAAGCCAAGCCGGAGTATCAACTCCGGCTTTTCTATGTCCTGCCGATATGTTCCTGCTTCCTTGTATACCATCCCCTCCAAGCATTTGTTGCAGTGCGAGAGATACCGCATAGTTGATATGGCCACTCGGTTGAATAGATCGGGGCTTTTTGTATCCTCGGCGACACAGCGTCGTCGCCTCCCGACAGCTCCTGGTTGTTTTCAACACAGATGATTTGAAAAGCAGGAGACCTGATCAAATACTATCGATCGTGTGGTAGTTCAGAAGGCATGGGCTGGGAGGCCAGGAAAATCAAACACGCCATATTCCTCCCCCACCGCCTATAGAGGTGGGAGTATCCTTGCTGCGATTTTGATGAACGAAACCGCCGTAAAACTGAAAGAGATGGAAAAGAACAAGCAACGGCATCCATCTCAATCCGTGCCACCTCAACGCCGACAGTGGCAGCCTGGAAAGGTAGGCCCTAGGATGACTGGGGAAAATGCTACATCTCCGAAACGCCTGAAGAGAAAATGGAGAAAGACAAGCAGACTGTCCTGGAGTGGATTATCAAGGCAAAGAAGATGGGGGAGGAAGATGTCCACCGTATGATGGTTGGCTTCAACGATGACGCCGAGACTCTGGTCAGCTTTGCCAAGTATCTCAACGAGAGCAGAACCGATACCGAATTCGTTCGCTGTGGTTATACACCCCGTCGGCTAATGCATGACCTGCACTACTCGCCCATTGAGGCGTATGAGATGATGACCAGTCTGATGAGAGAGCCGCAGAAATGCCATACAGAAATTGAAATACAGAGAAAGCAATCTTCGGTATGACTGCGACGGTCCTCTCAGTGATCCAGACCTCATCTAAATACTACGCTATTCGAGGGTCCCGCTAGTCGGGGCCCTTTCTTTTGCCAATATCAGCTTGGTCTAAATACAATTCTCGCCAACTGCATAATATAAGGCAGAAAGAATCAAAGGAAGCGAGGATTGAGGTCATGAGCGACAACCCCATTTTAACCACCAACGAAGTACAAAATCTCCTGGTTACCACAGGTAATATCATCTACATTAACGGAGATTTCGTCATCTGTGAATGCATCGCCAACAGGCGGGATGGACTCCATATAGAGGTCCCGGTTGATTTTAGATGGGACCGGGGTATATACAAGCGGTGCTATGTCTTCACCGCCTTGGGTAATTTCCTCCCCACCAAGCCCGGCGTCAGTATCCTCCTCTCTGGGAACTGGGAGTACAACAAGAAACGGGAGGATGAGATTCAGCTCCGGGTTACCAGCTGCGCCGACTATGTGGGGAAATCCAAGCAGGAGATCGTCTCCTACCTCAGCTCCGGTATGCTGACCTGTATTGGCCGGAAAACAGCTGAGGGCATCTATAAGATGTTTGGCGATCAGTCGGTCCACATTTTGATTACAGACCCCAAACAGCTTTTGAAAGTCCCCGGCATCAAAGAAAAGAAGCTGGAGAAGATCGTCTCCTCTTTCCAAAAACGACAGATGATGCACATCCTGGCCGAGCTGTTGACTCCATACGGAATCAGCTACCCCACCATTGTTCGTATCCATCGCAAATTGGGAGATAAGGCCGCCGACATCATCCGGGATAATCCATACAGCCTGTGCAAAGTCAGTGGATTTAGCTTTATCAAGGCTGATGATATCGCTCTCAAAATGGGTTCCTCGCTGGATTCCGACTCCCGCATTGCCGGCGCGGTCCAGTATACCTTGGAAACCGCCCAGCATCAGGGCGGCCATATGTATCTTCCGCTCCCTAACCTAGTCAACATTTGTTGTTCCGAAGAAGTGCTGAACAGACCCATAAATGGAACGATCCCACCCCGGGTGGATAAAGGGAAGGTGGAGACAGTCATCAAAGGAATGGTGGATGATTCAGTTCTGTACCAGATGACGCATCCCCAAACGAGGGAGCAGTGCATATATCTCCCTGACATGTACCTCTACGAAACCAATGCGGCCAGGAGCATTGAGCAGTTTGTTCGACTCGGCTCAGCCACAGAAAGAGATGTGGAGTTGTATAGAGGTGTTGTCCAAGGCATTGAGAAGCAATTGTGTATAACCCTTGATCCACTCCAAGAAGAGGCCGTTATCATGGCGCTCTCCTCCCCTATCTCCATCCTGACCGGTGGCCCAGGTACCGGGAAGACTTCCACTATTCAGGTACTGCTTCAGGCAAAGGAGTCACTCATGTCTATTAAGGGTTCGTCAGCCGGCAACTCAGATATCCTGCTGGCGGCGCCTACTGGCCGGGCAGCCCGGAGGATTACGGAGCAAACTGCTCGGGAAGCCACCACCCTTCACTCGCTCCTTGGTCTGCGTCCGGATGAAACGACCGATTTTAGAAGTGTAGACCGGGATTTAGACCCAGCGATGCTCATTGTGGATGAGTTCTCAATGGTTGATGCTCATCTGCTGGCCGAATTAATGGCCAGGGTGGATTTCAACACACAGCTGGTGTTTGTGGGCGATGCGGATCAGCTTCCTTCAGTGGGCCCCGGCAACGTACTGAAAGAGTTGCTAGCTGTCCCCCAAATCAAGAGCGTCAAGCTGACAAAAGTGTTCCGGCAGGGAGATGATAGCATCATACCGCAGAACAGCCAGAAAATTCGAGTTGGTGATACTGCCATCGACTTTAATCGGTATTTCAAATTGTTCAAATGTGACAATGAGGAACAAGGGGCATCAATCATCAAGAAGATGTTCTCCGGCAACAAGGCCAAGGATATGCAGGAGGGCATCCAGGTCCTGGCTCCTATGCGCAGCCGCGGCGCGACCTGTACTTCCCAGCTCAATATTGCTTTGCAGGACATTCTCAATCCGGAGACTCCTGGGAAGGTTTCCGCCCAGGTTGGGGAAACGATTTTTCGGCTGGGCGATAAGGTGATGCAGACTCGAAATATTGCCGGCGCATCCAATGGGGATATTGGATATGTGACCAGTATTACGCCGATGCTCAAAGGGCAACGGGATACCTTCGCAATGACGGTTGAATACGACACAGAGACGGTGGAGTACGACTACGATATGGCTCTTGACTTGGAACTTGCCTATGCCATCACCATCCACAAGAGTCAGGGTGGGGAGTTTCCGGTCGTTGTCATCCCTATCTTCAATTCAATGTCTTTCTTCCTGCAGCGCAATGTTCTTTACACGGCCATCACCCGGGCAAAGGTTCAGGTGGTCTTGGTGGGGCAGATGGCCGCTATCTGCCGGGCAATCGAGCAGATTTCAAGCACAAAGAGGAATACGCTGCTGAGAGAACTACTCAAAGAAGCACTCTCTCCTGTAAGCACCACTTCAGACAAAATAAAATCGGCCCAATCTGCATAGTATAGGTGAAAAGCAGAAAGAGGTGGCGGTATTATGGTTCAATGTGCAGAAGGAACTCATACAAAAACCAGCCTGACGTTTCAAGACTTGGATGATATCCCTCTCTATGAGGTATACCAAGTAAGTGAGAATGGAGAAAATGGAGTGCTACAAGCCGGAGAAGTTGTCTGGCGGAGTGGAGCTGGGTGTTTGAATATAGCCCGGAATTTTGTTCGTTTGGATGGAATCCAGTGTAAGGAAGCCCTGAAAGGAGCAGCTTTTCGAAAAGTTGAGTTCTGAGACAGAAAGAGGCGGCCTAAAAGCCGCCTCTTCTCTCATATTTTATAGGCCGGTCCTCATCAATTGCCAAAGATAGACCCATGCTGGTTACCTTACCTATGATTTCATCCAAAGATTTCTGCCCCATACTTTTGATTCTAAATAGGTCGTACTCTGTCTTAGATGTCAGAGTTCTGATGGTATCAATACCGGCTCGTTTTAGGCAATTGTGAGCTCGAACTGATAAGTCCATATCCTCAATGGGGGTATCCAATATGTCAAAGGATTCCGCCTTTTTCTTTTCACTGGCAGTGAAAAGATACTCCTTTGCTCCAGACATCATCGCAAAGTGATCCCTGAGAATAAGCCCGCTAAGGGCTGCAGCGTCCCGGGCTGTAAGCACCCCATTAGTCCATACTTCCAGTGTCAGGTGGTCATGAACCCCATCATGTAGTTTGTCTATCGTATAGTTTACTTTTTGAACCGGGTTGTAGTTAGAGTCGACAGGGATTGTTCCGATAACTATTCTGTCAGGTTTGTTGTTCTCGGCTGGAATGTAGCCCCGGCCATGAGAAATGGTCAGTTCCATAGAGAGGAATGCATTTTCTCCAAGCGTCGCAATGTGCAAGTCGGGATTCAAAATCTCAATATCAGTATCATCCTTTATATCACCGGCCGATACAATGCAGGGCCCAACTGCCTCGATGTATGCTGTTTTAGAGCCTTCGCATTCTAATTTGGCAATGATCCCCTTTACATTGAGGGTAATCTCCGTTACATCCTCCTTAATACCAGATATGGTTGAAAATTCATGTTGAATCCCAGAAATTTGAATTGAGGTAACAGCGGTGCCCGGCATCGATGATAACAATATGCGGCGCATAGAGTTCCCGATTATGATACCATATCCAGGATTGAGCGGGGCCATGATAAATCTGGCGTGGGATGGGGAATCTTCGATGCATTCAAGGTGGGGGCATTCAAGCTCGGCCATAAGATTATTCCTCTCCGTTGGGTTGAAATATATAAAAGGGATTATATATTGTAACTATTTAGGTTGTCAATCAAAAAAAGAATTTATTTTGGAAATATATTAACGGCGGCCCGTTTTGGGTCGCCGTCCTGTTTTAATTGGGTTTCGGTTCCAGGAACATATATTCAACGGGATATTCTTCATCAAATCCAGGAATAGATAATTTTGCTTTTTTGGAATTCTTTTTCACTATCTGTCCGCAAGAGCCACCCAAATATTGAGGGCGAACGTCGCGCTTTATACAAACCAAATCGCCGACGGAGAAATCAGCAAACTCGTAGATCCTCCCAATTGTATCCCCCCATGTATTTTTAATAATTTGCATAAACAAACCTCTATTCAAGCTGGACCCAACTCAATCCAGCAGCTACCATCAGCTTTGTGGTGAGTGCAATCCTCATTCTCAGAAAAATCACAACAAGGCCCCTTATGAATGCAGTCACAGCACATGCCCCCAATGTGCGTACCAAGATTGGCCATTTTTAGATGATTTTTCTTGATATAGGCTCTAGCTTTTTCTATGGTTGGAAAGGAGTCAAGCCAAAACCCATCAGAATCCTCAACAGTGACGCGGTATTGCCATTCCCCATTGTCGGCATTGTGCTCAATATAGACACGGGTGGTCGTGTTTTGGATGAATTTTTGAATGAGTTTTTCGTTAGGCATGGGAAGAGAAAGTTCTTTGTGAGAAAATTCTCCATCAGTGCAGCGAAAACGGAAGGTGTGATACAGACTGTTATGGGTTATCTCGAGTACGTGAGTAGACCTGTAGTTTGATTGCTTTATCAGAAGTGTATCTCCGACCCTGACAGTTTTTGCCTCGTTGTATTGCATAAATCATTATCCTCCTCTCTATTTGAAAGAAGGGCTGCCCTGGGGAACCAAAGCAGCCCTCTTGTAATTCCGGCTCTATAGGATGTCGGCAAGTGAATACCTATATTCTACGGAAAAACACAGGTTCTGTCAATCGTCGAAGTGGTCATTTGCAGAATCAGGAAGAACCGGAGTCTCAACCTTGGGAGCCTTCCCCATCAATACCTCGGCATTGGCACGAATCTGAGCATCCACCTGCTCCGCAACATCGGGGTTATCCATCAGGTACTGCTTAGCAGCATCCTTGCCCTGACCAATGCGGGTATCCCCCATAGAGAACCAGGAGCCGGACTTCTGGATAATATCCAGTTTGACAGCCAAGTCCACCAGCTCGCTCCACTTGGAGATGCCGGTACCGTACACGATCTCGAACTCAGCCTCCCGGAAGGGCGGGGCCACCTTGTTCTTCACGATCTTAGCCCTGGTCCGGTTGCCTACCAGCTGGCCGCCGACCTTAATAGACTCAATGCGGCGGACATCGATGCGGACGGAGGAATAGAACTTCAGGGCCCGGCCGCCAGTAGTGACCTCGGGATTGCCGTACATTACCCCCACCTTCTCACGCAGCTGATTGATGAAGATGACGATACAGTTGGTCTTTGCAATGGAACCGGCCAGCTTACGTAGTGCCTGGCTCATAAGACGAGCTAGCAGACCAACATGGGCATCACCCATGTCACCTTCGATTTCGGCCCGGGGCGTCAGGGCGGCCACAGAGTCGACCACAACCACGTCGATAGCGCCGGAGCGGACTAATGCCTCGCAGATTTCCAAGCCCTGTTCCCCATTGTCGGGCTGAGAAATGAGCATGGAATCGGTATCGACACCGAGAGCCTTGGCATAGGCGGGATCCAGTGCGTGCTCTGCGTCAATGAAGGCAACCTCGCCGCCCAGTTTCTGAGCCTCAGCCACGATATGGAGGGCCAGGGTGGTTTTGCCGGAGGATTCGGGCCCGTAGATTTCGATGATACGGCCTTTAGGCACACCGCCAATACCGAGGGCCATATCCAAGGTGAGCGAACCGGTGGGAATGGATTCAACGGTGATGTCGGTATTCTCTCCCAGCCGCATGATGGAACCCTTACCATAGGCCCTCTCGATTTGGGCCATGCAGGTCTCCAAAGCTTTCTGCTTGTTGGAAGCGGGAGCAGGAGTTTCGATGGTATCTTTCTTCTTTGCCATATGCTGTATAACAGCTCCTTCCTTTTGCTTGTGCCTTATATTATGCGGTCGGAGTTGAAACTATTTTGGGATTGGGGCAGCGTGCAAATGCAGAGGGGTGAATATTATGTACAGGGAGACATCTTTTTTGGGGGTAGATACAAAGGAATGTGGTGGGGAAAGTTTTTCATGAGCTCCAAGCTCATGTGTTCCGAGCTGCCCCACCGATCGATGATATTTGGATAGGCCTCTTGATGTCACTGTATCGTCAAGAGGTCTCTGTGTTGGAAACAACTGTGAGTTGCTCGGCCAAAATTGTTTTGTCCCAACCTGCATATCATAAGAGCATATGGGCCAAAAGCCCCAATATAAGGAGGAAAAAGAAAAAATGGAAATTCAGTCTCTGAGTGTCGTAGTTCCCAACAAAGCGTGCGTCAACAACTGCGCTTTCTGCGTATCCAAGATGCACTGTGATACCTACAAAAATCAAATGGACGACAACCTGCCCTTCTTCGACCTGTATCTGAAGGACTACCTGAAGCGCCTGGAGTTCGCCCGGCACAATGGCTGCAATACTGTCATGTTGACTGGCAACAGTGAGCCCCAGCAGAACAGGAAGTTCCTGACCTACTTTGGCCTGTTCCAGCAGATGATACGTGATCCTTTCGAGTGGGTAGAGATGCAGACTACTGGCGTCATGCTGGATGCCAACTACCTGCGTTTTCTGCGCAATCATGTTGGTGTTAACCTGATCTCCCTCTCCCTCTCTTCGCTGGAGAGCGGCGAGAACGCGGCCATTATCGGAAGCCCGGAAAAGTACAGAGTGGATATTCCCTTCCTTTGCTCTGAAATCAATCGCTATGACTTCTCCCTGCGGCTGAGCTTGAATCTCACCAGCAGCTTCGATCAGTATGGGGAGGATCCCCGCCAGCTGTTTGAGAAGTGCAGGGAACTGGGAGCCAACCAAGTGACCTTGCGGGTGCTGTACTCCGACAATGGCGACTCTCCTCAGTCCAAGTGGATTCGGGAGAAGAAGGCGAAAGATGAGGCGGTGCGGAATATCTGCAACTATGT
>ERZ808040.2137-NODE-2137-length-11719-cov-5.072238_pt1 | contig 11719 bp, 9 predicted proteins | sample MGYA00380191_ERZ808040 | MGnify/ENA primary metagenome ERZ808040 (study PRJEB31490, sample SAMN06133395) | mouse gut metagenome | isolation source: J6 | host: mice | place: China: Chengdu | collected 2015-05 ... | reverse complement strand
CGTCCCCTATCGGGGTTTCAAATTTCTCAATCATGTTATCGCAAGGGGAATGGATTATTCGGATTATGGTTTCCGTCCCCTATCGGGGTTTCAAATTTCTCAATGAACGATTATTTGACAGTAGTTAAATTGAAATATCCAGTTTCCGTCCCCTATCGGGGTTTCAAATTTCTCAATGACGCTTGACCATGGACAGCAGTATTTCTTAGAAAAGTTTCCGTCCCCTATCGGGGTTTCAAATTTCTCAATCCTCCCCCGCACAACCTGCTATTCATGCCCATTCCATCATGGTTTTGCGGGGGAAAAACTTTTCTGGTTATATCCTCATTGCATAGAACCACAAAAAGTTCACCAAATTCTGTATTTTCAAGGCGCGTGCAAAACTTAACCAACACATTCCAGACTTTCAATCCTGCACAAACCCATTTGATAATTCTTCCCCCGATACTTTGTGCATTTTAAAGTATGGGGGGATGCGCCGTATTGCTGGTCATAAATATGCTTATGCACCCGCGGTACTTTTGTCTTCTCAAATACTTTTGGAATGATCTTCATTCCTTTCTCCCTACCCAAAAGGGGATAAAGAACAGTTTTGGAAACAAAACCACAACCGCCTCCCAGAAAAACCTCATTCTCTTTTGGAATCTCTATCCCGTGAAATGCGATTCCAAAATTCTTGTAATAGCTTTCCGAAAACTGCTTAACCGCATTCATAATCTTTTCCACTGTCAGCGGACATACATCCGTATCCATTGTTACCGAAAACTTAATCTCTGTCCCTGGTTTCACACATTCCCGCAGCAAAGGAAGTCTCCTCTCTATCCCCTTTGTATGCAGATCAATCTTTTGACAAAGGACGAGTGCTTCCGGATCCAACGGTTCACTATCACTAACAACAAATCCCTGCAGTATATCATTTACCGCATCGTTCGGTCGCGTTCCTTCCCGATGCAAAGTCCGGTAGGCAGCCTGTTCAAGAGAATCAGCATTTTTCCTTAAGTAATTCGTACGTGTGCTATCCATACTTACATCTTGCAAAAGTTCCTGTTTTTTACCGCGAAATTTTTCCGGAGAACACATGATATCTGCGCCCAGCAAGATCGTCCGGAACATCCCCTTTAAAGTGCTTCCCGGAACATACGGCTTCCCATAAGGATCTTTTATGCATCCCATTACCTGCAATCCCCTTGTACCTCTATCCAAAACAACATCCCTACAATCCAATGTATACTTGATCAGCGGTTCAAGCTCTTTCATCGTGATATTTTGTTTTTTTAACCAGTCGGTTAAATTTATGTTCGCGCCCCCCAGCATATAGTCTTCAAAACGATTTCCTAGCCCTCGTTTCTTCATTTCCGCATATAACATCTGGATATTGGGTATTCCCACCTTGCTTTGGTTCAGGAATACATATTCCCTTTTCCCGATTTCCTTGCCACTCCCTACAAAAACCGGGCCTATCGTCCTCAACACACACTGATAGTATTTCAAACGCGGTATCATACATCCACCTCCATGAACATGGGCTTCGCATAACGGTAAACCGGGTGACTGCCGCTCCCGTCCGCTACATTGTACACATCCCCTTCAAACCTTGTTTTCAGGTATGCCCCTGTCTTTATGACGTAAAGATCCTTCTTTCTGCGCTGCTCCCGGGCATAATCACTGGAATCTACAAAACCGCTCCTTTTAACCAGAATATACTCTGCTTCCATCAACGTATCTTCCAATTCATCGTCCCTTGGTAATGATAAGGAAAGGGTCATATACCTTTCCCCTTGCTTTATCAACCGCTCACGCAATTCTTCCGGCATTTTCCCCGTCATCAGTTCGAATTTCCCCGCTCCTGATGTTTTCTTCCCTCCAATCCCAACCTTTCCGACACCCATAAGCAATTGTTCTACAAACTCCGCAATCCCTGCATCTTCATACCCAATGATAACATACAGGCCATTGCCCTGTCTATAATAATAATTTCCGATCCGATACGGTTTGGTTTCCTCTTCCCCACGCACGGCAGCTGACACCTTCATCTGAAAATCCCCGAGTGCTTCCTCCATATCTGGGGATGTCCTCACGTCAAACCTTCCGAGCAAATAATTCTCCAATTCCTGCACTGGGATATATTTCAGTTTTTTCAATGCTTTCTTCATTTTAGAATCCCCGTGATCATGCCCCACGGTAATGCGCTTCATTGGTTTTGGAAGAAAGTAAGTTCCCCCTATGTAAGGAAATGCATCGGATAATAACAGTTTTCCGTCCTGAACATACCGCAAAAGACAATCTGATGCATTCTCGTCCATTTTCAGCGCTTCCTGAAACAATGCCGAAAAGAGCATATCCGCACAGAATGTATATTCCCCATCCTCGAGATTCCTTCTTCCAAAGTGGACGGCACCCTGAAATTTCAATTTGTAAACCTTATATTCCATAACACCACTCCCCTAACGCCTGGAAGATTTTTGCAGCACTTCGTTGCAGCTTTGGATGATTTTTTCGTCCAGTTCACCGATCACAACCTCCGCAAAAACATCACGGAACAAAACCTTTCCATATCCTCTGGAACCGTTCCCCCCCAAATAATCATATTCCAACAACCGCATCCCTTCAGCCAATATTGAAATATCTTCTACAACCTCTTCCGCATGCTCTACCTCGTACAATATATTCATCCCGAAAAGTGAGCCACGTATTGCTCTCTCAATCTGCCTTGGATTCGCAACCGCCGTCGCCCGGTTGATGGAGTTCTCGAACTTCACTTCCGTCATGCTCTGCAAACCTTCCCTCCGCAGTTCTTCTTCATTCTCAAGAAACATATCCGATATCAGTACCCTGCTTTTTCTTACTTTCCCATCCTGGCCCGCTTTCGCACAACCAAAAAGACGAAGCAGGCTCGGTGCGTCCTCGTCCGGTCTTTGAGCCATCCGTACGTTGTATTCTTTTGCAAGCAGAGAACGCATCTTTCCTTTTAAGGAGCTTCCCGGTATCATGGGCAAACCTGTTCTCACATCCTTTATGACCGGGGAGTCCACGGCACCGATGGCCGCAAACGCAGACGATCCCCCAATGTGCATCCCCGTCTTTACTTCTACCTGTCCTGTAATCTCAATTTTTGCGTACATAAGCCATCCTCCTAAATATCTTTACCACCATGAAATCGGTGAAACGCTACCAATGCTTCCATGTACCGGTTAAAGGAAATATACTTCTTCCTGCTTCCCTTAATGTTTTTTAACATCTCCACCAAACCCGCCTTCTCCACCAACTGCTTCACACCTTCTTCTCTTCCCGCTTCGTAATAGAAACGTACCCTTAAATATTCAATTCTCGCCTTAATCTCTTCCGGTAATGTATCACTGTTTTGATGTATTACTATATTGTAAATATCAGCCGTCATAGATAATAGATTCCGCAGCTTGGAAGTTGTTATTTCCGGGTTATTTTTTCCATCCCTTCTCTGCTGTTTCATCTCAAGTATTACTTTTTCTGCTTCCTCCACATAGTTCTGGTCATTCACCTCCCTTACCAGTTTCCTTTCCACCTGCCCCTGCCCCCGAAAATCATTCTGCCTTCTTGCTCCTGAAAAACCCTGCTCATTGTTTCTCATTGTCCGCATCCTCCCGTCTTGTCAAATAAATGTACAAATATATTGCTGTAACTAATTGCTTACAGTCCTCCTTTGTTTTTCTCCATGCATACATTTTCCCCGAAAATTCCCGGTATGCCTCCTTTTGTCTCGCGGCTTCTTCCCTTCCCGGCTCCAGCCGTGACAAGATATATACATATCTTGCAAAATTAATCTTATCCTCCCGCTCACAAAGCAGTTCAAGCAGATTGTACAAAAAGTTTCTTCCCCTGTTTTCCGAAATCGAAAAAAAATCATGCAAAGCTTTAAGCTTCTCCTCTAATACCCTGCTCTCAAAATCCTCCCAATGATAGATTTGCTGCTTTTCAAACAACGCCACCGCATTTTTAGGTCTGCCTTTTTCTTCCGTAAGTTTTTTTGCTGCACCCTCAAGCCCTGCAACCTCCCCCGCACTTGCACTCACCGGATAGCCATCCTCATATAACCCAATGCCTGCCGAAAGCGATAAGGTATCCTGCGTGTATCTCTTAAATGCCCGCCGTATATCAACCGAAAGTTCTAGGACTTCATTCCATGCACCTACAATAAACACATCATCACCACCAGAATAGCAAATGCTGGCATTCCGCGGCTGCTTGTCCTTTCCGTTAATGGAATAATTACCTTCTTTCAAAAGCTTATTGATCTGCAGTTTGAAAAACAAGGATAGCTGTCTTGACAATGTCGCTGTTCTTGACAATGTCACATAGCGGTTATTATTTGCAGGGTTCTCAAAACCTGCTACAAATGCATGGCCAAGATCATCAACATCCGCACGCAAAACAGCGATCCTATCAATTCCATCTGCCTCCTTTGCATACTCCTCAAACGTTTTTCCCGATGTATAATCTCCCACCCAAAGCTTTGTGGCAATCTGTTTTCCTGTAACCATTTGATTTTTACTGTAAGCCCTGACAAAAAATTGATCCTCCTGCATTTTCTTGCGCAATGCCGCTTCTGTATCCGCTACCAGATAATAGCCTCCCGGAAGGGGCAGGGCATTCTCTGTAGATTCCAAGGTTACTGTAAAAAATTTATCATACAAAATATTTTTTGAAAACTTCTCAATCGCTTTGCAGACAGGACAAATCCCTTCTGCGTTGACTTTTGCTATGTTCTTACATACTTTGCACTCTCTGGTATAATCCCCGGATGACTTTTGATTCAGCAGCATAATGTCTTTGGCTGTATAACGATGGCTTTTTTTACACGAAACCATCTCACTCATATTCCGGAAAATTTCCGAATAACTTCCTTCCGGTTCATTTTTCAGATTGTTTGCACTGCACACCGCATATCCCCAAGCGACAAACAGTGAGATCTGAAAATTCTCCATCAGCCAATGGTTCAGCTTTTCCATATATCCTTCCACTACCGCTTTTGTCTTTTGTGTATTAGGCATCAAAATATAGCAATGTCCGCCTCCTGAATATATTAAATTCGCACGTGACAAATGAAGTTCCTGTAGCAAACAATCTATAATATGTTCCATCATGATCTCCAAATAGAAAGAACGTGCCCTTAACGTTTTTAACGCATTTTCGCTGGTAATTGTATAAATAAAGTCCTGAATACCGGAAATATCCATAGAATACAAGCAAAAAGCATCCGCGTCGTAAAATTCACCGCTCTTTTTAAACAAAATCTCATGATAATCATTCTGACCCGCTTCATCCAGATATCCCATTATACAGCTGGCGATCGCAGCCGTAAGCTTTAAATGGTCAAATAGTGAAATATCTGCCATCTCCCCCCGCGCAGTAGAGGAAGGGACATATGTAAGATTTGCCTCCAAGACTTCCAACAAGGAATTTACATAATCTTGATCCCGCAACCTTAGCCCTTTTAAATTGTCAGTCAGATTCTGCTTCACTATCGAATAAAAATATTCATCAAAGTCTTTTTTCTCCTCAGCCGGATAATTTATTTTCCCTTCAGGATTCAACATTTCAGGAGCATAGTATAATCTTTGGTGATTTCGATTCAAAATATTAAATACACTTTCCAGCGGAGCAGATCTCTCAAATCCCACATCCTGTGCCTCCCTCTCCCGCCGATCCGCAGCAGAAGCTATATTATCCGCTATATAGGTGATATAGGCAATGGAGTTCTTTGGAATTTTGGCATTTTTCAATGAATCCGCATGATGGTATCTCACAGCGTCTAAAATCTCTGCCGCCTCAATTTCTATCGTATTTTTCAGAAATTCATAGCCGCTTTGACTATGCTTTTTCCTCTCCTCTCCCGTTCTATAGATCACCTTCCCGACATCATGCAGTAAGCTTCCTATCACATTATCAATTTCCCGATCCGTCATTTTTTCACCTCCTTAAATTGTATTGCACCCATTCCGATCGCTGTCTTAATCCCAATTCCGGAATACTCCCCAAATCTTGCAAGTAAACGGGCATATTTTGCCATCGTATCTGTTCCGGATACCTTTATGCACAGTTCACCTTTAAACGCGGGAATCTTCACTCCTTCCAGCGGAAAAAATAAACTTTTCAGCCTATACTGGACAATGTTGCTGTCACCAACCAATTGTTCCAGTGTTTCCTCATCGTACATCTCCATATCATCCGAAGCTGAACTATATTTATTCATCAGACTTTGGAAAAGATATCTTACTTCCGGAATAATAATATATTTCCCGTCGCTTTTAAAAGCTGTCGGCGACAAAAATTCCAGATGGATATACCTGTCACAAGAGTCCGAATAGAACTCATCCAACAATTCCCGCTTTGGGACAGTTTTCAATTTCTTCTCCAGTATCTTTACTCCCATCTGCTTTTTTTCAATACGGAACTCTGAAAAACCACCATCCAACAATGGAATAATGATCTCATTATAAGCTTCTTCTGTAAAGGTTTTTACAACCCATTCTTTTTGCTGCCCCCCTAAAACATACTGGCTATAAGGCTTTAATCCCTGCTCATGCAATTTTTCAGCATAAGATTCTTTTAAATGTTCCATCAAAATCCCCTGCATATTAGATGATTGATAATAACCAAATTCCTCCTTATCAACCTCTAATCTCATCCGCAGCTCTGCTAACATCAGACTCCCCCTTAATCATCTTTTCCTTCCTCCCAAGCGGAAACAACGCCATACAGTGATATATCCTTTACAATCTTATCAGTTTTTACCTGTTTTTTCAAACAATTTCCACAAAATATCCCATAATTTTTTCCAATTGATGTATACCAAATCAAAAAGTGCGGTTTGCTTCATCTCGCAATAATTCAAACTGCACTTTCTAACCTTTCACTCCGCCGCCTTAAAATTATACACAGCCCTCACCCGTTCCACAATCTCAACCGTCTCCCCGATCTGCCCGATGATCTCCTCCATACTCTTATACGCCATCGGCGACTCATCGAGTGTCCCTTCCTGGATGCAGGTCGTAAAAACCCCCGTCATTTCCGCCCGGTACTGCTCCAGAGAGAGGGAATCAAACGCTTTCCTCCGGCTCATCAGCCGCCCGGCTCCGTGCGGCGCGGAGCAATTCCATTCCCCGTTTCCCTTACCGATGCAGATCAGGCTCCCGTCCCGCATATTGATCGGGATCAAAAGCTTCTCGCCCTTCTTCGCCGACACCGATCCTTTTCTCAAAACCATTGCCTCCATATCAATGTAATTGTGGATGGTCGTAAATTCTTCCTCCGGTGAAAAACCCATACCCGAAAGGATCACGTCCGTCATCGCCCTGCGGTTGAGTGCCGCGAATCTCTGCACGATACGCATATCATGGATGTAGTCCTCAAAAAGCTTTCCTTCCACATAAACGAGATCTTTCGGGATCTCGATATTATGTTCTTTTTTCAGCGCCTGCACCGCGGGTTCAATCTCGGTAAAACGCCCCTGCGCCTTGAGGCTTGCGATCAACTCCGCAATCTGGTGGTACGCGCCGCCCCACAATGCCTGCCGTCCCTGCTCCTGATAGTATTCTGCGACTTCAACGCCAAGATGGCGGCTGCCGGAATGTACGATCAGATATAACGCACCGTTGTCACTGCGGTCAACTTCAATAAAATGATTCCCCCCGCCAAGTGTACCAATGCTTTTGCGCGCGCGCTCCAGATGCACAAACGGGGCGCACCGCAGGGCATTAAGTTCAATTTCCCCGCTCAGTGCATGGGGCTTTTCCCGGATCTCGCGCCCGCAGGGTATCTTTTCCCGGATCAGGGCATCCAGTTTTTCAAAATCAATTTTCTTTTCTGCAATTTTTACCGTCTCCATACCGCAGCCGATATCGACACCGACCATGCCTGGAACGACCTTATCCGTGATGGTCATGGTCGTCCCGATGGTGCAGCCTTTGCCCGCATGGACATCCGGCATGATGCGGATCTTGCCCGATGAAAAAACTTCCTGGTCACAGACGGCGCGGATCTGCTGCTTTGCGGCATCCTCAAGTTCCGTACAATAACAAATCGCAGTATTAAATTTCCCCTCTATCTTGATCATAGAATCCTCCTTTCAGGAACAAGTGGTAAGAGCGCCGCAAAAAAAACGATAAGGAGCCGCCAATAAAATTCCAATTCCTTCGGCTTCCCTTTCAGCCCGCCTTGTCCTCAACACTCTTCCCAAACAGTCCGAGCAGCTGCGTGAGCACATTCCCGTTCCCGTTTAAATTTATATTACCGACATTTTCACATATTTTTTCCACATATTCCAGTTCTTTTAACTTATACAGTGTTTTGTTTTCCTCCATCAGCTTTGCCGTATTTAACAGCGACCTCGTCGAAGCCACCTCCTCACGGCGCGCGATCACATTTGCCTGCGCCTGTTTTTCCGCTACCAGCACAGTATTCATGATGGCGCGGATTTCCCCCGGCAGGATGATATCCTTCACCCCGGCATCCGTGATCTCAACAAAAAACTCTTTTTCTTTTGCTTTCAACCGCCCTAAAACATACTGCGCCAATTCCTCCTTCGCCGCCAAGATCTCGTCGAGCTTATAACGGCCGACATATTCCCGGAGCGCGAGCTGCGCCGCGACATGCATCTGTTCCAGATAATCATCAATCTCCGTGAGGATTTTTACGTAATCGGTGATTCTGTAATTGCAGACAAAATTGATGCGCACGGCGACCTTATCCTGCGTCATGATCTCCTGCCCGGTAATATTTAACTGTGTCAGGCGGGTATCAACCATCCCGGCCTCCACCCGGATATTATTCCTCCAAAAATAATATGTACCCGGCTCCAGGATCCGCACCAGTTTCTGGTTAAAATACAGGCGCGCCCGCTGGTACTGTGCCACATCGACCCGCATGTACATTCCGGATGGGAGTTTCCCCATGATATAGTCCGGGATATCCTCACCGACCTCCGGTGTGGAAACATCCGCAATCTTATATTCGTGGCGGTCGGTGACTGTCCAGAACGCATATTTTCCACGGAGAAGCGCAGAGAAAAATTTCCCGTTCACAAAATGAAGCGCAATCTGCTGGTCCGCAACTTCCACGACCGAGACCTGCTTTGCAATTTCCTCATTGGCGCAGAGAAGGTCAAGGGAGCACTTCGCCGAGAAAAGCGGCGCGTCAAGCGAGACTACCTCAATTTCCCTGTTACCAAAGATGCGGTATTTTCCCGCTCCCAAAAGTTTAACAAATTTTCCGTTTTTAAATAAAAATCCCCGTTGGTTTTCGTTGATGATGATATTTTTCATAACATTGCCTCCTATTTTAAGTTCCGCATCTGCCCTTCCGATACCTACCACGCGGAAAGGGATTTCTGTCCGCAAAGCTTCCAGAAATTCCTTTCCGGCATCGTCCGGGCATTTGCTGTATTAAGTTCCGCATCTGCCGCAATCCTGCGTGCCGGGCGGCGGGAAATTTTAGTGTGCGGATGAAAAAAACGGGAAATTTTTCTGGTTTCTTTATCCGCGGCACGGTATCCGTTTCCGGACAAGGCCTGACACGCATTGCTTGTTTTTGTAACTGCCATGCAGCTACAGATCACTTCGCAGGACTGCCACATTTTGATGTACCGCATTGCTGCTGTGTACATACCAAAGTAGGGCGCTAATAAGGCGCAAATTTTACCAAACCTTCTGGTAAAAGGATCGTCGAAGTGGTGAGCTTCGATATTGTAGGGATATTAACCCCTCCTCGCATACGCGATTCTCCATGCCCTTCATGGTGCAAGTGCCATAAGGCATACACTCCGGAATCTCCTCGTGCACCGCAGTGAAAACCGGGAACAGGGGTTTCATCCCCCTTCACCCGGATACCAAACACTCGCTTTCATGGCCTTGCAGGTATAGATTACCAAATACGGTTTTCTTTATCACGGAAAAAAAAGTGCGAACTTCAAAACAGCTTAGCGCTATCCAAAAAGGATACGGAAAATTTCCTGCCTTATTTTGTTCTCTTAATAATTTTAGGATTTTTTATTGATTTTCTGCCAGAAATCCAATTTAATAGTAGATAGCAAACTATCTTCGGGAGAGTACCCGCCAGACAGTGGGAGATTTTAAACTTAAAGGGAGCAGGCTGCTGCTCCCTTACATGATCTTGAAAGGAATATCATGGACGAATTAAAATTATACCGTGTATCCGACCTATCGTCCCAATCGTCCGGATTGTAATTGAAAATACAGACGGCAGGCAAGAATTAAAAGGAACCTTGCGGATCAGCTATATGATACCCGTTTCGGAATCAGAATTGAAACTTTATAATTTTGAAGGCGAAAAAGACAGCGCTTATAAAGACCTGATACAAAATAAACTTATATTTATCCGCCGAAACCAGAATAAAATAATCTCAAATGCACAGTTGCTTTACAAGCAAAAATCATGGCTTAACCTCTTCTTCCCCATGATACATCCCCACCGCAAATCCACTCTGATGAAACTGCCCCATCAACCGTTCCTTCACCAGTCCTACAAAACGTTCCGGCTCCACCACCCGCAAAAAAGGTCCGAAGGAAAGCACACGGATCAAAAGCTCCGTCTCATCCGCCCTGTCATAATTTACCTTAACGCGGTAGTGTTTCCCGTCCACCCGCTCCGCTTCCTTTTCGAAATGCGCAAAATGCAGGAGGGCACGCTCCAAGGCATTGCGCCCGTCATACAGTTCAAAAACAAGGCATTCCTTTCCGGAGCGGAATCTCCCGTTATCTGCTCTTTCCCCGCATTTCTCTGCCCATTCCGCTATCTTCCCCTCCGCCTTGTAATGTTTTACGGACAGGATTTTCGCGAGGTTGACCACGCGCCCATAGCGGCAGCCGGAGGTGATCAGCCGGAATTTGTCATCCTTTTCGGAATATTCCAGGTATTCCGGCATCACATTCATATGTACGCGCACTCCCTGCCGGTTTTCCACGTCAATGCTAAGCGGCAGGCGCTCTTTTACCGCGTCAAGGATCAGCCGGAAGCGTCTTATATACTCTTCCTCCCCGTAAGGGTCGCCGTCCGCGTACTGATCAAATACGCGGATATCTTCCGGCGTAAACAGCGGCGCAACATCATTAAGCCCCGAAAACCCAAATTCAAAAAGCTGTATTCTTGGGTCGAGCGAAATCGCTTTCAGCCAGCGCTTCTGGGGCAGGGTAAGCGGTATATCCGGCGCGTGTTCTAATGCCGTGCTGCCGTCCGGGCGCAGGATGGGCCAGCGCCCGGTAAAAAGTGCCGGTTCAATCGTGAGAATGCTCTCGGAAAAAGCCTGTTCCTCCACAATTTTCTGTATTTCCTTTTTGGTGACCGGATGCTTTGTCGCCTCCTCCAATATTTTTGCTACCGCGCTGTAATAAGCGCCGTACAACTCACTGAAAATCATAAGCTGCCTCCCTGCTACGTTCATATTTCCTGCTTTTCCTGCGGCTCTTCCACGATCCCGTATATCCGGTACATCGCCGCAAGGTCTCCCAGAAAACGGCGCTCCAGGGCTTCATTTGAAAAATGGATGGATGTGATCCGGCAGATAAACGTGCGGATCCAGGGAACCAACTCACTGGAATCATATACCTCCGCCGTAAACCGGCTCGTGTGCGCGTCAATCCTTTCCACCTGCCCGCAGCGCTTTTCCCGCAAAAGCCGCATATAAATATGCTCCTCCCAATCCTCATGGCGGACGGTGAACTCCACC
>ERZ808040.2136-NODE-2136-length-11732-cov-4.208237_pt1 | contig 11732 bp, 9 predicted proteins | sample MGYA00380191_ERZ808040 | MGnify/ENA primary metagenome ERZ808040 (study PRJEB31490, sample SAMN06133395) | mouse gut metagenome | isolation source: J6 | host: mice | place: China: Chengdu | collected 2015-05 ... | reverse complement strand
AGAGTCCCAGCATATTTGAAAAAAGGAGGATAAGTATGCGAAGAATCTTGAAGCGATTCACGGGTTTGTTCTGTGTGCTGGCCCTGTGCCTCAGCATGCTGCCCGTGAGCGCCCTGGCGGCCGAGGACGCGCCCTCGAATCAACCAACCACTCTCCTCTCGGATGACAATGTAGCGAAAATTGAGGAAAACGAGTACCCCACGCTGGACGAGGCGGTGAATGCAGCGGAGGACGGTGCAACCATCGAACTTCTGGCCGATGCCACGACCAAGGGATGGAATTTAACCAAGAGTCTTACCATTACGTCGGCCCCGGATCTGGCGGAAAAGCCGACCGTAACCTTTGAAAAGGACGGCATTGCCCTGTGGGGCAAGACACTGACCTTTAAGGGCATCGACGTTGTCATGAACGGGGTTGGTTCCACACCGTATGGAGAATGGACCTGGATGACGATCTGCGCCAGCAAAGATGCCGTTCTCGCGCTGGACAACGTCAATATGACCATGGATGCAACCGGTAGCACCGGTTCCCCCCATGCGATTTACTTCTGTAGCAACAATAAGTTGAATCTGACAAACGGCTCTGTCCTGACGATTAAAAACTACCCGAACGATGCTCTGGAGTGGGACGGCGGTGATGGCGGGTATAACGTCAATATCACTAATTCTACCTTCATCTCCGACCACAACCGCTCCGGCTTCACGGGTACATTCTATGCCACGATTACCAATTCTAAGGTGGATGTTGTCAACAACCTTGGAAATGGCTCCAATGGCTCTCACTTTATTATCGAGGATTCTGAAGTCAATTTTAACAACAACGGTTCCCACGGCCTTTCTGCCGGTGAACTGAGTATCGATAACTCCACCGTCAACACAAAAAATAACAACGGTATGGGGATTACCGTAAACAACGCCTTTACCGTCGAGAACGGTTCCATTGTTACTGTGACCGGAAACGCCGGGAATTCCAGCTATGGTTATGCCGCTGTACGGCTCTACAACGACTATCCATTCACAGTGGACAGTACCAGCGAGCTTTATATTGAGGATAACAACAACACCGGACTGTACGTGCGGCAAGGCAATCTGACGGTAGAGGACGGGGCTGTCCTCAAGATCACCGGCAACAAGGTTTCGCACAGCCTGCTGGATGGCTACGGCGGCGGAATTTATGTCGGCTATGGCGATAACTATGACCCGACTGTAATTCTGCCCGCCGATGCCATAATCTGCAACAATCATGCACTTGTTGCAGGCGATGATATCTATGTTTCCGAAGGTGTCAGCGGGCCCTCTCTCACCTTCGGAAAAGTGGGCTCCGGCTGGACCCTTGACGGAGGGGAGGGAGACTGCATCGACGCCATAGACGGCTGGTACGACGACAGCGAGGGCGCCCGCTGGGAGGCGCATGAGGAGCCCTATCACGCGGTGGAGTTCACGGATTTTGAGCCGCTGACCGGGTTTGCCTCTGCAACCGGACTTACGGCGCTGAAAGCAGCCCATGGCCTGAGCCCTCTGGAGCCCGGCGAAGAAACCGGATGGGACACCTCCAAATCCAAGACCGCAACCAATCTGGACAGCAATTTTGAGTCCGACGTGACCCTGTCCCTGCCCGCGGCAGAGGAACAGCTCGTTACAGATGTGGTCTTTGTATTGGACAAATCTACGAGTGCAACGGTTGAGGCCAAGTCTCTGGAGATGCTTCGTTCCCTAAAGGATCAGCTTGAGAACACTGGCGCGAAGATCAATGTCGGTGTAGTTATTTTTAATGCGGTTGCCAATGTCGCCAATAATGGTGAATTCTTTGATCTGGCTACCGAATATGCGGACATTGAAGCCGCGATCCAGCAGACACTAAAGAGTGGAACCAATATGCACGCCGGACTGCTGGCTGGCAAGGCAATGCTGGATGCAGATACAAGTGTTGATAGCTCTCGGAAATATTTAATCCTTGTCAGTGATGGTTTAACGTATTATTATTGCAAAGGCGGAAACTACGATCAGGCATACACAATTTCTTCCAGAAACGGTGGTGATACCGGAACGGGCGGAAGGAACGAGCAGCCAAATGATGGATTGTCCGCGTGGGAATGTAAGTATTCCTCTGATTATGTCCCGGAAAATTGGGCCAGCTACTTTGATGCAGTAAAAGGCGTATTGGATAGTGAATACACCGAATACGAATATTCTTTGAACGATCCGGCTCGTCCAAAAACAAGTGATTTGGATTCTGAAGGCTCCATCCCTTATGCAGATAGGAACAAGTATCCAATCAACGTTGATCTGTCTCTCTACAATAGTAATGCGCTCTATCAGGAAATGAGCAAAGAGTACCATTGTTATGCACTGAAAGCTGAGAGCGGTGTCGACAGTTATGGCTTTGGCATCAGTTTCATGGACTACCTGGCCGGCGGCGAAACCGTTGATTTTGCCGACATCCAGAACGACATCTACTACCTGCTTGATAAAGGCAGCTATGTGGTGGATGAAATTGGCTCCGGCACCGACAACAAAAGCAACGGGTACGACTTTGATTTTGTCAACGACATAGACCGGCTGGCCCTGACCGTGGACGGAGAGGTTCTCGACAAGACCGAATTGATTGACCCTTCGTTTAATGATCCCTATATCACCAGCGCCTATGGCTTCGGCTTCAACGACGCGGCAAACGCGGACGAATCAGCCTATTACTTTGTGCTCAAATACTACGCCAAAGGCCAGGACGGTGCGTCCGACGAGTGCTTTGTGTGGGAGATCAACGTCCCCGTCTCCAACTTTGCCCCTGTTCAGTTGACCTACACCGTGAAGCTGACGAATCCCCAGACTGCCGAGGGGACTTACGGCCAGTACGATGCGGACGGCAGCGAGAACTACAGCGGCCTTTACACCAACAACAGCGCGACCCTGTACCCGGTGGACAGCAACAGCCGGCCCGGCCAGCCGGAGAACTTCCGCAGGCCAACCGTGTCCTACACCATTCAGACCAGCCGCCCCGACCCCGGCCGCCCCTCCCACCGCCCGGACCGCGACGACGAGCCTGAGTCTCTGAATACCGAGGACCACGTGGCCTATATCATCGGCTATACGGACGGCACTGTGCGGCCGGAGGGCGATATCGCCCGCAGCGAGGTGGCCACTATCTTTTTCCGTCTGCTCACCGACGAGGCCAGGGAGGCCTATTGGAGTCAGAGCAATCCATACTCCGACGTGGCTTCCGGCGACTGGTACAACAACGCCATATCCACCTTGACCAGCATGGGTATTCTGGACGGCTATCCGGACGGCACCTTCCGCCCTACCGAACCCATCACACGGTCTGAATTTACCAAAATTGCAGTGAGCTTTTTCGAGTTTACCGAAGGGGACTTGACATACGACGGCCGATTCTCCGATGTGGAGGGAACCGAGTGGTATGTGACCTTCCTGGCCGCAGCGGTGGAGTACGGACTAATTGAGGGCATGCCCGACGGCACCTTCCACCCGCTGGACAATATCACCCGGGCCGAGGCGTGCACCATCGTCAACCGCACCCTGGGCCGGGCCCCTCATGAAGCACACCTGCTGCCCCGCGGAGAGATGCTCACCTGGCCGGACAACAATACCTCCGCCTGGTACTACGCAGCCATGCAGGAGGCCACCAACTCCCATGACTATATCTGGACAGAAGGGGAAGACACGGAGGAGTGGACCGGCAGGCTGACGGAGCGCGATTGGGCCGCTCTTGAGCGAGTCTGGTCCGACGCCCATGATGCGCCCGGCGGCGAGGTGATGGACTGAGGCCGCCGGAAAAACGGCGGCAATCCGGAACATCTGCTTCCTAGTGAAACCAAAATGGGCCGGAGAGGACATTCGTCCTCTCCGGCCCATTCCGGTCTTTGGCGGCACGGGTTCGGCACACCCTCTCTGTCACCGCCCCATATTCATTTTTCCCACTGATCCCGCTCCCGCTTCTCTTTCCTGTGGAATTTCGGCAGGGAGGGAAACGCCTGAATCGGACCTCGCCCGGAGGGAAGCGGCGCATTGCCGCGGCGGCTGACATGGTAGACCGCCGTGGCCCCCACAGACAGGCCCGCAACCGACAGGCCGCCGATGATTCCCAGAAGTGGATTGGCGGCCAGCAGACTTCCGAACATGAAGTTGAGAACCACCCCCACCAGCGAGATGATGCTCAGCAGCCGGGCATTCCGGTTGATATTGTTATTGATGATGGAGGTATAGGTATCAAAGTCCTTGAGAACCGTGCTCTTGATGAGCTCATACCGCTCCTCGAGGAAGCGGAACTCCATCAGCACCTCGCCCTGAAGCACATAGCTGTTCTGCATCTGCATCGGATAGTAGCCCTTGTCGATCCGCGACAGGATCTCCTTTACCGCCAGCACCATATTCCCGCACTCGGTGTAGCGCCTGCGGAAATCCAGCAGACGATAGGTGCCGCTGTTGTCGATGCAGTTATCCAGGGCGTCCTCCAACTGCTTCATCTCGCCTGTGCAGCCCTCAATGCGCAGGGAGAGATCCTGTATTTTGAACTGAAGCGCGTACATCAGCAGTTGTCCGATGTACTTGACCGGCTTCTCCTCCAGGAAGGCGCGAAACGCTCCCTGTGTGGACTCCTCGACAACTGCGTTGCTCCCCACCTGCCTCACCCGCAGGGCGCCGGGCAGCATTTCATCGCCGTAGAGCAGCTCCAGCACGACCTGGTCCTCTCTTCCGGTCATACGGTCCTGGGTGACCAGCTCCTCCATCGGGGCAAAAAAGATACAGTAAGAGCTGCCCTCAATCCCCTGTTCCTCCCGGAACTGTCCCCGGTTCATCGCGGAAAAAAAGGTCAGCGCTTCCATGGACAGCCCTCCTTCTGCAAATTGTATCGCCTAACGTATCATAACAGCAAAGCTCCCACCGCAGTCTCTCCCGCGGCAGGAGCACTTCTGTTTTTTCCTAAACTGTTTGCGGGTGTCCGCCGCCCTCTTCGGGCAGCCTCCCATATTTGTTCGAGAGAACCACCCGGGGACGCTCCGCCGCCTGTTCCGAATCCCAGGGCAGGATGTCTCCCGGCTCCCGGAGATAGTTGAGGATCTGCCAGATCCCCTCCCCGGTATAGGAGCTGACCCGAAAAATCGGGTGGCATCCCGCCAGCTCCAGCCAGCCCTGCGCCCGGTCCGGATCACCGTCCGGATGGTCAATCTGGGTCACAATGCCGATCACCGGGCGGTTGCAGCAGGCCGTCACACAGGGTGGGTAGAGCGAGTACGGCTCGGTGGAGCTCAGCAGCAGCCCCACCACGTCGGCCTCATAGGTATAGAGCGCCAGCGCCTTCGCCAGGCTGGCGTTTTCTGCATACTCCCCCGGCGTGTCAATCACCACATCATAATGGTTTATGTACTGTGTCTTGTGATAGTGGATCACATCGCCCTTCAGCGCCTGCGTGAGGGTGGTCTTTCCGCATTCGCTCCGGCCCATTAAAATAATTTTCTTCATGTCCTCGTAATTTCACAGATGGTAAACCCCAGGTGATTCTTCAGATAGGTCAGGATACTGGACACTGCGGCCTGTACGTTTGAAATGCGTCCGGTAAAAATGAGGGTTCCGCTGAAGCGGTCAATAAACCCCATCTCCACCTTGGAGGTCTTGGTCGCAATATCGCCCGCGATTACGGAAATTTCAGAGGGCGTCATGCTCAAAATTCCGATGGCGGCCTGCTGGTAGTCCACATTGGGATTGAGGCCCAGCTTCTGATAAATAATCTCATCCGGGCTTGCAATAATATGGGCCAGAGTGACCTGCTTGCCGGGCACCATCTCCTGAACAAGCCGCATCTTCCCCTCCTGCACGGTTCCAAAGTCCATTAAGTCCATCCTATTTCACCTCGTTTGCTCCGCTCAGACCCAGCGCCGCCTTGATTCTGGGCATATTATAGCCCACAATCTCCTCCGCGCCGATCACCGTGACCGGCAGGCCCGTATAGCCGCGGCTCTCCATAAAGGCCTGCCCGGCCTTATCCTCCGCGAGGTTGATCTCCTCATAGGAGATCCCGCCCTGTCTCAAAAACTCCTTTACGCTGCGGCAGTAGCTGCAACCGGGCATCGTATAGATGCGCACGGGCGCCGTACCCGCCAGCACCGGAGCCTCGCGTTCCGCCATGTCCGGGCGGAGGTTTTCCTCCCCGGCCTTCCAGCCGGCTGCGCACAGGCCGCCGGTTTTCAGCGCGGCCAATACCCGGAGCACCTCCTCCGGATTGCGGCCGATGTTGTTGTCGTGGATTACGCTGTAGCGCACTTTTTGCTCCGGGTCAATCAGGAACAGCCCACGCAGGGCCACCCCCTCCTCCTCCAGCAGCACCCCGTAATCGGCGCAGACCCGCAGAGTTTGATCCGCCGCCATGGGGTAACCCAGCCCGCCCAGGCCGTTGCGCTGCCAGGCCTGATGGGTGTAGACGCTGTCCGTGCTCACGCTGAGCAGCTCCGCTCCGGCCGCACGGAAGGCCTCCCGGTGCTCTGAGAAGGCTGTGAGCTCTGTGGGACAGACAAAGGTGAAGTCCATGGGGTAGAAGAACAGCACCAGCCATTTCCCGGCATAGTCCGGCAGCGCAACGCGCACAAAATGTTCTCCGTCCGCCGACAGCGCCTCCATGGAAAAATAGGGCGCCTGCTTTCCAATGAGTCGTTCCACAGAGCTCACAATCCTTTCTTACCAATTCTTATTTATCCGGCTTATAGAAGCACTGAGAGCAGTCGTCCTCCTTGGCCTCCTCCCGCTTCTGCCCGTCCTCGGGCTGGTAGAAGCACTGGGGACACTCCTCCTCCGGCCTTTCCTCCACTGCCTCCGGCTGGTAAAAGCACTGGGGGCACTCTTCCGGCTCACCGCTCCTGTCGGGGGCGTGGTACATACCCTGGGGCACGCGCTCCCCCTCCCCAGGCTTTTTGCGGTTGGGTGCTGGATAGTGGCAGTTGGGACAATCCTGTGAAGCCATACTGATGGCCCTCCTTTCCGCGTCTGTTCCTGTTTCCCTTAGTTCGTCAGCTTGTCAATCAATCCCGGATGGGGCGATGCGATCACGCTGCTGCTTGTAATATCCCCGGTCTCCTCCAGTTGATTCATCGCGGCCTTAACCGCAGAGCGAACCGCGGAAACCTCGCCGGTGAGAATAACAAAGCCCTTGCCGCCCAGGCCGCGGGCAATGCGGATCTCCATCAGGCGGACGTTCGCCGCCTTGGCGGCATAGTCCCCCGCCTCAACGGCAGTCAAAGCCGTCATGGTCTCGATCACGCCGATGGAGGCGATGTGTCCTACCTCCGACGTGCCCACGATCGCCTCCGGGACGGAAGCGTGCACGTTGTTGATGGTGTGGTGCCCGACCAGATAGATGCCCGCTGTCTGGCGGCCGCTCTCCATGGCGCTCTTCACAGCGCCTACCGCGCCGCAGATGATAATGACATATTTACCCGGACAGGTGGGGGTCGCGGTCAGCAACTCCACATTGGCGGCCTTCAGCACCGCATCGGCGGTTTCAATGCCGACGGGGATGCTTTTCAATTCCAGTAATCCGATGGACTTTCCCATAACTGGCCTCTTTTCCTATGGATTCCTCTGTTGGCTCAGGCATTGATCACGCTGCTGACAGCGTTGATCACAATCGTCAGGATAAAGATCGTGGTAGCAGGGGGGTCGATGTGGGTGTCGCAGTGGCTGTTCAAGCTCTTGCCCACCAGGTCGCCCAGCAGGGAGCCCAGGATGCCGAAGAGCACGCCCAGCAGAGCGCCCGCAGGGCCCCAGGCGGTGATGCCGGCCACGGCAGCCAGCCCGGAGGGCAGGAAAATGTGGTGAGTCGCGGGCGTGGCGAAGCCGGTCTGGGTGAAGATCAGCGTGATGGCCGCAAAGCCGAAGCACACGATCGGGAAGATGCTGAACGCGGCGGTAAACTCATTCTCGTACAGGAATGCGGCGATGAAGCTCACCACAATGCCGATGCCGCCGCCCAGTACCACGTTATAGACGAAGCCCTTCCCGGTGGCGAACCACTCGCGCTTTCCGGAGCCGGTGTACTTGCCGGTCAGGCCGGTCTTGCCGAAGGCCAGACGGGTGACAACCGCCAGAATGAAGACGGTGATGCCGGGCAGGTCGGTGGTGGCGGGGCCGGCGCTGCCGATGACGGGCAGCAGGCCGATGCAGTAGTGGATCAGGAAGCCCAGCACCCCGAAGATGCCGCCCACCAGGAGCACGTCGGGCTCACCCAGGCCGTTGAGGGAGGACAGGATGTCGGTGCCGGAGGCCAGCTTGCCCTTGCGGCCCGCGTAGCCGGCGGCGGCCACGCCGCCGGCAAAGGCGATGTGGGGGCCGACAAAGGAACCAAAGGCGAGGTAGTTGACTGCAACATCGCCGCCCACGCCGGCAGCCGTCAGGACTCCGCCCACCAGGGCGTAGATACCAGTCATAATAAAGGCGGGAAGGGCGCCCATATAAGCGCCGATAATGCCGCCGCCAAATGCGGCGATCAGAGCCAAGATATCCATAAATCAGTTCCTCTCCAATCTTTATTGTTGGATGGTAATCTCTCTCTCGGTCACCGCGGTCACCGTGCCCGCGATGCTCGCGTGAAGGTTTGCCCCCAGCTTTCCCTCTGGGGCCGCCGCAATCAGGGCTCCCTTCTCCACTCTGTCCCCTGCGCGCACCACAGGCTGGGCGGGTGCGCCCACCCCCTGGCTCAGCGGCAGGGTCACCATTTGATAGTCGCAGGAGCTGTCCTCCATCGGGGCGGGGACATCATAGCCGTCCAGCCCCAACTGGTGAATCAGCTTGTGAACCGGGTATCGCTTGTACTGCCGGAACGGCGCGGCCGCCTCCGGCTGGTTGTGCAGCGCATTGCGGACACCCTTCTTTCCCATCTCGCCCTTGAGCATCCCGTTCAGTTTCCAGGGCTGAAGCCCCATCACGCAGGCGTACTCGCACAGGCGGCAGCCGCAGCACAGGAAGGCGTTCATGGGGGTATACTCCGGGTCGCAGAGGGCGCCATAGGCGGCCAGGCGCATCATCTTGTGCGGCTGGATGCGGTGCCCCAGCAGGCCCCGCGGGCAGACCTCGGAGCACAGGGAGCACTGCATACAGGCCACCCGGGCATCCTGGAGCATCCGCGGCACGGGCCGGTTCAGGCTCTGGAGGAGGGAATGGCCCTCCGGGACTACGATGAGTCCCTTTGTGGTCTTGGTAATAGCGCTTCCGGTGCTCACCACACGCCCCATCATGGGCCCGCCGTTGATGACCTCATAGTGCTCCACGGTGGGGCCGCCCGCCAGGGCCAGCGCCTCCGCCACCGTGATGCCCAGAGGCACCTTCACGGTCTTGGGGGTGCGCACCGCACCGGTCAGCGTGACATACTTCTCAATCACCGGGGCCTGATGGCGGACGGCCGCCAGCACATTGAGGGCCGTCTCCACATTGCTGACCACCACGCCCACATTCAGGGGGATGCCCCCCTCCGGGACCACGCGTCCGGTCACCTCGTAGACGATCACCTGTTCGTCACCGGCGGGATAAAATGCGCCCATCCGGTGAATCCTCAGCCTGGGATGCCTGGACAGCTCCCGCTCCAGCGCCTCCACCGCCGCGTGGTAGTGCTCCTTGAGCGCCACCACGCCCTGGGACGCCCCGACCTGCTCCACGAGCAGATCGAGGGCGTCCAGCAGGTCGCCGGCCTGGAGGGCCATCAACTGCTGATCCACCCGGAGCAGCGGTTCACACTCCGCCCCGTTGATGATGACGGTGTCCGCCTGGGCCTTGAGCTTCACATGGGTGGGAAAGCCGGCGCCGCCGGCGCCCACCACACCGGCCTGTTCCACCAGGCCGAGCAGATTCTCTTGCATAATGGCCCAAACCTCCGTTTATCTGACGTCCATCCCTCCGACGAGCACACACCTGCGGCGCCGGGCAAAGGATTTGGCCGAAGTCAGGCCCTCTCCGGTGGGACCGGCGATGGTAAACGTGGTATAGCCCTCGCCGCCTACGCCGATGCCGGCGTAAGAGGGGCCGTTTTTCACAAAAATCGTGGTCTGGATGAGCTTGGCCATCTTGGTCAGCTTCTCCACATTGCGGGAGTGCATCATGGCGGTGTGGCGGTTGCCGTGCTCCACCCGGACGGCCATCTCAATGGCCTGGTCCACGTCGGGGACCCGCACCAGAGGCAGGATGGGCATCATGAGCTCCACCTGCACGAAGGGGTGGTCCTCCTTGGCCTCCATGAGGATGACCTTCACGTCATCGCCCACGGTAATGCCGATCTTGTCCAGGATGTACTTGGCGCTCTTGCCCACAAACTCGGTCTTGGGGCTCTTGCCCTCCTTGGTCACCAGCTCCACCAGCTGGCTGATCACGGCGGGGTCCTTGACCTCGTAAGCGCCGTTCTTCTTCATGTTGAAGATCAGGTAGTCGGCCACGGAGTCCACGGCGATGACTTCCTTCTCGGCGATGCAAGGCAGGTTGTTGTCAAAGGAGCAGCCGTCCACGATATCCTTGGCGGCCTTCTCGATGTCGGCGGTTTCGTCCACCACGACGGGGGGATTGCCGGCGCCGGCGCCGATGGCCTTCTTGCCGCTGGAGAGCACCGTTTTGACAATGGCGGGGCCGCCGGTGGCCACCAGCATGCGGATCTTGGGGTGGCTCATCATGGCGTTGGTGTTCTCAATCGAGGGGGCGGACACGGTGACCACCAGGTTGGCGGGCGCGCCTGCCTTGCAGAGCGCCTTGTTGATAAGCCGGATCAGGTGCAGGGACACCATCTTGGCCCGGGGATGGGGGCTGAACACCACCGCGTTCCCCGCCGCCAGCATGCCGATGGAGTTGCAGATGATGGTCTCCGTGGGGTTGGTGGTGGGGGTGATGGAGCCGATCACGCCGAAGGGCGAGTACTCCACCAGGGTCAGGCCGTCGTCGCCGCTCATGGCGTCGGTGGTCAGATCCTCGATGCCGGGCGTCTTGACCGCGGCCAGACGGTTCTTGATGAGCTTGTACTCATAGCCGCCCATGCCAGTCTCCTCCACGGCCAGGCGGGAGATGTACTCCAGATTCTCCTGGTCCAGCACCACGTCGCGGATGGCCTGGACATAGCAGGCCCGGTCGTGCATGGAGCGGTTCAGATACTCCCGCTGGGCCTCCACGGCCGCGTCCACCGCGTCGTTCATGCTCTCAAATACACCCCAGTCCCCGCCGGACGGGCAGGTCTGGGCGGAAGCGGTCTCCGTGCTCAGTTGGGATACAACCCGCTTCACAATGGATTCGACCACATTCTCATCAATGTTCATTTGCTGTTCCTCCTTAGAGAGACATCGCGTACCATGCGATGTCCATATCCTGTTCCACCGTACCGCCGGATACGCCGATGCCGCCCACGACTTCCCCGTTTACCACGTAGGGGAAGCCGCCGCCGAACAGCACGATTTTCCCGGGAGCGGAAGCGTCAATGCCGTAGAGCGGGCCGTCCGGCCGGGCCGCCTGGCCCAGCTCATGGGTCGGCATCTGGAAGGCGTTGGCGGTATAGGCCTTTCCGGCCGAGACGTCCACGCTGCCCAGCAGCGCGCCCTCCATTCTCTGGAGCAGGACCAGATTGCCGCCGCTGTCCACCGCGGAGAACACCACCGGAACCCCGAGCTGTCCGGCCCGCTCCACGGCCCGCTGGGCCATCCTCTGGAGCGATGCCAGGCTAAAGGGGGGCAGGCCGCCCTCCGGGGCGGACAGCTGTTTCCG
>ERZ808040.2133-NODE-2133-length-11745-cov-4.910439_pt1 | contig 11745 bp, 9 predicted proteins | sample MGYA00380191_ERZ808040 | MGnify/ENA primary metagenome ERZ808040 (study PRJEB31490, sample SAMN06133395) | mouse gut metagenome | isolation source: J6 | host: mice | place: China: Chengdu | collected 2015-05 ... | reverse complement strand
CTTCCCGCACCGAACCGGCAAACATTTCCTTCCCGCCCATACCGACATGGCATCCAAGCATCAACTCTTCCATCAAGCACTCCTTCCCGCACCGCACAACTCATGTTTGCTGGCAGCGCTTCCTCATCAAAAACAGATAACTTCCTTCCTTCATCGACAATTCAAACTCCTTTAGACACACAAACGGCACCTGACCGTATTTTTTTACCAGTCCGCGGTCATGCGTCAGCAGCAGCAGAACGCCGTCCTCCTTGAGAAATTCCGGCGCGCGCAGAAAAAACCTGCGGTAAAGCTCCGCAATCTCCTGCTTTCTCTCCTCATTTTCCGACACGGTAAAGGGCATATCCGTCACAATCTCATCAAATGCTTCTTCCCTTTGAAATGTAAAAAAGTCGCGGTGTACATAGTTTGCCCTCTCGTCCGCAAGACGCGTATTTTCCCGTGCCGCAAGAACCGCCTCCTCCAAAATATCAAGTCCGAACATCTGCTTTACCGGAGCGTATTTTGCCCTCTCGATGAGCATTGTCCCCGCGCCGCAGAACGGGTCGAGCACCTGCGCATTTTCCCGGAAAAACGAATGTCCGCCGCCGTCGGTCTCGTCCCCTGCAAGCGCCATGCAAAAAGCCGCAAGGAACGGGCGCATTCCTGCCGCGATCGTTTTCCTCCGGTAGGCAAAGCGGTAATCCCTCAGCGTAAATAATTTCAGCAGCACGTGAAAGCTTTTTTCCTTCGTTTCGATCAGGCGGAGCTCCACCTCATAGCCGTCCGTGACATTGACAAGTTCCCCCCTGCCCTGCTCCTCCAGAACCGCCGCCATGCGCCGCACAAAAGCGCTGCGCTTTTCAAGCGTCATGGTGCTGCGAAGCTCGATCCGAAAACGAAACGGCGCGCCGTTTTCTTTGTGGCGCTCCTTTAAATAAGACGCAAGCCCGGCCTGAACAAGCGCTTTTGCTGCCTCACCCGGATCAGCCGGAACCGTTTTACATCCCGGAAGCACAAAAAACATTTCCTCAAAAGTACGCAGCCCATAGAGGCTGGAAGCCTCCTTTGTCTGCATCATCACCCCCGCCGCAAGCTCCTTTTTCCGGCACGCGCCAAGACCGGAAAGCAGGACATGCTTGTGGTTGCGGTTTGTGGTCAGCACCAGCCCGCAAACAAGCCCATCCCCGGTATAGCAGTGCGGTTTCACATCCTCCTTCGCTGAGATCAGCCCGCGCAATAGCATCCGCTCCTCCTGCAGGTGCTTGCGGTTTTCCTCACATACTTCCTCCGACCCCACCCGTTTTAAGGCATCCTTTAAGCGCGGCAGCAACTCTGCATAATCGTAACTTTTTAGCGCCGTTAAATGCGCACTGCGCACAAAACGTGTCTGTTCCGCCTCATAGGCCTCCCACAACGGAGTGAGGAGCTTTGGCACAGAAAGTTCACCAATGACAAGCGCCGCGTTTTTCCTTGCCTTGGCATCCTCCGAGGACAGACAGGAAAGCAGCACGGAGAAATCCCCCCCGCAGTGCGAGAGCAGCTCATCCCTCTCCCGCGCACGATCTTTCCCACGAAGCAGTTCCTTGGCTTTGATCAGGTTCTGGCGCACGTTTATGCCCTGCCGTAGTTTTTCATATAATTCCGCAATCATCCGGTTTTATCCTCTCCTGAAATTGATTCTCCCCTTTTGCAGGGAATTTTTAAAAACAGTACCTACACTTTACCGGCGTACCCGGACAAAAAAGCAGCCCCGGGCATACCTTAGATCATCGCATACCTGCGCCAGCGCTCCGACGCAAAACGCCAGACGAACAACACCGCCCGCGCCAGCCAGTCGATGGTCATGGCGACCCAGACACCGACCACACCGAGCCCGAAGCTAAGCGCCATAACATAGCTTAGTCCAATGCGGAAGATCCACATGGTACTGATGGATGCCAACATCGTAAATTTCACGTCATTCACGGCGCGCAGGGCGTTCGGTAGTGTGAAGGATGCCGGCCAGACCAGCACGCAGCAGACGCTGTGGTATAAAATGATCTGTTTTGTCAGCCCCTCCGTCTCCGGGAGCAGCCGGTACGCGGCGCAGATCGGATTCAGGAGCAGTACAACGAGCAAATTGACGGCGAATACCGCATAATACGCGTATTTCATCAGCTTTTTTGTATATTTCTTCACTTCCCCGGCATCCTGTGCCCCGACGCACTGCCCCACGATCGTAACCATCGCAAGCCCGATTGCGTTTCCGGGGATTACCTCAAAAGAACAGATGGTATTTGCGACCGCGTTCGCCGTAATGGCCGCCGTCCCAAAACCGGAAACCAGTCCCGCGACAATCAGCTTTCCGATCTGGAAAATACTGCTCTCCAAGCCGTTGGGGATCCCGATACGCAGGATGCGCCGGATCATTTCCGGGTAAAAACCAAGATGCAGTTTCGCGTCCAGATGGATCAGCCTCCCCTGATCCCGCAAAAGACCCGTCACGACAAGCGCCGCCACGATTCTTGAGACAAGCGTCGCAAACGCCGCCCCAAATACCCCGAGATGAAATACGTAGAGCAGGAGCGCATTGCCGGCAACGTTGACCACATTCATGACAATGGAAGTTTTCATGGAAATTTTGGAATCCCCCATCGCCCGGAACAGCGCCGTCCCCGCGGAGTACACCGCAAGGAAAGGATAGGAAACCGCCGACAGATAAAAATACGTGCGCGCATTCCCCATGACATCTGCTTCGATCTTTCGGTATATAATGCGCAATATCATGTAATTCCCAACCAGGGAGAGCAGCATCAGCACGCCGGAAACCGCCAATACCGCAAGCAGGAGCTGGTTTGCCGCACGGCACGCCCGCTCCCTTTCCTTATGTCCGATATACTGCGCCGCAACAACCGCACCGCCTGTTGCGAGCGCGGAAAACATCCCCGTTAACAGGATATTGATCGAATCCACCAGCGAGATGCCAGAAACCGCCGACTCCCCGCAGGGACTGATCATAATAGTATCCACCATGCCGACCATGACAATCAAAAGCTGTTCAATCATCAACGGAACGATCAGCTTGCGCAATGCTTCCTTTGTGAACATTTTCTTTCCCCCTGCACAACAATACCATTATGCACACATCAAAATGCGTGCATATTTTCATTGCTTATTATCCCCAATTACCATTATGCACACATCAAAATGCGTGCATATTTTCATTGCTTATTATCCCCAATTACCATTATGCACGCATTTGGGGAAAATAGCAAGCAGAATTTATTTGCAGTTTTCCCTTGTGTCTGTTATAATCGAAAGTAAGTTCGCCCTTAATTTGGCGGGCTATCCCGTATGAAATGAGGTGCTAGACTATATGATAAAGCTGATCGCATCCGACCTTGACGGCACTCTTTTGCAAAACGGCAGCCAAGCTCTCACGCCGCGCGCAATCCCATTGATCCTGCGCCTCGCCGGGAGGGGGATTTTGTTCGTGGCGGCAAGCGGCAGGCAATATCCCAACCTTCTGCGGCTTTTTGGCGCAGCCGCGGACAAAATGGCGTTTATCTGTGAGAACGGAGCCCTTACTGCCTGTCAGGGGAACATAATTGCCAAGGCCTGTATGGAGCCTTCCTCCGCCCACACACTCATCGCGGATATTTTGGCAAGGGAAAACTGCGAAGTACTGATCTCCGGTGAATATACTTCCTATCTTCTTCCAAAGACGGAATATTTCCTTTCGCGCATGCGGGATACCGTAAAAAACAATGTCCGTGTCATACATAACCTTTCCGAGATACCGGAAGAAATCATCAAGGTCTCGGTCTACGGGAAGGAGGGGATCCAAAAACACGCCCCCTATTTCCTTGGCCGATGGGAAGACACCGTCAAATGCACCGTCAGCGACCTGCACTGGATCGATTTTGTGCGCTCTGACGTAAACAAAGGTGCGGCGCTTTCCTCACTCCTTGACCGGTTTGGCATCCGCCCGGAGGAAACCGCCGCTTTCGGTGACAATTACAATGACTTAGAAATGCTCTCACTCGTCGGTTCGGGCTATGTCATGGAAAATGCCGCCCCGCAGATCCGGGAACGGTTTTGCTGCCATACCGCCTGCGTTGAGGACACACTGGAAGATTTTCTTGCGCGCCTTACCCAAAACCCCGGCGCAAAATTATAAATCACCGCGCCCCCGCGGGCAGAAACCCCGGATGCCGTTTTTTGTACGGCGCGGTATGCGGACAAAATTTTTAGAAAGAGGCATATTACCATGAGTATTTACGATACCTTAAATCCCGAACAACGGCGGGCCGTCGAACACGACCGCGGGCCTCTGCTGATCCTGGCAGGTGCGGGCTCCGGCAAGACGCGTGTCCTGACCCACCGCATCGCCTATCTGATCGAGGAGCGCAATGTCAGCCCCTTCCAGATTCTGGCGCTCACCTTCACCAACAAGGCAGCACGCGAGATGCGCGAGCGCGTCGACAAGATTGTCAGCTACGGTGCACAGAATGTCTGGGTATCCACTTTCCATTCAAGCTGCGTGCGCTTTCTGCGCCGCTTCATCCATCTTTTGGGCTACGACCGCAATTTTACGGTCTACGACACCGATGACCAAAAAACACTGATGCGCGAAGTCTGCAAATATTTGAATATAGATACCAAAACAATGAAAGAGCGCACGCTGATGAATGTGGTCTCCTCCGCCAAGGACGAGCTCACCTCCCCGGAGGAATACGCGAAAAATGCGGAAGGGGACTACACAAAGACACAGTACGCACGTGTTTACGCGGAATACCAGAAGCGTTTAAAGACAAACAATGCCCTGGATTTCGACGACATTATTTTCAAGACCGTTGAATTGTTCCGGACACAGCCGGAGGCATTGTCCTACTACCAGCGCCGTTTCCGCTACATCATGGTCGACGAGTACCAGGACACAAATACCGCGCAGTTCCTTCTGATCAGCCTGCTGGCAAATTCAGAAAACGAATACGGGGAAACGGAGCACAACCTCTGCGTGGTCGGGGATGACGACCAATCAATTTACAAATTCCGCGGCGCAAACATCCATAACATCCTTGATTTCGAGAAGCAGTACCCGGATGCCGCCGTGATCAAGCTGGAACAAAATTACCGTTCCACCACCAATATCCTTGACACCGCAAACGCAGTGATCCGCAACAATCTCGGCCGCAAGGACAAAGAACTCTGGACAGCGAACGGCAAGGGCAGCCCCGTTGTATTTACACAGTTTGAGAGCGATTACGAGGAAGCGGAGGCAATCGTCTCCGACATCGCAGGCACGATGCAGGAGGAACCGGACACTGCCTCCTACCATGATTTTGCGATTCTCTACCGAACAAACGCCCAGTCCCGCGTATTTGAGGAAAAACTGATCTTTCGCGGCATCCCCTACAAGATCATCGGCAGCATCAATTTCTACCAGCGCAAAGAGATCAAGGATGTCCTTGCCTATCTGAAGACGATTGATGGGGGAGCCGATTCCATTGCAGTCAAGCGTATCATCAATGTTCCAAAGCGCGGCATCGGGCAGACGACGATCGACCGCATTGACACCTACGCGGCAGAGGCGGGCATGAGCTTTTATGACAGCCTGCACCATACGGGGGAAATCCCAGGCATCGGGCGGGCCGCAGCAAAACTTTCCTCCTTCGTCGCCCTGATTGAGAGTTTGAAAAGCCGGCTCTCCTCCTGCGGCAGCAGTTTAAGCAGTATTGTCGAGACGCTGTTGGATGAGACCGGATATTTGGAAGAAATACGGGAAAATGAAGATGACCAGACGGCAGCCGACCGCATGGCAAACATTGACGAACTGATCAACAAGCTTGCCGCCTACGAAGAAAATGCGGAGGAAGCCCCCACACTTTCCGATTTTCTCGCGGAGGTCGCGCTCGTGGCCGACGTGGACAACCTGACCGGGGACAGCGACTGCGTGGTTCTTATGACACTGCATTCCGCAAAGGGGCTCGAGTTCCCACATGTTTATCTGTGCGGCATGGAGGACGGTGTCTTCCCCGGCTATATGTCGATCAACGCCGAGAACCCGGAACTTGAAATCGAAGAGGAGCGCAGGCTGTGCTATGTCGGCATTACACGCGCCATGAAAACCCTCCGGCTTTCCGCCGCCCACATGCGCATGGTGCGCGGCGAAGCACAGTACAACCGCCCGTCGCGCTTTATCGACGAGATCCCGCGCCACCTCTTAAATATCAGGGGTATCAACAGGAGCGCTTCTCTTCTCCCGGACGATGCTTTCCCACAAAGTTCCATCCGCGGCGCGAAACCTTCCGGCTACGGGCAGAGTGGGAAAAATCCCCCGTATTCCCTTTCCGGTGGCAGTTACGGTGCAGGAAACTATTCGTATCCTTCCTCCGGCAAATATGGGACAGGTTTTCCCCGCCCTCTCTCAGCAACGGAATTTGACCGCCCCGACCCAACGAAGACCGCTCGCCCGATCCGGCAGTTTGACAGCAAAAACCTCGCCCCGCTTGGCTATGGCATCGGGGATACCGTTCAGCATGTAAAATTTGGAACCGGTCTTGTCACAAATGTTGTCCAGGGCGGCAGGGATTACGAAATCACGGTCGATTTCCCGTCCGCAGGCACAAAAAAAATGCTTGCGGGTTTCGCAAAGTTAAAAAAAATCTAAACTTGCAAAAAAGCATGGTAAATCTAAGGGAAGCATGGTATAATATGGGCGGGGGCAAAGCGGAAGACTGTTTTGCCCGACCATCTTCACTTACAAAGAGAGAAAGGATGTGTTTTTATGTGCAATAACCCAAACAAGTTAGAATCCTTACTTGCAAGCTCCAAGCTCAGTGACATGCTCGCGGAATCCAAGCTCGGCGAACTGATCAAAAAGAAAGAGGATCCGATCGAGGAGAAAAAGCACACGCTGATCTTCGTGCTCGCGATCATCGGTGCGGTTGCGGCCGTTGCAGCGATTGCTTACGCAGTGTACCGCTACGTGACACCGGATTACATGGATGAGTTCGACGACGATTTTGACGACGATCTCGACGAGGATCTGGACTTTGACGCAGCGGAGGAACAGCCGGAAGAGGCAGAGAAGACGGAGGAATAATATACGAAGGGGGAAGCCTCGCATAGAGCGGCTTCCTCCCATCTCTTTTATTCCGGCAGATTCAGGCAGGGACGGATTCTTCCCGTCCCCGCGCCGGATGCATGCTGCGGCAGCAGCTATGATCTTTCCGCATTCCGGTGCACAAAAAGCGGGAGCAGAATCTTGCGTTCTGCTCCCGCCCTTCGTTCTTACCCGGAATTACTTGCCGAGCATTGCCTCTTCCTGTCTCTTGATCATCTGGCGGACCATCTCTCCACCAACAGAACCATTCTGAGCACTCGTTAAGTCGCCGTTATAGCCTTCCTTAAGCGGCACACCAAGCTCGGATGCAACCTCCATCTTGAAACGGTTCATTGCTTCTTTTGCCTGCGGCACTTCTACTCTACCAGATCCAGACTTGTTCCCTGACATAATGATTCACCTCCATAATTGTATCATGTGTTTTTTTCCGGCACGATCGCCAACTTCTCGTTTTGCATCCTTATGCATTTTTCTGCATGTACTGCAAACGATTGTTTCACGCATTCCGCTCGTTTGAGCTTCGCGTTCCGACAGGGAGCGTTATGTATCTTCCATTCGTTTCTTACGTTTCCCTGTCGGATACATTCCGTTCTCTATCGTGATGATATTATGTGCAGGTTGTAAAAAATTATTTCAGTGAAAGCATTGATTTTTGCAAGTAAATTCTGGTAAGTATTTTTTTATCACCCACTATCGGACATCACCGTAAAAACAAGCCGTCCTGGCTTATCGGTATGTCTTTCTTCTTTAATATTGTACCTCCGAAACTGTGAAATTTACCATGATTTCATTTGTATCAAGAAGCTCCACGCCCGAAAAACTATAATCACCGTCCTGCATAATCACGAACTCTTTAAATGCCTCATTTCCGGTTGCCCAACGGTTGAGCAGGCAATAATCAAAACATTCTTCATAAATAGCAGGTACATTCGCCGCGTTTCCGGTAAGGGTCAATTTCTTACCGTTTATGGTAATGGCATCCACTGTGAGTTTTCCGGATTTCATCAGGGATTTTTCCAGTGTGCCCGCCTGCACTTTTGCATCTTTAAAATAGAAAGAACCGATATTCCTTAGCATCTCGGCGGACACTTTCATTGTCACAAAATAGCTGCCGTTTCCGGAAACCATAACCGCTTTATCGCCCGATGCGGTCTGCCAGCCCTGTGTTTCCAACAGATACAGATTTACTGTTGTCACTGCAGCCTTTTCCACCGTGACCGTGCACTGTGCAGCGTGTCCGTTGCATTTTGCAGTAATGACAGCACTCCCCACTCCGTTCGCCCTCACAAAACCGTCGCGCGTTACCGTTGCGACCGCATCGTTGGAGGAACTCCAGACCACCCGGTCCGTACAGCCCGCCGGCGTAAGTACCGCCGTAAGCTGCTCGCTGCCGACACCCTCGGTCATGGTAAGGTGTTGTGCCGACAGGGTGATACCGGTCGCCGTGCCGTCCTCTTTTTCACCGCCATCATCAAATGCTTCGATAATCGCCGCCACGATCTCCGGCTGCGTCACGGAAATCGTCTGGCGCTGGAAAAGACCAAAACCGTATTTCCCGTTGTAACCGTTATCCCAGTAAACCGGAACCAGCCCGTACTTTACGGCTTTCTCACAGACCTTTGACGCGAAATGGACACGGAATGCGGTATTTTGGGCATCCGCAGGGCTCTTGTCAATCGAGCCGTATTCCCCGATCACGACCGGGTATCCCTGCGAGGAAAATTTTTCATGGAGCTTTGCGAACTGCTGCTCCATATAAACTTCATCCCCCCAGCCCGCAGTCTTTGTGCTGTCGGCATCCACACCCCACTGCGTTGCATCGTCATTCTCCGCGCCGCAGAAACCCCACGGGTCATAATAGTGGACGGAGACCATGATACGGTGCTCCCCCGCCGCTACATTCCCCGAAAGGTAAGTATCCTTTGGAAGCACAAAACCGGAACCATCCGTTGTTTTATCAATATTGGTATTGTAACCCGGAACAAGAACCCAGCGCCGGTCATTGTTTCCGCCGGTCTGTCGGACGGTATCAAGGAAAGTCTGGTTGTAGGCGTTGATATTTTTGTAGAGCGAATCGCTGCAATTCGACTCCGCGCCGATCTCATTCATGGATTCAAAGATCAGGTGCTCGTCATAATCCTTGTAGCGCGTGGCAATCTGCCGCCATACTGCCGCGTATTTCTTCAGGATCTCCTCCTGGTCTGACTGGTGCGGCAACAGCCACCCGCCGTCCACGGTCCCGTAACCGTCACCATGAACATTGATGATCACATACAGCCCTGCGTCGATTGCATAGTCGACAACCTGATTGACGCGAACCATCCAGTTTTCATCAATATGATATCCGCTCTGCTCCGTGCCGATATGGCGCAGGTACGACACCGGAATGCGGACTGTGGAAAAACCCTGTGCCTTTACAAACTGTAATAGTTCCGGCGTGATGACCGGATTATTCCAAGCGGTTTCATAAACCATGCCGCCTATGGATGCTTCCAACTGGTTCCCAAGATTCCAGCCTGCCCCCATCTGTGCGGTAATCTCCTCGGCGGAAAGCTCCCGAAATGGCTTCACGGATGCCGGTTGTTCCGGTGCCGCGCCGACAAAAGCCTCCGTCTGCTCTCTGTCGGATGTTTTTTCCGGCTGCATACCATCTGTCCTCATGCCGACGGAAACGGTCATTGCCCCGCCCGCGGTTTCCGCCTGTTCTGCGCCGTCTTGGCATGCCCATTCCGACGCGTTTACATCCCGCCTCGCATCCGGGGCTGCCACGTCATTTGCCGCCTGCCCTCCGCCGCAGCCGGCAAGCAGACCGACCGCCATTGCCGCTGACAGCAAGATTGCTGCCAATCTGTTTTTCTTTTTCAAATCATCCCTCTTTCTGCGCCGTTTATTTTTTCCGCGCACTGTGGTGCGGCGCGACCACATAGCTGTATGCTTATCATACCGGATTTTTGTAGTTGCGTCAATGCGGAATCCATTTTTATTGGAACGTTCTATTACACTCGGAATATTTCATTTGATAACCATACCGCAAAAAACCTTGGTGCTGCCACCTTGATGCCCAATATTCCCTATCTTCTGCCAAGAACCACCCCGTTTGCTTTTCCTGTCCGCCCCGCTGCTAAAACACCAACGGTCCCCACAATAAGCAGTATGGCCAGACCCCATTGGAACACCGCAAATGCCTGATACTTCTCACACGGGATCTCCCCTGCCGCACGCAGGCTGTCAAAATATCCCCTGCAATTCGTCCACCATTCCCCCAAAAAAATAAATTTTCGCGGGATACAGGCCGCGGGCAGCATACCCCTGCCCCGGATCAAAAAACAGAGCGCAAAAAACTCACCGAGCCGCAAAAGATAGCGGTATTCTTTTCCCTTCCCCCTCAAAAATACAAGCAGCATATGGTTAAAAACCGCGAACATTACAACACACGACAATATAACAAGTGCCGCAAGGCGCATCCCGCGCTCCGTCGCCAGATCCCTCACACAGGCATCCGGGAATTTCTTTGCCAGGGTAAATGCCAGGATCTGAGCCGCGCCCTTCTCCGGTGTGATGAGCACCGTCCCCCTATCATATGCCGTCATTTTCACGTACAACCCCGGATACATTTTCTCTATTTTTTCCTGTGGAACGCCCGATACAAAAATACCGTCCGGAATCAGAGAATTGATCTTATAAAGTCCTAAAATACAAGCCAGAACGACCAAAACAGCCGCAAAATACAAAATATCCTTTTTCTTCACCGAACATGCCCCCATTCCCCACGCACCCTGACCTTAACACCATCCGCAAGTTCCCGGTCCGCCGCGCAGACAACCTGATCCCTTTTGCCCAGACCATCCTCCACCTCATACCATCCGTCTGCCTTTTCCCCCAACTGCACAAAGCGCTCGCGCACGATGAAGCCGCCCTCCGTCTCTTCAAGCACAAAGGCACGCGCCGTTTTCCCGCCGTCCATCCCAAAAAAATCCAGGGCGGATTCCGGAACGCCAAGCTCCCTCTTCGCCGTAATAAACTTTGCCCCGTCCTCTAAATCTATGGTAACCGGAAATTCCCTCTCACGCACCCGCAATACCACAACCTCCGGCATTGTCTGCCGGTGTATTGATCCTGAAAATAAGGTAAAGAAAAGCATGAACGCGGAAAAGAAAACAGCAAACCGATTCAAATATTTTCGTCTTTTCATAATTTTAAATTCCCCAGCCCTTCTTCCAGACTTTCATGAAAATACAGGTAAAGTATCACAACAGGAACCATAAATAAAACACAGCCCGCAAAAAGGGAAGCCATCCCGCCCCCGCGCACGGCGAGCAGCACGGACAGCGGCTGCTTTTGTTCGCTCTTTAAAAGAATCTGCGGCTGCTCCACCAAATTCCAGTTTTCCGCAAACGTAAACAAAAACAGGGCGGCGGCACAGGTCTTTACCTGAGGCAGGGCGATATGGCACAGGATCTTAAAAACCGATCTCGTCTCCAGTCTCGCCGCCTCCAAAACACTCCGGTCAAGCCCTCCCATATACTGTGCCATCAAAAACACGCCAAAAGGGGTAAAGATCCCCGGCAGGATCAGTGCGGGGCGCGTATCCAGCAGATGCATATCCCTAAGCCCGATATAATTCGGCAGCATCGTCACCTGCAGCGGCATCATCA
>ERZ808040.2130-NODE-2130-length-11761-cov-5.345686_pt1 | contig 11761 bp, 11 predicted proteins | sample MGYA00380191_ERZ808040 | MGnify/ENA primary metagenome ERZ808040 (study PRJEB31490, sample SAMN06133395) | mouse gut metagenome | isolation source: J6 | host: mice | place: China: Chengdu | collected 2015-05 ... | reverse complement strand
CGCATAAGGAAATATGCCGCTTCGCGGCTGCGGCTGGCGCGATACTCACGGCAGATCTTATCTGTCGTGAGTATATCTTTAAAAGAAAAGCCTGTAAACACAGACCAGAGGGGCAGGATGATGTGAAAATCATCATCCTGCCCCTTTTTTAGAGATTCTTTAGATAGAAGCATGATACAATGTTTTTTGAAGAGGCAGAGACCACTTCAATTATACGAAGTAGGTGTGAGGATATGAAAAAATTAAAAGAATATGGATACTTTTTTGGCTTTATCGGCGTGAGCCTGATCGGGGTGATGGTCTTTGTTCTGGTTCCGTTTGCAGATGTGGTGCGGCGCTCTTTTATGACAGTCATGTCAGGAGAATTTGCCGGGCTAAACAATTATAAAACCGTGATCAACAATCAGGCATTCCGCCTTGCAGTGAAGAATACGCTGCATTTTGTGGGCGTGGCGATACCGCTTCTGGTGGTGATTGGTCTGGCAGCAGCCCTTGTGCTCAGCAGGATACGTGACATTCATGTCATAAAAAGTCTGTATTTATTTCCAATGGCAATGCCAACGGCAACAGTGGTCATCGTGTGGAGAATGTTTTTTTACCAGCAGGACTTTGACAGCCTTGTCATCAGTTATCTCTGGAAAAACACAGGGTATACGATTGTGTTGTGGCTTGCGGGCATCGCGGGCATTCCGAATGAACTGATTGAGGCATCGCGGGTGGACGGGGCAGACAGATTCCAGTGCCTGATCTTTGTAAAGCTTCCCTGCCTGAGGGGGAGTGTGTACACCATTGTGATACTGTCGTTTCTAAATTCCATGAAAATCTACAGAGAAGCGTATCTTGTCGGCGGCTCTTATCCGAACAAGGATATTTATCTTTTGCAGCATACGTTTAACAACTGGTATGTGAATCTTGAGTTTGACAAGATGGCGGCGGCGAGCGTGCTGGTGGCAGTGGTGTTGTTTGTGTTTATTTTGCTGTTTCAGTATTATAGCCAGCGGTGAGCAGGAGGCTTGAAGTGAGCGTAAGAAAATTTCTCCGTAAGGCATCGGAGGCGGTAACAAAATTTATTTTTATAGCGGCGGGGATTGTGATCTGTGCGCCCGTGTTTCTGGTTGTGACAGGTTCGGTCATGGGAAAAGGGGACTTGTACGAATGTCTGGCGCCGGTGTTTGAGCATGGGACAGGGTTTGTGACATGGAAGCTCATTCCGCAGTATCCTACCATGGAGCACTATATCCGCCTGCTTTTTTATTCCCCGGAGTTTTTTGTATTGTTCTGGAACTCTGTGAAAATGGTGGGGTTGATTCTCGTGGGGCAGATGGTTGTGGGCGTGCCCGCAGCATGGGCATTTGCAATCTATGAGGTACGGGGGAAAAATGTACTCTTTACGGTCTATGTCGTGTTGATGCTCCTGCCTTTTCAGGTGACAATGCTGTCTAGTTATCTCACGCTTGACCGTCTGGCACTGCTGGATACGCATTGGGCGGTCATTCTGCCGGCGGTGTTTAGCACGTTTCCGATTTTTGTGATTTATGGCGGATTTCGGGCGATTCCCAAATCATTGATTGAGGCGGCGAGGATTGACGGGGCAGGGGAAGTCCGCATTTTTTTTATGGCAGGGATTGGACTTGGAAAAGGCGGAATCCTCTCGGCGCTGGTGCTCGGATTTCTGGAATACTGGAACATGATAGAGCAGCCGTTTGCATTTCTCGAGGACAAGACTCTGTGGCCGCTGTCTTTGTATCTGCCTGAAATTAGCTGGACACAGGCGGGATTTGCGTTTGCGGCATCCGTGATGATGCTGGTACCGGCAATCTTTGTATTTGTCATGGGACAGGATTATCTGGAACAGGGCATTATCTATTCTGGTTTGAAGGGTTAATGATATGGAGGGTTCGTATGATGGAGAAGGATGAGGAGAAGCTTTTGAGCCGCAGGCGGATGGAGAAGTGGATAAAAATATTTTTGGCATTTCTGGCTTTTGTGTGGCTTTGCACAATTATTTCAAAGAGTATCTATGTGTCAGGGCTGCCGCGGGTCAGGACAGACACCGCGTCAAAAAAGTATGTGGAGCATGTTGTCAGGACGGATGGAATCGTGACGGCAGGCGGTGAAATTGCTGTCAATACACAGGCGGGGCTGCGGGTGGATAAGATATTTGTCCAGCAGGGTGACGAAGTTCAGGCGGGGGATGTCCTTTTTACGATTGACACCGCAGATTTGGCGGAGCTGGTCAGCGCAAAGGAGACAGAGCTGTCCAAACTTGAGTGTAATCTCTCGGACTGGCAGGTCAATGCAGTGATTGATGCGCAGCAAAAGGAAGTGGCAATTCTCTGGGCAAAGGAAGACTATGAGACGGCAGACAAGGAGACAGCAGTAGCGAAGGAGCGCGCAAAGGAAGCGCTGGAAAAGGCGGAGGCGGCGCTCGGAAGACACCTCGCGGATACCGTGCCCTACACGGCGGACAATGCCCGGCGCGAGGCATGGGATGCGTATCATGACTGGGTGAACAAGGGCTACAGCATCTCGGATAAGATTGCGGCGAAGGAGCGCGAGATACAGGATTTGGAGGAGCAGCTTGCAGAACTGGAGAACCGCACTGGAAAAAATGATGTAAAAGATATGGAAACAGACGGACAGGCAAAAGTGCTGTCGGGGGCAGCAGGAGGTTTGGCAGAGGACAGCGGCGGCGAAAATACAGCAGACAATGCAAATGAAGCGGGTGGGGATACAGAAGGCAATACAGTCGGCACAGAAAATTCAGATACAGATGTTCACACAGGGAATCATGACGAGGAAACTAATACCGGTGATATTGACCAAGATTCCGAGACAAACAATGTAGAGATAGATGAAGAATCCAATACAGATGATACAGGTAGTACAGATACAGAAATCGATAATACAGGGAATACAGACGGACCTCATACAGGAAATGAAGGCAGCGATATCAATCAACCTGCACCAGTCATAAAGGAGCATCAAAGCCAAAACACAGCAGATGAGGAAAAGCGCGTGGAGCTCCTCAATAAGATAAAGAAGGCAAACCAAGAATTGCTAGCCTTGCGTGACCAGCTGACAAAACATGACCGGGATGCCGTCACACAGCCTGACTATTCGGCGGAGGAAGCTGAGTATGATGCATGGCAGAACACAAAGCTTACGCTTGAGGAGAATGTGCAGCATGCAAAGGAAAGCTATCAGGATGCAAGCTACACGCGCGAAGTGACGCTGCGGCAGAAACTGCGGGAGATTGCCAGTGCAGAGACGACGTCAAGGGCAGACTCCACCGCAGCGCTCTGCGAACTGGATATCAAACAGGTGCAGAAGCAGATTGAAAGACTTCGCGCAGTCAGCCAGCAAAAAGGAGAAATCAAGGCGGAGCAAGATGGGATAGTTTCAAAAATCCAGATTGAAGTCGGCAGCAGGACATCCGATACCGCAGCGCTTTTACTGACAGATCCGCTAAGACCCTGCCAGTTTAAATTCAGCATCACAAAAGAAGAAGGAAAATATGTACATCTGAATGACACGGTTGAGGTGAAATTAAATGGACAATCAAAAGCTACAGAAATTACAGTGGACTATTTTACCGAGAATACACAGGGAGGGTACGATATTTTGTGCATGCTTCCAGAACATATGGGGCAGCCCGGATTAAGCGGGACCGTTCAGAAATCCGTGCAGGGCGAAATCCAAGAGTTAACACTTCCGGTTGAGGCTGTCTTTGAGGAGACTGGTACTTTTTATATCTATACATTGAACGAGAAAGAGGGCATCCTTGGAAGTGAGTACTACGCCGAAAAAATCAAAGTGCAGATCAAAGACAGAAATGACCGTTATGCCGCAATCGAATCCGGCACAATCAGCAATGACACCAAAGTGATTACCTACGCGACCGAGGAACTAAAGCAGGGGCAGAGCGTGCGCCCGCAGGAGAAATAGTGAATTTATTTGAAATGGGTTGTGTTCTGGCTGGAAATTACTTATAATGGAATGGAAAGAGAGATGATAGGAGAAAGAGGTGCTGATATGGATGCGCGTATAGAGAAACAACTTGCATTTGCCTTGGAGATTGACAAAGTAAAAAACATTTTCAGGCAGACGCATTTATCAAAAAATGGAAGAAATGAAAATGATGCAGAACACTCATGGCATATGGCGGTCATGGCGTATCTGCTCAAAGAGTATGCAAATGAGGAGATAGACATTGCAAAAGTAATGATTATGTGTCTGATACATGATATTGTGGAAATTGATGCGGGGGACACCTACGCGTATGATACAGAGGGATTAAAGACACAAAAAGACAGGGAGAATGCCGCCAAGGAGCGTATTTTTTCCATGCTTCCAGATGAGCAGAAAGCAGAATTTACTGCATTGTTTGACGAGTTTGAGGCATATGAGACCGCCGAGGCAAAATTTGCGCACGCGATGGACAATTTTCAGCCGCTGATGCTCAATGACAGCAACGGCGGCAAAGACTGGGGCGCGCATCATGTCACGGCAGAACAGGTATATCAAAGACAGGGCAAAACAAAACTGGGTTCGGAAAAATTGTTTGAACTGACAGACAGAATCATCCAGAAGAACATTCAAAACGGAAATCTGAAGGAATCATAAAGGTTGTCGGAGGCACTATGGCACTGGAAAACAAATTGGGCATCACGGAATCGGCAGAGCTGGCAAGGGAAGAAGAACGCATCAGCAAAACAAGGGCAGTTGAATTGTATGAAAAGGGAATCCCTGAGGATGAAATCGGGAAATTTGCAGGTCTGGCAAGAATCCATCAATATCTTTTTGGCGAAATCTATGCATTTGCAGGGCAGGTAAGGACCGTCAACCTCGCCAAAGGGAATTTTCGATTTGCGCCTGTCATGTATCTGGATGCGGCACTGGGGCATATTGACGCCATGCCGCAGTCGGATTTTGATGCGGTAATTGAGAAGTATGTGGAGATGAATATTGCACATCCTTTTCGGGAGGGAAATGGCAGAAGCACTCGAATCTGGCTTGATTTTATTTTGGGAAAGGAATTGAAGCTCGTGATAGACTGGGCCAGAGTAGACAAGGAGGACTATCTGCTGGCAATGGAACGAAGTCCGATCAAAGATCTTGAAATAAAAGTATTGCTGAAAAATGCGCTTACAGATCAAATCAAGGACAGGGCAGTCTATATGAAAGGGATTGACGCAAGCTATTATTACGAGGGATACAATACATTCAAGGCAGAGGAATTATGAGGAAGGCGTATTTTTTCAATTAGAATGTATCCTGAGAAGGGAGGTGAACATTTTGAAAGACAAGGCACAGAAACGAACGAGCTATTCTGTAGCGCAGAATGTCCTGTACTGTCTGCGGTGCACGAGGAAGTGCTGTGCTTCGCTGTTGGTTCTAGGTACAGCCATGATTCTGCTGAATGTAGCAGTCCCCGTCCTGACGACTTATCTGCCCAAAGCAGTGATTTCCTGCTTTACGGACAACCATAGCTTCACGCAGTTAAGCATGACAGTGCTGGCATTGATGACGGGCATTGCTGTATTATCTGCTGCTAGTGAATTATTTAAGAAGTACTTCTACTTTCACAAGTATAAGATGAATACCTATTATCTGAACTGTGTAATGCAAAAGGGATTGACAACAGATTATTGCAATCAGGAAAATGAGTGGTTTCGTAAGCTACAGACGGAAAGCTTTGCGTGCTGCAATGGAAACACATCGCCGCTTACGGGGATTTATGAGATACTGATGAACCTGTTTACGAGCATTCTGGGACTTGCCGTGTTTTTCGGGATTTTATCGCGCTTAAACAAAGTCCTTATTGTGTTTCTGGCTGCGACTGCCACGGTTGGTTTTTTCCTGAATAAACGTATTGTCAGGTGGGTTGATGAAAACAGTGCAGAACGTTTTGGGTATCAGCAGCAGTTGGATTATATCAACCGCAGTGCGGATGACCTGCGCAGTGCGAAGGATGTACGGCTGTATCAGATGGCGGATTGGTTTTCAAAAGTGTATGAACAGAATATGAAGGGCATCGCGCAGTGGTACAGGAAATATACATCCAAGCTCTTTCGTGTTGTTGTCTGTGACAGCGGCTTTGGGCTGGTGCGTGAAAGCGCTGCGTATGTTTATCTGCTTTCGCTTGTGCTGGAGGAACGGATTTCAGTCGCTGATTTTGTCTTGTATTTTGGGGCAGTCAGTGCATTCTCTACATGGTTTGGAAGCATCATGGAGCAGCTTGCGGCATTAAGCCAGCTCAGCCAGCGAATCCAATTTTTCCGCTCTTATCTGGAATATCCAGAAACTTATTGCAGGGAGGAAGGAACAGCAGTCCCTGCGGATCATTGTGCCAAAATCATTGAGCTTTGTAATGTCAGCTACCGCTATGAAGGCGCGCAGGAGTATGTGCTGCGCGGCATCAATCTCAAAATCAAGTCTGCCGAGCATCTGGCAGTAGTGGGGGTAAACGGTGCGGGCAAAACAACGCTTGTAAAATTGATTTGCGGGCTGATAGACCCTACAGAAGGGCAGGTTTTGTATGATGGCGTGGATGTTAGGACGTATAATAGGACATTGTATTACGGTCTCTTTTCCGCTATGTTTCAGCAGTACAGTATTCTGCCTGTCACAATCAGAGAAATCGTTGCAGAAGTGCCCGAAGAGGAGGCTGATGATGCAAAGCTGCGCAGATGTCTGGAAGCGGCAGGTCTTTGGCAGCGCGTCACACAACTGCCACAAGGGCTGGACAGTCATTTTGGAAAAACCATCTATGATGATGGTGTGGAGTTTTCCGGCGGGGAAATTCAGAAACTCCTGTTGGCGCGTGCGCTGTACAAATCCGCACCTGTACTGCTGCTCGATGAGCCGACGGCGGCGCTCGACCCGATCGCGGAAAGCTGGTTTTATGAGAAATATCATCAAATCAGCGCTGGAAAAACATCAGTTTTTATTTCTCACAGACTTGCCAGCACAAGTTTCTGTGACCGCATTCTTTTGATCGAAAATGGACAGGTGAGCGAGGAGGGAACGCATGCGCAGTTGATTGCACGAAGAGGAAAGTATTACAGACTGTTTGAGACACAGGCAGACTATTACCGGAAAGAGGAAGTCAATGAAGAAAAGAAAGAATCAAATGTCGCTGCGCAGACGGTTTGAGGTGACAATGCGCGGTTTTCGGATTTTGCGCCAGTATTGTCCGGGGCTTGTACAGGGCAGGGCGCTGTGTGAACTGATCAATACCTTACAGCCGTTTACAGCGATTTGGTTTTCTGCGCAGATTCTCAATGAACTGTCCAAACAGCGCAGAATCAAGATGATTGTGCTCTATGTGGCATGTGTAGTATGTATTCATTTTGCCTGTGTGGTCTTTTGTGGGATCCTGAGCCGGGTATGCAGTGAGAAAGAATCACAGATGTGGAGCTGGTTTGGAAAAATTTTTGCTGATAAACAAATGTCTATGGACTATGTGGATTTGGAAAATGCCGGGATTCGCCACCAGAAGCAGCAGGCGCAGGAGAATCTATTCATGTTTGGAAATGGTTTGGCGCAGCTTGTGTGGGGCACGTCCACGCTGGTTCGGTCAGTAGTCAGTATTGCTGCCGCAATCGCGATGACCTACACCCTGTTCACGGCAAAAACGGGAAGCGCGGTAATGGACGGCTGGGGCTGGGGTGTCCTTCTGATTGGCTGTATCATGCTGGGCGGAGTGTGCCATTCCAAGGCATACGTCAAGGAGAATGATGTGTTTGTGCGGTGGTGCAGGGATACCGTCTGGTTCAACCGCTCTTATGATTTTTTTGGAAAGGAACTGTACATGAATATGGACAGGGCGATGGATGTGCGCATTTACAGGCAGAATGCCGTTGCGGAGCGGATGCTTGACAGAATGTCTAAAAAGGATGCAGAGGATGACAAGGTAATTTTTCAGATGGCAGTATATCCAGCGCTTGCGCGTCTTCTGACAGGGCTGGTGAATGCGGCGTGTTATCTGTTTGTGGTCATCAAAGCCTTTTATGGGGCGTTTGGTGTGGGGAGCATTGTACAGTATGTCTCTGCTTTAGCTAGGCTTGGAGACGGTATGCAGGAGCTGAACTTTATGCTGGCTGACAATGCGGTCTACTGTGGGTATTTGAGTGCACTGTTTGACTATCTCGATATTCCGGGCAAAAAGGTTCAAGGGACGATTCCAGTGGAAAAGCGTTCGCTCTGTGATGGCGGTGACTATGAATACGAAATCGAGTTTCGCAATGTGAGCTTCCATTATCCCGGAACGAAGCAGGATGTGTTAAAAAATGTCTCGCTGAAATTTCAAGTGGGGAAACGGTTTGCCATCGTGGGCATGAATGGTTCGGGAAAAACCACATTTGTTAAACTGCTTTGCAGGCTGTATGATCCAAGTGAGGGGGTGATACTGCTCAATGGAATTGATATCCGAAAGTACGCATATCACGAATATCTTTCGATCTTTTCAGTGGTCTTTCAGGATTTCAGGCTGTTTGCTTTCAGCCTTGCGCAGAATGTGGCAGCAGGGACAGTGTATGATGCGAAACGCATTGTGACAAGTTTGAATCAGGTCGGGTTCAGGGCGCGCCTTATGCAGATGCCAGACGGCATTGAGACCAGTCTGTATAAGGATTTTGAATCTGGCGGTATAGCGCCGTCTGGCGGTGAGGCGCAGAAGATTGCGCTTGCCCGTGCGGTCTACAGGAATGCGCCGTTTATCATTCTTGATGAGCCGACGGCAGCGCTTGACCCCGTAGCGGAAGCAGAGGTGTATGAAGCGTTTCATGAGATTGTCGGCGGCAGGACAGCAGTTTTTATCAGCCACCGTCTGTCCTCCTGCAAATTTTGTGACCAGATTATTGTATTCCACGAGGGAGAAGTAGTACAGCAGGGGACGCACAGAGAGCTTGCCGCGCAGACAGACGGGAAATACGCAGCGTTATGGAACGCACAGGCGCAGTATTATACCTGATTTTCAGAACATATCCTCTTTGGTGGCACGAATCACCCTCTGAAAACGTTTGTACTCAAAATAAAAGTATACGGCTTCATTTACAGTATCAAAACAAGTGCCAATGTGCCCATATACATTTAACTGACTGTCATCTATATCTGCATCGATATGGGCAAAAAGTTCTTTGATAGAAGCTTTGCTGCCGGAGGCTATGCGGTCACTGTCATAGGAATCACAATTGTAGTGTCCAAATACGGTCTCACCAATCATTTCGATCAGAAACGGTTCCGTGCTGTCTGTCCACTTTTTGTATTCAATGAAATCATCATCGCAGCTAAGATACAAAGGAGGATCAGGATTTCCCGCAAGCAAATCCTCAAGCAGATATCCTTCGTAGACGATGCCTTCGGGGTCGCATCCTATCAGCACATAGTTTTGCGTAATGGTATGCCATTCTTCCTTTGGCAGCTGCCACAGGCTGAAATATGGATTGTCTGCATATTCCTCCTCATTCCCGTCTTCTACGGCATCTTTAAAATCCTCCTCCAAATTGTCTATGATGTCATCAATGATCTGGTAGGAGGTCATGATATCCTCCAAGAGGTTAAAAAGGCTGTCACAGGCATCGTAGATGCCATTTCCTCCATATTTTAATAAAAAACTGCGGTAAGCCGGCGGCAGTTTTACGCCGATTCTGTGCTCGACAGCCCGGATCTCCTGCTCGGTGAATCCTTCATACTTCTGTTCACAGAAAAAGTCCATTAGTTCATGAACTGACAGGTTATATTTGAATGCCATGTTATGTACCTCCGTTAGACTTTGTATAAAACTATATAGAACATCATAACACAGAATGTGTCAGATGTCACATTTTATTTGCCATTTTCCGACAAAGCGTTTATACTAAAGTATACCAAAATTTTGAAAATGGAGATGAGATCAAATGACAGTAATTGAAAAACAGACGCTGGATGAGGAGCGGGCGCTGTATGGAAGCAAGGGTATCATCATAAATGACTGCTCTTTTGACGGCCCGGCAGATGGAGAGAGTGCAGTGAAGGAATCATCGAACGTACAGGTAAACCGATGTTTCTTTAACCTGCGCTATCCATTCTGGCATGTGCATGGTCTGGAGATTCACGACTCTAAGATGACAGCGCTGTGCCGCGCCGCCCTCTGGTATTCAGATCATGTCACAGTGACAGGTACGAAGATGCACGGGATTAAGGCGTTTCGGGAGTGCAGTGACGTGGTGATTCGTGACTGTGACATAGTATCACCCGAGTTTGGCTGGTCGGTGAAAAAGATCGAAATGACAGACTCTGCGGCGGAGAGCGAATATTTTATGATGCGCTCAGAGGATATGGTGTTCAGGAACGTCACATTGAAAGGCAAATATTCGTTCCAGTACATAAAAAATGCAGTGTTTGAGAACTGTACTTTTGATACCAAGGACGCTTTCTGGCATGGTGAGAATGTCGTGGTGCGAAACAGTGTCGTGAAGGGAGAGTATCTTGCATGGTACGCGGACGGACTTACCTTTGAAAACTGTAAAATCATTGGCACACAGCCGCTTTGTTACTGCAAAAATCTGAAATTGACCGACTGCGAGATGTTAGAGACAGACCTCTGTTTTGAAAAGTCTGAGGTGGAGGCAAGGATTACAACGCCTGTGCTCAGCATTAAGAATCCTCTGTCCGGGACGATTGTGGTGCCTGAAGTTGGCGAGATCATTATGGATGATGAGAACGCAAAAGGGGAGATTCGCATTGAATAAAAGGGACTGCTACAGAGTCCCTTTTAAGCAAGTTCTTTTTCCCGGCGTTTTTTCTCAAGATGTTCTTTCTCAAGTTTGGCAATTTCCCGCTCGAGTTCTTCTCTGGACATTTTTTTGATGTAGTCGGGAATAATAACGCGGTCGTCAATTATAAATTCTTCCTGTTCTTTTACCATGGTAATACCTCCTCAAAATAGATATCATGATTTTCTGCGATTTTTGATAATGCCTTGAGCTGGGCATCATATTCATTATATCCTTGTGCTTTAAATGTGCTAATGTACATTTGGTAAATTCGTTCGTTCACTTCTTCATAAGAGCTATAACGAAAGATTTTTCCATCGTGACAGGCTACCAAGGATAATCCATATTTGTGATTATATGCAGAGTTAAAATCTGCGATGCTCGGTGGCACACTTCCCGGATGTGTATGAATAGTTATCAAATTTTTTCTTCCTGCTATGGCATTTTTAATAGATTCTGTATATCGGATAGATCTCTCGGTGGTTTCATTGGTTGCACTGATCACAATTTTTCCTGAAACTTCATCAATCCAATACATATCCTCAAATTCAGTTCCGCTTCGATGTTTCAGCATTTCTTTAGCTTTCACATAAATAAGGCGGTTTACATCTTCATTATTCGTAATATGATTAAATTTATTCCGGTATTCCCCACTGTCAATATAGGTACTGTTTATAGCAGTCTGCTTGTTTCTCCCGTATCTTTGGTATTCTAGCAACATATTTAGCAACTCCTTTTACATTATTATAGCATTACTGACCGCATTTGCAAGAATTTTGTATATTTTTTCATACATGAGAAGAATCTGCAAGAAACCATTGGATAGTGCTTGAAAAAGCCTGCCAAATGTGCTATGGTAAAGAAAAGCAGGGGATTTTCTAAATTTTTGGAGGTATTTGGATATGAAGAAATTGTTGGCTATGGGACTTGCCTGTGCAGTCGTGTTCGCTCCAGCGCTTTCCGTTCATGCCGCAGAGGCGGTTGAGACCTGTCATATCGGA
>ERZ808040.2126-NODE-2126-length-11780-cov-5.225412_pt1 | contig 11780 bp, 12 predicted proteins | sample MGYA00380191_ERZ808040 | MGnify/ENA primary metagenome ERZ808040 (study PRJEB31490, sample SAMN06133395) | mouse gut metagenome | isolation source: J6 | host: mice | place: China: Chengdu | collected 2015-05 ... | reverse complement strand
GAAAATGTATGCACTTATGAATACGAGGACAGAAGAAGATGAAAAAGAGAGAAAAAAAAAAAAAAGAAATAATTAAAAGAAAGAAACAAAGATTAGAAAAACAAAAAGGTATCCTATACAAAAAGAAAATTAGAGAAAAAAATAAGAGACCATATAAACAACAAGCCTTAGGACAATATGTCCAAAAGCCAAGCATAGTATTAAGGGAAACAGAAAAACCGAAAGATAACAAAAATGTGGCAGGCGAATCAGAAGAAAATGTGACAAAATCTTTAGAAGAAACGGATCAAAAGCCAAGTATTTTAGGGGAATTTTGTGAAGAAGATAACAAGGAGTATGTGCAAGACAAAAGTTCCGATGGGAACAGGAAGCTGGATAAGAAAGGGAGTGAAAAAAAGCAAGGAGAGGTAAGAAAAGAAATTAGAAGTACTAGAGCTAAAAAACCAGAAAAACAAGAATATACTTTGCAAAAAGCATTTGATGTAAAAACGGGGCGAAGCAGATATGTAGTGGCTTCTATTATGCGGGAAAAAGGGATAAAAAGGAATGTGCAATCAAATTTTATAGAACAGAAGATATGGCAAGAAGGAAGAAACTTGGTTCATAAAAAGATTGCCGAGAAGGAAGAAGAAAATTCTGCGATAGAAGCTGCACATCAGATGGAGCAAAAGGCGGAGATATTTTATGGCATAGCGAAAAGAAAAGGGAAAGCAAGCTTACAAAGGTATCAAGAAAAATGGAATACAGAAAAAGGATTTATATTTGAGAAAGCCCCAAACAGGCAGGGAAAAACATTACAGAAAAGATTGCAAAAACAATATAGGAAAAAAGCATATAGCAAGGCGTACCAGCGACAAAAAATAAAGGAAAATCAGAAGAATATAGCAAGAAAAACAGGTTCTACGACTTTAATAATCGTTAGAAAAATACAAGAGACAGTAAAGAAAAAGGCGGTATGGATTGGCGTAATTGGTATCATAACAGGATTGCTTTTAATGGTAACGACTACGTTTTCTTCTTGCGGGGCAATCTTTGGAGATACTTCTGTAATCATTTTGTCTAGTTGTTATCTTAGCGAACCGAAAGAGATTGATGCAGTAGAGCTTGCTTATACCTATGCGGAGATGAATTTGCAAAGAAAGATTAGCAATGTCGAGATAGACTATCCCGGATATGACGAGTACCAGTATAACCTGGATGAAATAGGCCATGATCCCTTTGTGCTTCTTAGTTATCTTTCTGCAGTAAATACAGAATTTACCTATCAGGAAGTAGAAAACCAGCTTGCTACGCTTATGGAAGAACAGTATTCTTTTATATTGGATTCAAGGATCGAAACGAGAACTAGAAATGTGCCGTCAACGGATGAAGAAGGGAATGTTTTGTATAATGAAGATGGAGAGGTCAAAATGGATGAAGAAGAGTATAAAGTAAAAATCTTAGAGGTGACAGTAACAGCGATTCCGTTAGAAACCTTGGTTTTGGATAAACTCCGTCAAGAGCAAACAGAAGTATATCAGGCTTATATGGAAACGAAAGGGGGATTGCAACAGTTTGCTTCTCCCCTCGCTTTGTATTGGTATGATACTATTAGCAGTAATTATGGTTACAGGGAGCATCCAATTACAAAGCAAGAACAAATCCATAGGGGATTGGATATTGCGGCCCCTAAGGGAACCCCTGTATATGCCACACATACAGGCATGGTAACAACGGCGACATATGATAGCGGTTATGGGAATTATATTGTGATTACAGACGACAAAGGGTTTACTACAAAATATGCCCATTTAAGTAGTTTGCAGGTAACTGCTGGACAAACCGTGGAGAAGGGAACAGAGATTGGGCAGGTGGGAAGTACTGGCAACAGTACCTGAAATCATTTGCATTTAGAGGTATTACAGAACGGGCAATATTATAACCCGCTTTTTTATTTTGCAGTAGGAAGGAATAACAGATAGGGAAAAGAAGGAGGAAGAATGACAAAAGAAAGACTAGAAAAAGAACTTCAAAAAACATACATGCAATTGGAACAACTGCAAGAAAAGAGAAAGAACTTGGAAGAGCAAAAACAAATGGCAGAGGATGCAGAAATGATGAAAATAATCAAGAAACGCAAAATTTCGCCAGAGTTCTTACAGGCGTTGAATTGTTTGAATGAGAAGGAACTATTGCAAATGTTGGAACAGAAGGGAGAAACAAGGAAGTGAAACGAAAACAAGGGATAAAAACAGCGGCATTGTCTATTTTTATGATAGTGCCGCTATTTTTTTTACTAATAGGGAGATGGGGAAGCAATGGAAAAGAAATATGGAAGGTTTATGCAGAAGAAAGCAGAGAAGAGGCCATAGAAGATAGCGACATAAGCAGGAATCGTAATAAAGAAGCCAGTTGTATTTGTATAGAGAAATGCACAAGGGATAGAAGAAATAAGGATTGTGAAATCTGCAAAGCAACATATCTGTTATGTCAATCGGTAGCCCCTGCTATAAAAATCCAGATGGACACCAAAGTAGATTGGGATACTCTGTGCGCAAGAGTATCTATTTCGATAATAGATATGTCTGAGGATGGTAAGTTTACGATTCGATCCGTGAAAGCAAAAACTGCGGAAGAAGGAAATTGGATTGATATTACAGAGCATAGGTATGTAGATATTGTTGAAGAAGGATACGTATATGTGCTGGTAACGGATAAAGAAGGCAGGATATATGAAGAAAAACAATGGATTACTTATTTAGATAGGACGAAACCAACCCTGCGCGCTGCAATTAGTGATGGGATTCTAAGTATCCAGGCGCAAGATAACGATACAGGGATAAAGGTTATTTCTGTAAATGGATATGAATTTGAAGAGCCTGCAGAAGGGAATGTGAATATCCGTTTGCAGCAATTTGATGCAGGGTATCCCTATTTTATAATCCAGGCGATGGATTATGCCCAAAATATGTCAGAGGCGTACCGGCTAGAGAATCCGTATTATGTTGACGTAAAAACAGAGAAAAAGAATGTAGAAGAAAATCCTGCCAAACAACTTCCGATTCATGCAGGCCCAACAAATCCCGTTCAATCTGTTGCAGGCGTGACAGAATATGTGCAAACAGACGAAGAGGGGAAGGTTATTGCGTATAGTAGCGGAGAGGTAAATGGAAAAAATGGAAGAGAATTTTATACCATTCAAACCGATAGTGGAAAGGTGTTTTATTTAATTATCGATCAGGATAAGGAGAAGGAAAAGGTTTATTTTTTAACAGAAGTAAGTGAAACGGATTTATTAAATGTAACTGGTGATACCAAAGAAACCTTGCCGCAAAATTCTGCTGTTTTTGAAGCGGCTATTCTAATCAACAATACAGAGAAGCAGAGCAGTACTCCTGCTATAGAAGAACAAGAAGAGAATTGGCAAGTGGAAGAGGCACAGAAGAAAAAAATAGAAAAGGAAAAGGAACCAAAAGAAGAAAGCAAGGCGGTTCCTTATGTTGTGATGAGCGTCATGGCAACGATAGGAGTAATAGTGGGATATGGCTGGAAGAGCTATCGAAAGAAAGGGGAAACGTTTGAAGAAGAGGATGAGAAGGAAGAAGAGTTTGAAAGGGACGAGGAAGAAGAGGAAAGGAATTTCTTCGACCAAGACGAGGAGGAAGAATAGATGAATTTAGTGATTACAGAAAAGCCAAGTGTCGCGAAAGCGATTGCAGAAGTAATAGGAGCCGAGCAGAAACAAGAGGGATATTATGAAGGAGAAGATTATCTTGTAAGCTGGTGTATCGGACATTTGATTGGACTTGCGCCGCCAGAAAGTTACAAAGAGTCGTGGAAGAATTGGAATTATAAAGGGTTGCCAATCGTGCCAAAGCAATGGAATTATGTTGTGAAGGCAGATACAAAAGAACAATACCATGTGCTTTATCAGTTATTGCATAGGGAGGAGGTATCAACTATCATTTGTGGTACGGATTCTGGCAGAGAAGGAGAACTTATTTTTCGTTTAGTGTATGAAATGGCAGGATGTAAAAAACCAGTAAAACGATTATGGATTTCCTCGATGGAAGAAGGTGCGATAAGAAAGGGATTTGAAAAGTTAAGACCAGAAAAAGATTATGATAATCTATATGCTTCAGCTCTTTGTAGGCAAAAGGCAGATTGGCTGGTAGGCATGAATGGAACTAGGTTATTTATGGTATTGTATGGCGGAAAGTTATTAAAGGTAGGAAGGGTACAAACCCCTACCCTTGCTATGTTGGTAGAACGAGAATTAAAAATTCGAGATTTTATAAAAGAAACGTATTTTATCGTACATATTTATTGTGGAGGGATAGAGGCCGTATCAGAAAAAATAAGCGATAGAAAGGAAGCAGAGGAGATGGAAAGAGCTTGTTTAAATGGACAAGCTTTTGTTACCTCTATAGTAGAAGAGGAAAAAGCACTATTGCCGCCAAAACTCTATGACTTGACTACCTTGCAAAGAGAGGCAAACCAATTATTTGGCTTTACAGCTAAACAGACCTTGGAGTATACACAAAGCCTTTATGAAAAAAAGCTAGTAACTTATCCAAGGACAGACAGCCAGTTTGTAACAGATAGCATGGGACAAACAATCAAACAGGTAATAGAAGGGATTTGTCATTCTGGTATATTGGGAGAACCTCTTTCCCTTTATCCAGAGGTAGGAAACGTATTAGATAGTACAAAAGTAACAGATCATCATGCGATTATCCCTACAATAGAAATAACAAACGTAGATATAGAAGCATTACCTGAAGCAGAAAGAAAGGTGCTTGCTTTAATTGCAAAGCGTCTTTTATGTGCAACAGGAGAAAAATATTTATATAAAACAGGAAAAGCAACCATTTCCTGTAATCCTTATACCTTTACTGTCTCAGGGAAGTTTGTAGTACAAGATGGGTGGAAAGAGTTTGACAACCTGTTTCGATCTTGTTTCCAGATAAATAGGAATGAAAAAGAAGAAAAGTTACCAGCATTAACGAAGGGCCAAGTATTTCAAAAAATACAAGTAAAGATAAGCGAACATGAGACGCAACCTTTTCGACACTATACGGAAGATACTTTGTTATCTGCTATGGAACATGCAGGGGAAAAAGAGATGGGAACAGATGTGGAAAGAAAAGGGCTTGGTACGCTGGCGACAAGGGCAGATATTATTGAGAAGCTAGTAAAAGACGGTTTTGCAAAGCGAGAGAAAAAGCAGATCCTTCCTACAGAAGATGGAATAAAATTAATAGCAATCCTTCCCGATGTAGTGAAGTCCCCAAAACTTACTTCTGACTGGGAAAATGCCTTGACACTGGTAGCCAAAGGAGAACTTGCGATGGAGGATTTTATGGCAGATATTGAACATATGGTGGAAGAACTTGTAAGTACCTATCATGAAGTGAGTGACGAACAGAAAAAGATGTTTGCAAAGGAACAAGAGGCACTTGGAATATGTCCAAACTGCGGCGGGCAGGTAGCGAAAGGAAAATTTGGCGCATATTGCACAAAGAAATGTGGAATGAATGTAAGCCGGGTTATGGGAGTGTTGCTTACTGACACGCAAGTAAAAGATATGCTTGCAGGGAAGAAAATCTTGTTAAAAGGATTAAAAAGTAAGGCAGGAAGGTCTTATGATGCTTATGTTGTTCCAAGTGGAACAGAGAAATACCACTACATGAAAAACGGGAAAGAAAAAAATGGTGTACAGTTTAAAATTGTCATGGAATTTCCTAAGAAGAATTTATCAAAGGAAAAGAAATAGAGATTATTTCATGGAAAAATTGTAGAAATATGTGTCTGATTGTGGTATTCTATTAGACATATAAATCGGGATTTGACAAGAGAGAATGTATTTATGATAGAACTAGATATCTTTAAACATATTTTAGAAGAAAATGAAATTCTATTATTAACTTGATGAATTTTTCGATGAGAATTTAGATGTGTATTCTATCACACCAAATCAATGTGGATATGGGTGTCTACTACTTGATGAAATAAGGGAAAAGTTTAATGAAATTGAACAATTACCAAATGTAGCATGGGCTTGTGTTGCCTTGCATGATGATACGAAATTATAGAAGACGATGGAACAGAAAGTTTGGTTTTGGCAAGAGAATTCATCATTGTATGTACAGATATGGGTCACTGACAAATTGGAAGGAATAGTGAATTGTGAATGGTTGTGTTCAGATGGTGTAATTGATTTTAAACCTACATACAAAGAAAATAATGAATGGAAAGATACTAATAAGTAATGTAATTTCAGAGGGAGAATTATGAAGAAGATATATGAATTTAAGGGACTTAGTAAAAACCAGAAAAAAAGAATTGAAAAAAGACTATATCAAAAGTGAATGGAAGAATCTTTTGATTTCTTATTTTTTTATTATTTTGTCTTCATCGCAATCATTTTTTTCAAGTAAGAATGGTGCAATTTTTGTATTAATATGGTTTACTTTAGTTATTTTATTGTCTGTATGTACTTATGTAAATCAAAGCGATTATATGAATAGCAAGAAAAAAGCAGAGAGATATTCAAAAAAACATAAAAAAGCAGAGGTAGAAAAGGGAGTCAACTTTTTCCCAGAAATTGGTGAATGGACTTTTATACTAATGCAGTTTCTAGTTGCTGTTTTGGTTTATTTTGTAATTTTCCCAGTATCTTTATATTTACAATTTAAGAATTTAGAAATCTATGAAGAAGTTTATATGAAACTTCTTATAGGTATTTTTATGGATACATATATTGTAGCCTTCTTTAACATAATTCTTCAAATGCTTATAGAGTTTATATATGATTGTGCAAGTGATAGAACCACCTTGAAGAAGAGTATATTCACACTAAAATTAAAATGTGTAATATACTATGTTGGAGCAATTATTATTCTATGTATAGCATTCGTTTATTATTTTAATAAAGAATTTGAAGGATTGTTCGGAGACATAGCCGGAAAAATTGTGGGTAGTATCTATATTATTTTCATACTATATCCACTGATTAGATGTATAAAACAAGTGATCAATAACAAAAAAACAAAACCACTAAATATTATTAAAAACAAAAAAGGTAGATATATAATGCAAAATTGAGTAAAAAAATTACAATTTGTTTTACGCAATATCTACAATAATATAATAGTTACATAGCGTTAAAGCGTATAGAAAAAATCTATGCGCTTTTTTTACGTAAAGAAACAAAAATAATAACAAAAAATAAGCAATAATTCTACAGCTTTATAAGGAAGTTGTGGAACACCATTATTTAATCATAGTAGAGATACTTTGTTATCTGATATGGAACTTTCAACGGTAAAAATGATAGTGTGGATATGGAGAAAAAAGGATTTGGTACATCAAGAGTAAAGTTAAATATTGTTGAAAAGTTAGTAAAAGAGGATTTTCCAAAACAAGAGAAAAGGAGGAAGGGATTCTATGAAAAAAAGGGATTGGAAAAAGAAATTAGCAATGGCAGTTGCCGTTGGGATAATGGGAGTAACATGCCATATTAGTTATGCTGCTGAAGTTCCTGTTACAATGTTTCAGGAAACAACAGCACAAAACATACAGAATTCTTCGGAATATAAAAGTGAAAGCAGAAGTAACAGAGGGGTTTTCAGATAAAATACAAATTTCTTATTTGGGGATGAATGGAAATGAATTTTCCGTGGTATTGTCTCCAGAAAATAAATATACATCATGTATTTCTGTAGTACAAGACTATTATACCTTAAAGGAATTATATACTCCATCAGAACTGGATATGGAAGTGACAAAACGGATTTCTTTTGTTAATGTGAATCCAGAAAAGACATATTATTTGCCAGTATCTGTTTATCAGTCAACCATAGTGGCAGAAGATAAACTCCCTTGTATTCATGTAAAAGTCTCTGCTGGAAAGAATCCGAGCAATTTAGAATATAAGGGAGATATTATCGTGAAATATACTGGCACAAACGGAAATGCGTTTCGCGTTTTATTAAACGACTTAAATGGATATACGCAGGAAATAGATATTGCCAAAGATATTTATACCATAGAAGAAATTTCGCTAGAAAAAGGATATGTGGGAGACGCGATATATAGTTTTGATGTAACAAAGGCCTCAAAAGAGATTACATATGGGTTAGATATTGCCTTGCAGAAAAAGCAATTAGAAATGGAAAATACATCCGTAAAAAAAGAAAAGTTGCCAATAGAAAAAAATAAGATAGAAGATTCTTCTCCAACATTACATTCTATAACAAAAGAGATAGAAAGAAATATCCAAATACAAGGAGGTCGGTATGAATACGTTAGAAGTGCTTACGTTGGTGCTGGTGATTTTTGCAGCCTTGACATACATAGACAATAAACACAACCGCAAGTAACGGAAAAGGCTATCCTCTACTGCGAATAGAGAATAGCCAGTGATCCGTTTGTTTTTCTAAAATTGATTACTCGTTTCCGATTGAACAACCGTCGGACGTGCTTGAATCCTTCGGCTTCTATGATGATTATAAACCAACACTGCGAATTTTGCAAGAGGGTTTAGGAAATGGGGGTGCTTCGGCACTCCTATTTTTTTGCAGATTTGTAGATTATATTACAGGAATATGGTCTTGTTTACAAGAATTTTTTTAGATTTATATCCTCAAACTTCGCACTTGAATAAATCCTGATATATAAGAAAAAAAACGTCTGGTATTCTCCAATGTATCTACCGAAAATCCTCTTCTATACTGTCCTGTCAGTGTTTCTGAAAGCCTTTTAATCACTTGCTTCCCATATTTTGCTATACTTTCGCCTTGTTGCTGTTCTTCTACAACTTTGCAAAGCAGAATCTGGCATTACATATATATCTTCTTATTCTCGTCAGCTTTAAATTACCTTTCAAAAATATACTTTCTTAGCTCTCTGTCTTCGCCCTGATATTTATCGATGCCTTTAAAAACTAATTGAAAACCATTCTTCTCTAAAACTTTATGCGAGGCTATATTTTCTTCTAAAACTATACCGTATATTTTATCAATATGAAGCATATCCATAATCACTGGTAAAAATACCTTTACAGATTCTGTCGCAAATCCATTGCCCGTATAATTTTCTGCTATATGATATCCTATCTCAAATTCTTCTCCCAATGGACATGCCTGGACGTATCCAATATTTATGTTTTCATTCGTAATAATCGGATATACAAACGGTCCCTTTGAGGTAGAATATGATTCAATTAACCATTTTAAAGTTCTCTCAGCATCTTCCACAGTTTCACATACTTCATCCGGCACGAATCGTCTATTATCAGCATCTAAAGAGTTTTTCTGATATTCACTGCACATATCCATAGTTAATTCTGTTATGATAAATCTTTCTGCTTTTATATACATAATCACATTCCTCCAAATCCAATTTATCTAATATACTCAAACTTCGCACTTGAATAAGTGCCTATGCACCTTGAAAATTCAATAATAACTGGCATTAAAATAGCATGAAACACTTTGGTTTTGGTATAATTGAATTGTTCAGAAACAACATACCACCGGAGGCTCATGCTATGAATAACAGTATAACACAAGACAACCAGAATGATAACCAGATTTCTAAAACTATCAAAAGATTTTTCCAGATTCCATGTGACATCTGCTTTAAAGGCATCCGGCGCTTACCATAAGAAAGGCACGCCTGTGACACAGATTTTCCAGTACCTGTTTCTTCTAATCTTTTCAAACAGAAGCATGTACATGAATCTTCTGTCCGGAAGAAATACGCCTTCTTTCGCCAAAGATACTGCATACCGTTTTATGAAATCTACACAGATCAACTGGATCAGGTTCACAACGGTACTTGCATCAATGATCATCCGGGACGCCGTTGTGCCGCTGAATGATGCGTGCAGGACAAATGTACTCTGTATTGATGATTCCATGTTTGAAAGGAACCGTTCCAAAAAGGTGGAACTCCTTGCAAAAACTTACGACCATGCAAAACATGCCTATCAGTTTGGATTCCGTATGCTGACCCTTGGATGGACAGACGGCAGTACATTTCTTCCCGTAAACAGCATCCTTTTATCCACAGACAATAAGAAAAACCGTGTAAATGAAGCTGTCAGCCTTGATAAGAGAACCGTTAGTTATAAGCGCCGCAAACTTTCTATGACAAAAGGGACGCAGGCTATGTTAGAACTTCTTAAAGCTGCAAAAAATGCTGATATTCCTGCAAAATATGTTCTCTTTGACAGCTGGTTTTCTTCTCCCAAATCGCTTCACGCTGTAAAAAATCTTGGTTATGAAGTAATCAGAATGATTAAGAAGACACCAAAGACGTTCTTCCGGTACAATGGAGAAGCCCTCTCACTTATCCATATCTACAAGAGGAACAAGAAACGCAGGGGACGTTCCAGATATCTCTTATCAGTGGAGGTGGAAGTGATCAGGGGAGAAAAATCCATCCCCGCCAGAGTCGTATATGTCCGCAACCCTTTCCTTTGATGCAATGAGCGCCCATACTGCGGTTGTTTTTACCAGATATATGATGCTGTCCATCGAAAACAGGGAATCAAACGACAACCGGTCTCTTGGGGAATTATTTCTATACTTTACTGACGAAATGTCTAACATTACATGGATACAGGCATTTCAGATGCTGCTCCAAATGTTCCGGAAACTTTTAGAGGAACACTGCGATCTCGTTGATGAAAAGATAGATGAACTGGTTGAAGCATTCATCAGCACTTTGCCATCTCTGCTACAATCGCAATTAGTTGCAGCATAGTGGTATAAAAGACTGTCCTTTGATAATTGAATCATTGCCAGATATTGAATTTTCAAGGTGCATAGCTAAAATCTATGTGCGAAGTTTGAGTTATATAATAAAGTAGGAAGGAATGGGTGGGATTCCACCGCCTTCGGCATTGTGGTAAAATCCAAAAGTTTAGATTTTCCCACAATGTCGACTACTACGGAACACATCTCAATCTTTTTTTCTTTTGCTTTTATGTTTTATTAAGTTTTCGTTGACCACTTGACATTTCTGGGTACTTCATGTATTATATCTATGACCGAATTAGTATTTTGAGTCACAGATGGAGAGGATTATATGGCAAGAAGCTTTACAGAACGGGAAAAAGAAAACATAAAAAAGAGTTTGCAGGAAGCTTGTAAGCAGAGTTGGACACAGTACGGATATAAGAAAACGAGTGTCGATGATCTTTGCAAGCAGGTAGGTATTTCAAAAGGGGCATTTTATCTTTTCTTTGAATCGAAAGAAGCTCTCTTCTGCGAGGTATTGTATTCAGTGCAAGAACAAATCTGCAATGCGGCATCTAAGGTAATTGAAAAACACAAAGACAAGTACGGTGTTGCAGAAGCCTTAAAACTCATTTATCGGGAATATGATAGAAATAATTTTTTGTACGATTCGGACAGCACAGATTTCACAATTTTGATGAATAAGTTATCAGAGGAACAGGCAAAAAAAATTGAGGAATCCAATAAAATGAGCCAGCAGCTTTTTTTTAGTCAAGCGTATTTGAAATTCAAAGTTGATGCTGATTTGGCGATGTCAGTTATTTATTCTTTAATTATGAATGTTAAAAACAAAGATATTCTTCCGCATAATCACATGGAAACCTTTGATTTTATGGTTGACCATTTGATTGAAAGTATATATGAATAACAGTCTGCAAATAGAAAGTCAAGCAGAAATTAGAGAACTTTGAAAAATTTATACAGGTTGAAAAATAAGCACTACAAAAAGGCCACCGCAGATCGCTGGCCTGATGGGAAGTGAAGGTATTTATT
>ERZ808040.2125-NODE-2125-length-11785-cov-4.824906_pt1 | contig 11785 bp, 10 predicted proteins | sample MGYA00380191_ERZ808040 | MGnify/ENA primary metagenome ERZ808040 (study PRJEB31490, sample SAMN06133395) | mouse gut metagenome | isolation source: J6 | host: mice | place: China: Chengdu | collected 2015-05 ... | reverse complement strand
TTTAACTTGATGTTTTTATTATTGTTGTTTCGTATATATTTACAAATGTAATTAATATGTTATCCTGCTTTTTTTGTTGTTGACGATGACGCCGGCTTAGCCTTACTGTATTTACTGTATGTGGTATAATTGATTTCACCATTAACACTTCTTGTAAGCACATACTGCTCACCGTTTTTGTCAATATTAACCTTAACATCACCCACAGACACCTTGTCCTTTGAATAAATGGTACAGGTTAACACACCCTTTTCAGCAGTAGCCCTTAAGCGTATATCACTGCCGCAGTTGTTTTCAAACTGAAAATCCTGTGAATTCCATTGTACAGTCGCATCGCCGCCAAGCGGAACATAACCGATTTCAAGGGAGTGGCAGGCTCTAGTCTTTATTTTTAGATTTGCTCTGAGGACCGCCTGAAATACAGTTGAGCTGACCTGACATATACCTCCGCCGAGTCCGTCAACAAATTCGTCCCCCTGAACAACCTTTGCCTCCTGATAGCCTGCAAGAACCGTTCTCTTACCTACAACCTGATTAAATGAAAATACTGCATCCTTCGGAATAACAAGATTATTCAACCTTGAAACAGCGTTATAGATATTTGTTGTTCTTGTCGTATTTGAGCTGTCATATTTTGTCTGATATGTTGCAATCTTGTTACTGTATCCGTCACCGTTATCAATTTCAAGAGCGGGATAAATTTTATTTGTTTCAGCTTCCTTGAAGGTTGTGCTTAAATCCTCTGTTGTTCTTGTGGTAGTGGTAGTTGTCGTTTCAGTGGTTGATGTGGTTTTGTCAACATCAGCATTTTCGTTACAGCCTGAAAACAACAAACAGACTGTTATCACCGCCAATAATACCGATAGTAGCTTTTTCAATTTATTCTCCTGTGTTTTTCATCCGTAAAAATTATTCCTTATATGGTTTTTTCATTTCAACCCAGCCCTCTTTATTCACCTGCTTTGCACGTGCAATTGAAAGAGCATTTTCAGGAATATCATCTGTAATAGTTGAGCCTGCTGCAATATAGGCTTTATCGCCAACCTCAACAGGTGCAATAAGATTTGTATTGCAGCCGATAAATGCACCATTACCTATTTTACAGCGTGACTTATTCTTTCCGTCATAATTACAGGTAACAGTTCCGCAGCCGAAATTAACACTGCTGCCGACATCACTGTCACCGATATAGGTTAAATGAGCACTCTTTGAGCCTTCGCCCACAACTGAATTTTTAACCTCAACAAAATTGCCGATATGAACACCCTTTTTAAGCACGGAGCTTGCTCTTACTTTAACAAAAGGACCTGCATCAACATCATTCTCAACAGTGCTGTCCAGTATTTTGCAATTGTCAAGAACCACATTGTCACCGATTTCCGAATTATCAATATAGGTGTTCGGACCGATTACACAACTTTCACCGATAACCGTACTGCCGACAATAATTGTATTAGGCAGAATAACTGTTGAGTTGCCGATTTTAACATCCTTGCCTATCATAACTCCGTCAGTACACGGAATATCAACACCGTTTACCATCAGCTTATTATTGATATTTTTTCTCATAATCGTATTCAGTCCGTTAAGCTGTACTCTGTCGTTAGCACCTAAAATAACCTCATTGTTTTCAACAACATAAGCACCTGCGTTTTTGCCAGCACCAATGAGAATTTCAAGACTGTCAGTAAGATAATATTCATTCTGAACATTTTCATTCGTAATTTTTGAAAGTGCATACTGCAAATCCGCACCGTTAAACCAGTAACAGCCTGCGTTTGATTCATTAATCAGCTTTTCTTCCGGAGAAGCATCCTTGTGCTCAACAATTCTCAGAAGTGTACCGTTTTCATCACGTTTAATATGACCGATACCGTTAAGGTCATCAACAATTGCACTGATTAATGTAATTGAATTATTATTTTCTTTATGGTAATCATAAGCCTTATTAATGGTTTCAGCATCCATAAGCGGACCATCACCATTTAAAATGAGTATTTCATCTTCAGTATGAGCTGCAATAAATTCGTCCGCCTGCATAACTGCATGACCTGTACCGAGCTGCGGCTCCTGCAAAGCTGTTTTGATGTTAGTATCAACAGAAGCAAGGTAATCCTCAACCTCATTATGCTTATAGCCTGTAATAACACATATATCCTCAGCCCCTGCCTCCTTGACAGCATCAACAACATAGCTGATCATAGGCCTGAATAAAACATTACACATAACCTTCGGGCAATCCGCCTTCATTCTGGTACCCTTACCGCCTGCAAGTATGATAGCACATTTCATAGTGTAACCTCCGAATTAATGTATTTATTAACTAATTATGCAACAAAAAAATAAAATTTTCAAGATAAATAATACTAAATATAAAAAAATATAAAAAAAGTTTGTAATTTCTTTCTTATTATGGTATAATTCTACTGCACTGTACTGTGCCGTAGTGCAAATAGCCATTTGTCTTCGGCATTAAGGTACAAATAATTAATTTGTAAATTTTTATTAGGAGGTATTTCTCAAATGGCAAAAAAGTATTGTTACCTTTTTTCAGAGGGTAATGCTGACATGAGAGAACTTCTCGGCGGTAAGGGTGCAAACCTTGCTGAGATGACAAACATTGGTCTGCCTGTTCCACAGGGTTTCACAATTTCTACTGAAGCTTGTACTCAGTATTATGAAGACGGTCGTGAAATCAACGACGGCATTATGGCTGAAATCAATGAGTACATTGTTAAAATGGAAGAGATTACCGGCAAAAAGTTCGGTGACAAGGAAAATCCTCTTCTTGTATCTGTTCGTTCAGGTGCCAGAGCTTCAATGCCCGGTATGATGGACACAATCCTTAACTTAGGTCTTAACGAGGACGTAGTTAACGCTATTGCTGAGAAATCAGGCAATCCAAGATGGGCTTGGGACTGCTACAGAAGATTCATCCAGATGTATTCTGACGTAGTTATGGAAGTTGGTAAGAAATATTTTGAAGAGCTTATCGACAAAATGAAAGAGAAGAAGGGCGTTACTCAGGACGTTGATCTTGATGCTGATGACCTTAAAGAGCTTGCTACTCAGTTCAAGGCTGAGTACAAAGAGAAAATCGGTGACGACTTCCCAACTGATCCTAAGGAGCAGTTAATGGGTGCTGTTAAGGCTGTATTCCGTTCATGGGACAACCCTCGTGCAAACGTATACCGTCGTGACAACGATATTCCTTATTCATGGGGTACTGCTGTTAATGTTCAGTCAATGGCTTTCGGTAATATGGGTGACGATTGCGGTACAGGTGTTGCTTTCACACGTGACCCTGCTACAGGTAAAAAGGGTCTGTTCGGTGAGTTCTTAACAAACGCACAGGGCGAGGACGTAGTTGCCGGTGTTCGTACACCAATGCACATTTCAGAGATGGAGCAGAAATTCCCTGAGGCTTTCGCTGAGTTCTCAAAGGTTTGCGAAACTCTTGAAAACCACTACAGAGATATGCAGGATATGGAGTTCACTGTTGAACATGGTAAGCTCTTTATGCTCCAGACACGTAACGGTAAGAGAACAGCTCAGGCTGCTCTTCAGATTGCTTGTGATTTAGTTGATGAGGGTATGAGAACTCCTGAAGAGGCAGTTGCTATGATCGATCCTCGTAACCTTGATACACTTCTTCACCCACAGTTTGACTCTGCTGCATTAAAGGCTGCAACACCTGCAGGCAAGGGTCTTGGTGCTTCTCCCGGTGCTGCTTGCGGTAAGGTTGTATTCACCGCTGACGATGCAGTTGCTTGGAACGAAAAGGGCGAGAAGGTTGTTCTTGTTCGTCTTGAAACCTCACCTGAGGATATCACAGGTATGAAGGCTGCTCAGGGTATCCTTACAGTTCGCGGCGGTATGACATCACACGCTGCCGTAGTTGCTCGTGGTATGGGTACTTGCTGTGTATCAGGCTGCGGCGACATCGCTATGGATGAAGAAAACAAGAAATTTACTCTTGCAGGTAAGGAATACCACGAGGGTGACTATATTTCAATCGACGGTTCAACAGGTAACATCTATGACGGTGTAATTCCTACTGTTGACGCTACTATCGCAGGTACATTCGGCAGAATCATGGGCTGGGCTGATGAGTTCAGAGTACTCAAGGTTCGTACAAACGCTGATACTCCTGCTGATGCTAAGAAGGCAAGAGAGCTCGGTGCAGAAGGTATCGGTCTTTGCCGTACAGAGCATATGTTCTTCGAGGAGGACAGAATTGCTGCATTCCGTGAAATGATTTGCTCAGATACTGTTGAAGAAAGAGAAGCTGCTCTTGAGAAGATTCTTCCTTATCAGCAGAGTGACTTTGAGGCTCTTTATGAGGCACTTGAAGGCTGTCCTGTAACAATCCGTTTCTTAGACCCACCTCTCCATGAGTTTGTTCCTACAGACGAAGAGGATATCAAGAAGCTTGCTGATGCACAGGGCAAATCAGTTGAAGATATTAAGACTCTTATTGCATCTCTCCACGAGTTCAACCCAATGATGGGTCACCGTGGCTTACGTCTTGCAGTAACATATCCTGAAATTGCTAAGATGCAGACAAAGGCTGTTATCCGTGCAGCTATCAATGTACAGAAGGCTCATCCTGATTGGACTGTTGCTCCTGAGATTATGATTCCTCTTGCTTGCGACACCAAGGAGCTTAAGTACGTTAAGACTATGGTTGTTGAAACTGCTGATGCAGAAATCGCTGCTGCAGGTGTTGAGATGAAGTACGAAGTTGGTACTATGATTGAGATTCCTCGTGCCGCTCTTACTGCTGCTGATATTGCTACAGAGGCTGAGTTCTTCTGCTTCGGTACAAACGATTTAACACAGATGACATTCGGCTTCAGCCGTGATGATGCAGGTAAGTTCTTAGATGCTTACTATGATGCAAAGATTTTCGAGAACGATCCATTTGCTAAGCTTGATCAGACAGGTGTTGGTCAGCTTATGGAATTAGCTGTTAAGAATGGTAAAACCACTCGTCCTGAGCTTCACTGCGGCATCTGCGGTGAGCACGGCGGTGACCCATCATCAGTTGAGTTCTGTCATAAGATTGGTCTTGACTATGTATCATGTTCACCATTCAGAGTTCCGATTGCTCGTCTTGCTGCTGCACAGGCGGCTATACAAAGTAGGTAGGAGTTCTCTTTCCTTTGAATTACCGCTATCTTTCGAGCAGGCGGCAGCTTACCGAAAGGCTAACGGACAGTATGTAAGGAAAAATCAATGGAGAGAAACGAATGTAACCGTTTATATCGACCTTGATTAGAGGATGAATTATGATAAGCGTATCATTAGAAATAGTGGTACGCTTATTTTTTTGTCTGAATCGTACCTTTGATTGGATTGCTATTTCTCTTTATAATGAAATCAAAAAAGGTTGGTGTTGATTATGAGAGAAAAGAAACGGATTTTGTCGTAAAGGCGTTGGAGTTTTATAACCGACACTTACAAAGGCAGCGGGGGCAGGAAAGATAACCGCACACTTGGGGAGAAGTCTGCCCTTTGGGGGACAGCAAATTTTTTTCCACTTCCCCCTCTCCACACCTCTCCCCCTAGATACTGCCAGTAACTATCCGAGAAAAGAAAATATTAAAGGCTGTCCAGACGGGCAGCTTTTTCTGTTAGAAAATCAGTCAGCATACCGTCAATTATCGGTACAATATTTTTTCTGATGAAAAGAAGTGAATTGCACTTTTGCAAGCCTGATATGGACGCATCCGTTCTGCTGAAAAGCTGCTCCAACGGTGTGTCGGAATTGGTAAGCCAGTGTTCGACTGCCGTAACGACATTTCTGTTTAATATAACGATGATGAAGCTGTTAGGCGAGGACGGTGTGGCGGCGATTACGGTACTCATCTATTCGCAGTTCCTCTTAACAACGCTTTATATTGGCTTTTCTATGGGAACAGCCCCCGTCGTAAGCTATAACTATGGGAGCGGGAATGTAAAACAGCTAAAAAAGACCGTCGGTATCTGTTTCAGCTTTATAGCGGGGATTTCTATATTTGTATTTTTATTTTCCCTGCTTGGTGGAGAAAGCATTGCAAAGGTATTTGCGGAGAATAATAGGAATGTTTTTGAGATTACAAAGAACGGATTTGCCATTTTTTCATTCAGCTTTCTGTTCTCTGGATGCAATATTTTTTCATCCGCTTTATTTACGGCGTTATCGAATGGAAAGGCATCGGCAACCATATCTTTCCTGCGGACGTTTGGATTTATTACGGTGTTCCTTTTGGCGTTACCGAGATTTTTAGAGGTAACGGGCGTATGGCTTGCAGTACCGCTTGCGGAGCTTTTCACGCTTATGCTGACGGCATATCTGATATGCAGGCATCGGAAACAGTACCATTATTTTTGAAAGAAAGGCAGGCAAGAAATTGAAACAGACAGAATGGATATTATGCCCTGTCTGCGGGAGCAAAACCCGCAGCAGAATTAGGGAGGATACTATTCTGATAAATTATCCTCTCTACTGCCCGAAATGCAGGCAGGAAAGATTGATAGAAGTGAGAAATTTACAAACAATAGTCATCACAGAGCCAGACACATTAGATGCAGAGCCGATGAACGTGTGAGCAATCACAGTTTGTCGGCTTTTCTTTTTATATAACCAGAGGTAGGCACGTCCACCAAATTAAAAAAAACGGCGATTTGGTGGGCGGTATTGCTATGCCCGAAAGACTTAACAAGCACTCTCCAAACCTGTTTCAAGTTTGGAGGGATTTTTATTGCCTGCAAATAGCAAGTTCTATTTTCATATACGATATAAAGGGACGGATAACCCGTTAAAAAAATCCTTGCCAATACAAGGGGGCTTTCTACCCCACAAGTAGAGGTCAAATTTCTACATAATAGAAATAAATTCTCCATAGACCGTAAAGGTGTGACAGCCTTTGCGGTTTTTCTTTTGTCGTTTTTTGCCGGATTACGCCGCAGGGCGTTATTCATCATCGGTTGCCGATCACCGCCTTCCAACCTGAATTTTCAACAAAAAATTCAGATTGGAGGAAAAGACATGGAGGGTAATCGCCCAAAAAGAAGAAAGGATAAGTACAATCCTTATACGATATTCGAGAAAGACGGACAATATTACGTTTCATTTAAAGATGGACAAGGTGCTTTACATAAACTTGAAATCAGCAAGGTGCTGTATGACACGTTTGATTCTTTTGAATTAAGTGATCTGGTGCATCTTAACGTGGTGGACAGGCATATCGAGCAGTCCGAGGTGTGGGAAAACACATTGAATATGAGAGCGATGAAAAAGCCGGACAGCATGGAAGAAATCGTGTTCCGCAGATTTCAGGCAGAAAAGCTACATAAGGCAATCAACGAACTGCCGGAAAAACAGAAGAAAAGGCTGATACTGCATTATTTTCAGGAGTTGACCTATGTGGAAATCGCAGAGCGGGAGAAGTGTTCAACCAGAGCAGTAGAGTACAGTATCCACGGGGCAATTCAAAGCCTGAAAAAGTTTTTTGAAAAAAATTAAAAAAGGACTTTCGGGTTTTGCCTGATTAGTGAGGAAACAGGTGAGGAAGATAAAAATTCCTTCACCTGTTTTCTGCATTTATGTGGTGAATGGGTTCGTACCATGAAAATTTCATACCCATTCATCAAATACATTCCTGTTGTTATCGTGATGAGCGTAAGCCACGTTAGCAGGTACGCCATGAGCTGGATGGAGATAAAGGCAACGAAATCGCACAGACAGAAAGACAATGGTTTGCGGCTGTCCTATCCCCATTTAGGGAGCGAAAAATACCGGGCTATAACTGCCAGCTTGCTACTGGTAAGGCGATAACAGGCAGCAGGGACAATGATACTCCCGTCCAGTCACAGGTCGAGCGTAAATACCCATCAGGTATAAAAACGCCGCAACCAATGAGGGCGGCTCCGGGCGATCCCCGGAGGGGTGCGAATCCCGTGGAACTGGTCAGCAGCCAGTCGTTTGGTGACTTCCCTATGTTTGCCGTAAAAGCGGTAATTCATAAGTCGGGGTGTAGAAGACAAATAGGCTTATCAGGCTAAAAGTGGTAGCCGGACACAAAACATGAAAATATTCTTAAGAATAATCAAAAAGCCATGCTTTTGTGTTCGGCTGATACATACCTGAAATGCAGGGAATTTTTTTCGGTAGGCAAGATGTATTCTGCAAATTTATATTTTCTGCCATGAAAGAAAAATCAGACTGGATTCAGGAAGTAAAGATTATGGAGGACATTTTTATTATGGAAGAAAGAAAAATCAGACGTGGAGATATTTACCATGCAGACTTAAATCCCGTTTTCGGAAGCGAGCAGGGCGGATACCGTCCGGTATTAGTGATTCAGAATAACAGAGGGAATCAATACAGCCCAACCGTAATTGTGGCAGCAATTACAAGCAGGCCAAAGTCAAAAATGCCCACGCATGTCCCGGTTCCGGCAGACATGCAAGGTCTGGAAAAAGATTCTGTTGTGCTGTTAGAGCAAGTCCGAACACTGGACAAAAAGAGACTGGGAGATTATATCGGGACAATGGACAGGCAGCAAATGATGAAGGTTGATAAAGCGTTATGCTCCAGCACAGGAATGAGAAAACGGGATAAACCGATTTTAATGTGCTTATGCCCAATATGTGCAAAACCCTTTTATGATTCCAAAGAGCATTTTATCCAGAGGGCAGATAAGACTCAAAATTTAAAAGATACCTGTATGTTTTGCAACAGCAGGCAGGGGTACGATTATTTAATAAGGAAAAGGTATTGCGGTGAGAACAAGGATAATTGAAAAGTCAAGGATGCGATTTGAAAATTCGCACATTAGACGGGAAGGGATTGTAAAGCTATGATAATAGCAAGCAGTCCCTTTTGTATTTCGGGAGGTGACTGATATAGATACCATGAATTTGCAAAAACAGGTTTATGACGCTGATGACATTCAAAAGTTATTGGGTATTGGCAGAAGCAAGGCATACGCATTTCTGGATGAAGCCTATGAGAGTCAGAAACCGTTCAGAGTGATAAAAATAGGAAAGCTGTACCGGGTTCCCAAAGAGGGATTCGATCAATGGTTAAATGGAGCGAGCTAAATGTGCGGAGGTGATAGGAATGGGAAAGAAAACACAGGAAAAGAGTGTTGCTTTTTTTGAACGAAATTCATGGTATCACCGTACAAAGGCACTGCAAGATAATGGCATTGTTAAATATGGAAAGAAAGGCGGATTTTCCAGTCAGGCAGAGGCGGAGGCCAGTTATCGGAAATGCGAGGAAGAATTTAATACGCTGTTGCGGAAACAGCAGCTTTCAGGCAAATCCAATAAAGACGTCCTCTTTAAAGATTATCTTATCTACTGGTTTGAGGAAGTGTTTTCAAAAAGAATCGAGACGACAACAAGAATGGTTGGGGCATACGCTTTATATGACTTGATTATCCCAAACATTGATTATGATATAAAGATGAGGTTTGTCAGCGTGGAATACCTGGATGGACTTCTGGAGAGGACGTCAAAGGCTTGCGTTTCGGCAGGAAACAAAGGACGGGAAATTTTGAATCTTGCCATGAAAGAGGCAGTCATAGAGGGCTATATCAATGTGAATCCCGTGCCGGAAACAAAGCCGTATAAGCGAAAGAAACCCAATATCGTGATTCTCAGCAGGGAGAAAATAAAAATACTCCTTCAGGCGGCTTCAAAGGATAACTGGTATCTGGAAATTCTGCTGGGACTGTTTTGCGGACTGCGGAAAGGTGAAATCTATGGACTGAAATTTTCCGACTTTGATTTAGAACATCGTAGTGTGAAAATCAGCAGGCAGATTGTTGCAAACCCCATCATAAAAGAGGGCAGCAGGATTGAAGAAAATATTTCAATCGAACGTGATCCCAAAACACCCAACAGTTTCCGGGTACTGCGCGTGCCGGAGATCATTATTATAGAGCTGGAGAAAAGAAAATGTCAGATAGATATGTATAAAAGGAAGATGCAGGAGGCTTTTATTGATAACGATTATATCAGTTGTCAGGCAAATGGAAAGGTACATAGCCTGTCTGCCATGAACAATGCTTTGACAAAGCTGTGTGTGCGGAATGGGCTTCCTGCCGTAACCGTGCATGGACTTCGCCATATGTTTGCCACCATTTTGGTGGAGCAGGGTGTTCCGCTTGCGAAAATATCAGGGCTATTGGGACATAGTTCTGTCAATACAACCTTTGAATATTATTGCGACGTCATGGATGAGAAAGAAAAGATTATTGCCTTTATGAATGACGCTTTTGCTCCTGAAGGCAGGGAAGGGACAGGATAACATGGAATTTGATTTAAAATTACAGCAGTTTGTGGACTGGAAGGTTTATAACGTCACGCCGATTAAGAATAAGTTTGGCTATCGTGTGGTTCTGATTTATGCGGACGGGACAAAAATACCACAGCAGAAATCCGGATTTGCTACAAAGAAAGCGGCGAACACGGACAGGGACAAGACGCTGGGCGAATTATATTCAGGCACATATGTGGTATATACCAGCGTAAAAGTGAAAGACTTTATGCTGTTCTGGCTTGAAAAAGAAATGCGCCCACGCATTACAAGCGGCTCCTATGAAACCTATTCCAATATTGTGAATAACCATGTGATTCCAGCGATGGGCAACATCAGAATGACGGAAATCAAACGGAGCCATATCCAGAGCCTTTATTATGAAGAAGCGGCTGCTTCCGTTTCTATCGCAAGATTGGTAAAAACGGTGATGAACACGTCCATGCAGTATGCTGTGAATAAGAAAATCATTACCTTATTATTGCCGAACGGCATAAAGGGATCCGTTAGGGTTTCCATAAACCCAACGATTGATGTGGCTCTGCCAAAGCAGGTAGAAAAGAAAGCCTATCACACCCGGAACATTGATACACAAAAGACGCTGAATATGGAGCAGGTTTTAACGCTCATTGAAGCGAGCAGGGAAACGCCAATCCATATGCAGGTATTATTTGCGGTGCTGTTGGGATTGAGGCGGTGTGAAATCAATGGGGTGAAATATTCGGATATAGATTATATCAATCGGACATTAAAGGTACAGCGGCAGTTAGGAAAGAAACCAAACACGACCGCCGGGGACTTCCCGGCTAAGACGTTTACAAAGCAGGAAATCGGATTGAAAACGCCGTCCAGCTACCGAACCATACCCATACCGGATTATGTGTTTGAAGCCATTCTGGAAGAAAGAAAAGTGTATGAGAAGAACCGTAGAAGGAGGTCAGACACATTTCAGGATTTGGATTATATCTGCTGTTCCACTTATGGACGTCCGAGAAGCAAGGATTTTCACTGGAGGCATTATAAGAAGCTGTTGGAGGACAATGGACTGCCTGATATAAGGTGGCATGATTTACGAAGCACTTTCTGTACCATTTTATTAAAGAACAACTTCAATCCCAAAGCGGTATCACAGCTCATGGGACATGCGAAAGAAATTATCACCATAGATGTTTATGGAGACACTGCCGAAATCATTGAGGACTGCTTAGACGATCTCCAGCCGTTTATTGATGAAGTAATCCCAAAGGAAGAATGTGAAAGCGGTACAGATTTTTCAGAAGATAATTATATAGAACAAATCAGTGAGTTTCTTGCATGAAAATAAGATACTGGCATAATCAAATCGCATGAAAAAAGTACAGAACAAAAGTTCGATTTTGGTCTGTACTTTTTTTGACTTATATGTTATAATGAAAAACCAAATGACTGGATAATACTATCTGTACTGATTGGTATTATTCAGTGTTGTTTCGT
>ERZ808040.2123-NODE-2123-length-11797-cov-8.391126_pt1 | contig 11797 bp, 19 predicted proteins | sample MGYA00380191_ERZ808040 | MGnify/ENA primary metagenome ERZ808040 (study PRJEB31490, sample SAMN06133395) | mouse gut metagenome | isolation source: J6 | host: mice | place: China: Chengdu | collected 2015-05 ... | reverse complement strand
GCCCACACCCTGGAGACCAGCAGCATCCAGGGCATCGTGGAGCATGGCGGGCGCATCCGCCGCCTGATGCCCAGGGAATGCCTCCGGCTCCAGGGCTTCGAGGAGGAGCAGATCGACCGCCTCCTCGCCATCACCTCGGACGCCCAGGCGTACAAACAAGCCGGAAATTCGGTCACGGTTAATGTTATTGAGGCCATTGGGCGGCGAATCCGGACAGTGGATGAGCAGCTCCGAAAGGAGGACGCCGCATGAGCGAGATCGGCATCAAGGATCAGTGCTTCGGTGTGGAGGTGGAGATGACAGGCATCACCCGCAGGCAGGCCGCCGAGGCGCTGGCTGAATATTTTGGCACATCTGTCCATTACTGCGGTACCTACTACGACACCTGGGGCGTAACGGACCCGGAGGGCAAAGAGTGGAAGCTGATGAGCGATGGCAGCATTAGGGCGGAGCGGAAAACCGCGGGCGGATATGAATCGGTGGGCAGAGGGGAATATCAGGTGGAGATGGTCACTCCCAAGCTGACCTACGCCGAACTGCCCAAACTCCAGGAATGTGTGCGCCGGGTGCGAAAGGCCGGGGCCAAGGCCAATTCCTCCTGCGGTATCCATGTCCACGTGGACGCCTCCAACCACAACCGCCAGAGCCTGAAGAACCTGATCGGCATTATGTACTCCAAAGAAGATATTCTGTTCAAGGCGTTGCAGGTAAACGAGTCGAGGGCGGAACGCTGGTGCAAAAAGGTGCGGGAACCCATGCTGCGGCAGGCCCGGACGCTGTCCTCGGACGAGACCACCGACCTGACCCAACTGGAACAAGTCTGGTATGAGGGAAATGTGGAAAGCACAGACCATTACAACTGGACCCGCTACCATGCCTTGAATCTGCATTCTGTCTTTTATCGCGGCACTGTGGAATGGCGGTGCTTTAATTCTACCCTCCACGCCGGGAAGGTGGCGGCATACGTCAACCTGTGCCTCGCCATCTCCGCCCAGGCCATCGCCCAGCGCAGCACCGTCATGCGCAAGACCCACAGTGAGAACGAGCTGTTCACCTTCCGGGTCTGGCTGGTGCGGCTGGGCCTCAACGGGGACGAGTTCAAGCACACCAGGGATCATTTGTTGGCCCACCTGGAGGGTGACCGCGCGTGGCGCCATGATAAGGACAGCTACGAGGTCAACAGAAGAAAAAAACGACAACGTGAAAGTGAGCGATAACGATGAAAATTTGTATTGACGAGCGCACCTACGAGGGCAGCGCCGTGGAGATCATGGAACAACTCCGCCAGCAGACCTTCGACCCCACCGAGTACCCGGACACGGAGAGCTACATCTACCAGCTCCGCAGCAACTTCATCCGGGCCACGGATCTGGACTGTCCTCTGCCGGATGCCGGCGTGGAGGGGCAGGCGCGGGCCATGTTCGCCCATCTGGCCAAGGCCGGGTCGCTGACGATCCTGGAGGAGTGACCATGGAAAATACACTGTATTTCGCCTACGGCTCAAACATCAACCTGGGGCAGATGGAGTACCGCTGCCCGGACGCCTCGGTGGTGGGGCCGGTGGTGCTGGAGGGCTGGGAACTGCTGTTCCGCAGGGGCGGCTTCGCCACTATCGCCCCCAAGGAGGGCGAACAGGTCCAGGGCCTGCTGTGGAACATCACCCGGTCGTGTGAGCGCTCCCTGGACCGCTACGAGGGCTATCCCCGCTTCTATGACAAGCGGATGGTGACCGTCCGGGACGGCGAGGGCCGCTCCCTGTCCGTCATGGCCTACATCATGGATGAGCGGTTCCGGGAGCCGATGCTGCCCACCGACACTTACTACAACGGCATCCTGGAGGGCTACCAGCAGAACGGTCTGCCGGTGGCCGCTTTGAAAAAGGCGTGGGATCACGCCGTCCAGGAGGTGCATCAGGAGACGGAGCGGATCAACGCTATCTTCACGGACCGCATCAAGCCGCCCAAGCGGCGGGGCGGCTATGACCGCTGATGCCATGATACGACAGGAGGAGCGGTATGTCCAGTAAAAAAGTCTCGCTGGCTGGCGAGGTGCATATCAGCACCGGCAGCATCTGCACCACCGTGGACGCGCTGGAGGCCATGAAGTGCGTTGGACTGGCCTATGGTCTCTACAGCCACGCCGAGGAGGTTCGGGATCAGCGCGTCATGCTGGATGAGGGCGGGAATCACCCCGCCCTCGTTGTGCAGGAGGATGTCAGCTACCACGGCAGTCCCCAGTGGGAGACGGTCTATACCGTGACCGATGATCCCAAGCAGATCCAGCGGTATCTGGCTTTCCGGGACACGCTGAAGATGCTGCGGGAGATGGATCGGGAGCAGGAGCGCACGCCTGTTCCCCAGGCGCCGGCGCGGCAGCCCAAAAAGGATTGGAAAAAGCACCATGAGCGGTGAAAAATATCCGTTTTTCGATGTGCCGGAGGGTGATGTCTCCCCGCTGTTCACGACCAAACTCCAGGAGGCCGCCCATGTGGGCTGTCTGCGGGGCGTATTTGACGGCGGCAGGCTGACAACAGATTGGCTCGAAGGGAACGAGGCGCTACAATCGCCGGCCTTTGACGTGGAACTGCGGGATCTGTTTGGAACGCTGCAACGCGGCGGGCCGTTGGAAAATTTCCAGTCTATGCGGCAATTCTGTCTGGAGCATCCCCAGGCGCGGATGTCCGGCAGGCAGACCTTCTACGCCTTCCGCATCGACACCCAGCGGTACCGTTATCATTTACGGCTTTTTCCCCAGAAGGGGAAATTCCACATCTTCTGCTACCAGGCGGATCAGATGAGGGAGGACCTGCCAAAGCCAGATTTTAACTATGCCTATCGCAAAAGGGCAAAAAAGAAGAAAGACCGAGGGGAACGAACATGAAAATTTTAGTAGTAGAACCGATGAAGCCTTGCGAGGTGCGGGAGATCCCCGACACGCTGGACGCCATGCAGCAGCTCGTGGGCGGCGACATTGAGGCCGTCACGTCCATTCGGTATGCGTCAGCTATCGTCTGCAACGGAAACGGGAAACTCCTGGACCTGCCCTATAACCGTCCTCTGCTGGATGAAAGCGGGCTGCTGCCGCTGGATATCCTCCACGGCACGTTTTTTATTTCCGGGATGAGCGGGGAGCATTTTGTCTCTTTGACAGACGGGCAGATCCAGCGGTACAAAGACCTCTACGACAACGTGATGGTCTTAACAGCGGAACGTCCTGAGAACCAGGCGGAGATCACGCCGGAGTCCACCATGCTGGACTTCGCCGTAGCCTGTCGGCTGACGTTCCGATTTGTTCGGGAAGATCAAGTGTCCGTTGAGTTAAAAGATGCGTTTGCTGTCCATGTCAATGGCATTTTCAATCAAGATGAGGCCCTGGCGGAACGGACGGTGGGTGATCTGGATGTTACCTTTCAGGGCTGCTGCGCTGAAGTGCGGTACACGTTTGCCCGACAGGACAAGGACGCGGCCAGCGCCGAGATGTTCTCCAAGCAATGTGTACTGGATGTGCGGGATCAACTGGAAGGGTACGGCTGCAAAATAGAAAAAATCGAGTGTTTTGCGGAGGAGCTGGAACCGGACTATGGGAGAGATCAGGCCAGAGGCCGCGAGACACAGGAAAAAAAGAGGAAGGGAAACCGCCATGACCGATAGCACCGTGAGATGGGAGGCCGTATATGCCCGCCTATGACCTGTCCAGCCCCGGCGCGGTCTCCGCCTCCGCAGAGCAGGCCCGAATCCGCGCCGGCCAGGAGCCGGATCAGAACAGCTACAACGCCGCATGGCTCCACGGCTACGCCAGTGCGCTGGCCAATGTGGCTGACGCGCTGGAAACCCGGCAGGAGCTTGTGGACGCCATCATCGGCTTTATGGGAGAGCAGTACCCCAGCGCCGAACTGTACGGCATTCTCTATGACACCCTGGCAATGTCCAACCAGGACATCCTGTCCCTGGGCTTCGACCTGCCCCAGTGCCGGGAACCGCCCCGCGCCCATCAGGGCATAAAATCTGCAAAAAAGAAGGGAATTCACTATGAGAGATAAGTACATCCTGACCGCCGAGTCGGTCACCGAGGGCCACCCGGACAAGCTGTGCGACACCATCGCGGACAGCGTCCTGGACGCCTGCCTGAGCAGCGACCCCGCCGCCCGTGTGGCCTGCGAGGTCATGGCCACTGCCGGGAAGATCATCGTGGCCGGGGAGATCACCGCCAGGAACCTGCCGGACATCTCCGCTATCGTCTGCCGGACTGTTCGGGAAACGGGCTATGGATCGGACTATGAGGTGGAGGTTATCACCCACGACCAGAGCGGCGATATCGCCGGTGCTGTGGACGGCGACAGCCAGATGGGCGCCGGCGACCAGGGCATCGTGTACGGCTACGCCTGCAATGAAACGGCGGAGCTGCTGCCCCTGCCTGTGGTGCTGGCTCACCGGCTGACGCTGCTGCTCACCAATACTCGCAGGATGGAGATCATCCAGGGCCTGGGGCCGGACGGCAAAGCCCAGGTGTCCGTGGAGTACCAGAACGGCAAGCCCCACCGGATTGCCACCGTGGTAGTCTCCTGCCAGCATGACGCGGACAAGGAAATGGACGAGCTGCGCCGGGAGATCATCCGGCGCGTCATCGTCCCCGCCCTGCGGGATCTGCCGCCCAATCCGAACACAGAGGTGTTCGTCAATCCCTCCGGGCGGTTTGTGCTGGGCGGCTTTGAGGCGGACACCGGCCTGACGGGCCGGAAGCTGATGGCGGACAGCTACGGCGGGCTGGCCCCCCATGGCGGCGGGGCGCTGTCCGGCAAGGACGGGAGCAAGGTGGATCGCAGCGGGGCCTACATGGCCCGGTACATCGCCAAGAACCTCGTGGCCGCTGGGCTGGCGGAACACTGCACCGTCAGCCTCGCCTACGCCATCGGCAGGGCCGAGCCGGTGGCCGTGGACATCGACGCCCACCAGACCGGGAAATACCCGGAGGCTGTGCTGGAACGGGCTGTCCGGGCTGTGTTTGACCTGACGCCCGCCGGGATGATCTCCGCCCTGGGGCTGGACCGGCCCATCTTCGCCCGGTTCTGCAACTACGGCCACTTCACTCATCAGGACGCCCCCTGGGAGCAGACGGATCAGGCCGCGGCCCTGGCGGAAGCCTGTGGGCGGGAAGCCGGGAGGATGCCCCATGAACGGTGATACCCCTGTCAATATCGCCGGGGTGCTGGCCTTTCCCAATGACGCGGACGGCGGAATGATCCGCTTTATTGACAGCGGCTACAATACACTGTTTCATGTGCCGGACGGCGGCAATATCATCCTCACTGCCTTTGACGATGGGCGAAGGGTTCTCCCCTGCCGGTACATCGACGCCAGCCACGCCCAGATCGGCGGCGAGACCTTCCACATCTGCCAGTTTGCTGAAATCCAAGAGCGGGCTGGCGCTGTTTACGCGCCGGAGCATCCACAGCCTGGGGATGTCCTGGATACCTACACCATCTACCAGATCAAGGACATCCGCGCTGTGCCTTACGCCTTCAGGGCCTATGATGAGGCAAAGGGAAAGCTGAAGATGGCTCACTACGCGCGGGCTTACAGAGGCGTTCTGGCGCCCAGCGTTACGCTGGACGAACTTTATGAAAAGCACAACCGGGACAGCCGCCCCTTCGGGCATCGGATACACTCCATGTCCATGAGCGATGTGGTGGTGGTAAACTGCGGCGGGGAGGAAAAAGCCTTTTACGTGGACAGCATTGGCTTCCAGGAGGCAAAGCGTTTCTTGGACCCGCCCATCAGGAAGAAAAAACGGCCCGCCCAGGAGCGGTGACGATGGGGCCGCCCAAATGCGTTGCCTCGGTGAGCTTCGGGAAAGACTCGCTGGCCACCCTTTTGCTTGCGAAAGAGCATGGTGAGCCGCTGGATGAGGCGGTCTACTGCGAAGTGATGTTCGACAAGGATATCTCCGGCGAGGTGCCGGAGCATCGGGACTTCATCTACGGCACAGCGATACCCGCGCTGGAGCGGATGGGAGTAAAAATAATCGTCCTCCGCTCGGAAAAGACCTATGTGGATCTGTTTACCGGGCGGGTCACCCGCGGCCCGAAAAAGGGCATGGTGCGCTCCTTTCCGCTGTGCGGGAAATGCGCTGTTCAACGGGACTGCAAGGTCAGGCCCATCCAGCGGTATCAGAAGGGACTGCCACCGGGGGTGGTTCAATATATCGGTATCGCCCAGGATGAGCAGGACCGACTTCTCCGTCTGGAGGGCGGCAGGCAGGTGTCCCTGCTGGCAAAATACAATTTCACGGAACAGGACGCATGGCAGCTCTGCGAGAAAGCAGGGCTGCTTTCGCCTGTTTATGCCTTCACCGACCGGGGCGGCTGCTGGTTCTGCCCCAACGCCAAGCGGGCGGAGCTGCGCCACCTCTACGACCACCACCCGGATCTGTGGGCCAGGATGCTGGCATTGCAGGCCATCCCCGGCAAGACAACAGAGAAATTCAACCGTACCCAGAAATTCTCCGACATTGACGCCATATTCCGGCAGGAGGACGAGGATACCGCACAGGCGGCGGCATAGCCGGGAATTGTTGGTATTGCCCGGTTTTCACAGTCTATTGTTGTTGGGTATCGTGAATAGCTTTCTCTCTCCAGTTTAGGTATCGTTGTGACTGCCAGCAACAAATCGAGAGGAGGTAAACCATGAGCAAATACAAGGAATTTGACTCTCAAATATTTGAGGCCACCAGGATCATGATTGGTTTTTCCCTGACGGATGGACAGAAAACGGAGCTGCTGAAGATTGCCAGCGAGATCGAGGCCGCCCATCAGGAGGGCAGTCTGAGCGACGATGAGCGCCAGCAGCTCCTGGACACCATGGCGGACTGCGGGCTGGATCTGTCTGCGGCCCCGGCGAAACCTGATGTGGACGAAGCAAAGCTGCAGGAGCGTCTGGCCCAATATATGGAACTGGAACTTTTCCAAATGGATATTGGGGAGTTGATCCGCGACTATCAGTCCCAAGGGCTTCCGGTGCCGCCGATGGAACAGCTCCGGGAGGAAGCTGCCGCCGAAGCCCGGAAATGCCTGGAGACCATGATGGTCTGCGAGGCAAAAGGGCATCTGTGGAAAGAAAAAGACGCTGACCCGGAGAACGGGACCAGCACCCTGTCCTGCCGCCGCTGCGGGGCAGAGGAACACCTGCGATGGTAGGAGATGAAAATGCTTTGAACGAAAAATATGAGATCACTGATATCGCCCACAAAAAATATCCCTTTCTCCACCGCATCCGCGCCCTGCGGGATATCGGGGATAAAGTAAAGGCCGGAGACCTGGGCGGTTTTGTGGAGAGCGGGAGCAACCTGTCCTTCGAACCGGGGGATGACGCCTGGATCTTCGGTGACGCCATCGCCGCTGGGAGCGCTGTTGTGGATCAGGGCGCGCGCCTGTTCGGGAAAGCGGTCGCCTGTGGCTGCGCGTATGTATCCCAAGGGGCGGCGCTGTCTGCGGAGGCCAGAGCGGAGGACAACGCCTATATTCGGGGCGCTGATCTGTGTGGGCACGCCAGGGCCTCCGGGTGCAGCATGGTCCTGAACTCGCCCGATACCGGCAAAGCCCCGTTTCTCTCCGAAACCTGCGTGATCTATGGCACCGTGCTGGGAGATGTACACGTTATGGGCGGCGCTGTTGTGCTTGACAATGAAAAAATCGTCAACAAAACCCCTGATACGCTGATTATCAATGGTCAGGAGCGCTCCGTGATCCGTGACCCCTCACGGGATGAGCTGGCTCCCCGCCAACCCCAGGAAAAACAGGAAAAACCGAGGAACAGGGGCAGGGACAGATGAGGATCAGGAACGTCTACGGCTACGAAACCTGCGTCCACAGCAGAAAGCGGAAACAGGCGCCCTGGCGGGTCTCCAGCGGCTGTGAAAACCGTGCGCGTTTGTTCACGGGCAAACACTATGAACTGCCCAATACCAGCATCTGCGCGGCCTGTCTATTTTACCATGCAAGAGGAGAAAAGTGATGGAACTGGAAAAAGAAGATAGGGCATTTCTGGCGGCTTTGGGCTATGACGAACACGACCTGCCGCAAATTGAGGACGCACTCCACGCCAGCAGGACAACGTACAGCCTGGATGGCGAACCGATCACCCACGCCCAGGCGCTCCAACTGCTGGGACGCGAGAGCTATCTGGCCGGTATTTTCAGAAGCGCCTTTCACTTTACCGCGGCGCAGACTGCCGGAAATGGCAAAACCGTATATTTTGATTCCTACAAATTATTCCAATAGGGGGTAGTATGACAAACCAAAAATACGAGATTACCGACATTGCCCACCCCGAGTACCCTTTCCTCCACCGCATCCGCGCCCTGCGGGACATTGGCAGCGAGGTAAAGGCCGGGGATCTGGGCGGCTTTGTGGAGCATGAGGGCAACCTGTCCTTCGAGCCGGAGGACGATGCCTGGATCTACGATGACGCCATCGCAGCCGGGGACAGTGTGGTGGAAAAGGGCTCCGTCCTGCGAAAGCGGGCCGTGATTTGCGAAAGTGCCTGTGTCTCCTATGGCACCGTGCTGTTCGGTGATGCCAGGGCCGAGGGCAGCGCCTATTTGCGGGGAGCTACCATGTGGGGCAGCGCCCTGGCATCGGGTGCCAGTGTAATCGTGGCCTCGCCGGACGATCCGAACCGCGCCCCCAGGCTGTCCGGCGCCTGCCGCGTGTACGGTATGGTGGCCGGCGATGTACATCTGCTGGGCAGCGCCGTGGTCATCAGCGGCGAGGAGATCCGCAACAGCACTCCGGACAGCTTTATCCTGGACGGAAAGACCCGGACTGTGGTGCGCGGGACGGGCCGGGACGAACTGCTTCCCCGCCAGCCGGAGCAGGCTGAGGAAAAGGAAAAAACCAAGCGGAAGGAGCCGGTGAGATGAACCCTGACAACCACAAATTTGAGATCACAGGCATTGCCCACCCCGAGTACCCCTTCCTCCACCGCATCCGCGCCCTGCGGGATATCGGCAGCGAGGTAAAAGCCGGGGATCTGGGCGGCTTTGTGGAGCATGAGGGCAACCTGTCCTATGAGGATGCCGATTCCTGGATCTACAACGACGCCATTGCCGCCAACGGGGCGTTTGTGTATGAGGGGGCCGCCCTGCGGGATCACGCCATGGCTTGCGGTGAGGCCCAAATCTGCAAAGGGGCTGTATTGTCCGACCGGGCCAGGGCGGAAGATCATGCCCATGTGGCAGGCGGGCGAATGGAGAACTACGCCCGACTGTCGGGACACGGGCTGGTCTCCGCCATCTCTCCCTCCAAGTTCCCTATCCTCTCCGGCGAATGCACCGTCTATGGCATCGTGGCGGGCAATGTTCTGGTGACCTCCCAGGCAGTGGTGCTGGGTGACGAGAAGATCGCCCATGACGGGCTGGATCAGTTGGTGGTCACCGAGCGCGGGCGCAGCATCCAGAGAAGCCCAAACCGGGACAAACTGCTGCCCAGCGCGGAGTATTTTGGATATGAGCCGCCAAAACGGAAGCCCAGGCGGAAGCAAAAGGAGGCGGAGCGTTGAGCAGTTTTTTTGAGCAGGAATTATGGCATCTGTTCGGGGATGGGAAGATCATCGACAACCCCGCCTGTTCGGGCCGGGCCTGTCTCGGAACATTGGGCAAGGATCTGCGGGTGCGGGCGCAATTCATCTCCACCCACATCTCCGGCGAATACGATGCCCTGAAACTGACGGTGCTGAACCGCACGGACGGGCCGGTGGACACCCTGGTGCTGAAGCTGCGGGACCTGCTGGGCAAGAAGCCCGTCCCCGGCAACCCCAACTTCCGCAGTGGGGTGATCCCCCATATCTGGGATGACTACGGCAAGTTCGAGTGGTACGCATACCGGCCCACCGCCGCCGACTACGAGACGATCCGGCAGGCCGTGGGACAATACCTGGATGTCTTCCGGGACCGGCAGCAGGAGCGCGTCCAGGACGGCCCCAAGCTGGTATACATCTGCGCTCCCCTTCGGGGTGACGTGGAGAAAAACATTGAATTCGCCCGCCAGAAAGCCCAAGAGGTGTTTCAGGCGGGCGATATTCCTGTATGCCCCCATCTCATGTTCCCGCCCATTGCCGACCCGGAGAATCCCCAGCAGGATCAGGCGGCGCGGGAGATGGGCCTGCGGCTGGTGGAGTCCTGTCAAGAAGTCCACGTCTACGGCCCGGAGTGGACACAGGGGATGTGGGCGGAGATCCGCCACGCCATGGATCTGGGCATTGAGGTCAAGACCGACCAAGAGACCATTGGACGCAGCCCGCCCCGCAGGCAGGCCCCACGGAAAGGCAGGGGTGAGCGATGAGCAGTGAGCTGCGGGACACACTGAAAAAACGCCTGGATGAAAATTATGCGGCTTTTATAGAATCTCTCCAAGGAAAAACGATTCCTGAGTTGATTGCCATGGCCCCGGAGATCACCGCCGCCCAGCAGCTCCATGAGGAGCTGCTGGATGCCTGCGATGACGATGACATGGAATTTCTGCTTCAATTTGAGAATCCGCTGGAGGTCGTCTGCGGCTATTGGGAGTCCGAGATCACCGGATATGACCACAGAGGAGAGATGGGACACACACTGTGGCGGATTCGGGAGGATCATCAGGATAAATTTGAGCAACAGGAAACCAAACCGTTCGGCGGAGACGAAATCGCCCTTGACCCGGTGATGGATTTTTCAGGCAGAGAGATCATCGTCTGTATAGAAATAGGGTTTGACGTGGGAAAACGGTTTCAGGTGTACCCCAATGTAGACGATACCTGCGATTTGTACGCAATGTATGATCCCGTCTCCCAGGCCCTTCGGGCCGAGCTGTGCATTGAGGATGGCTATGATGGCGGCAAGCGGTGGGTGCCTGTTGGACTTCTGCCCCCCGAGCAGGAAATGATCGTTGGCCTGATGGAAGAAATCTGCCAAAAAAATATGGGAAAATCCCTGCGGGATACCTGGGCAGACCGCCACCCGGCTATCAACAGGGCCAATCTGCATCAAAAGAAAAATGGGAGGTGTCAGCATGAGCGATAACACAGTAAGGCAGATCACCACAGATGACCTGCGGCGCATGGAGGATCAGGAGGGCCTCATCCTCCAGGGCTGCGGCGGGCCGCTCCAAGAGTGGGTGGACGGCATCAACGAGCTGTTCACCGAGGCGGGCATCCTGCTGGATGGCAGTACGTTCCGGGCTGAGAACGTGTCTGTGTTCCAACACGGCGAGTTCACCAATATGCTGTTCCCCTTCGAGGGAGTCAAGCTGGACGTGGGCAGGCTGGCCATGTGGCGCATCCAGACCCACGGGCAGTTCGGCGGCACATGGCTGTCCGACTACGTCCCCAACCGGCTGGGCGGCTTTATGTCTCAGGAACAGGCGCCGCAGAAACCCAAGATGGAACTGCTGGGCCAGGACGGCAACATCTTCGGCATCATGGGCCGCGCTTCCCGCCTGCTGAAGCGGGCCGGACAGCATGAGCAGGCCGAGGAGATGATCAGCCGTGTGACCGCCTGCGGCGACTACAATAAGGCCCTCAACATCATCAGCGAGTATGTGGAGACAGAACTGTCTCCCAAACCCGAATCCCAAAAATCTCAGAAGAAGAAAGGAAGGAATGCCCATGAGCGATAACCTTTCCCACAAGTGGGAGATCATCCAGGGCGACGCCCTGAAGCTGCTGTCGGGCTTTGCCCCCGGCGTGTTTGACGCCGTCATCACCGACCCGCCCTACGCCTCCGGGGGCCGCACCCAGGCGGAGAAGAACAAGTCCACCGCCAAGAA
>ERZ808040.2121-NODE-2121-length-11810-cov-3.700588_pt1 | contig 11810 bp, 9 predicted proteins | sample MGYA00380191_ERZ808040 | MGnify/ENA primary metagenome ERZ808040 (study PRJEB31490, sample SAMN06133395) | mouse gut metagenome | isolation source: J6 | host: mice | place: China: Chengdu | collected 2015-05 ... | reverse complement strand
ATTGAGTGAATGGAAAAAGACCTCAATCTATGGTAAAATTTAGGTGTCAAATCCAAATCAAAACCAAAGAAAGGGTCTTTATAATGGATATTTTAAACACCGTAAGCTTAGAAAGCAATAGCCAAACTCAACGACCACCGGCTAAAGCCGGTGGGTTGATGCGGCCTAAAGGCCACCGTTAAGCGACTGAAAGTCGCAATGAGGGCTAAAGCCCTTTCTTTGTGACTGAAACTCACTTTGGGGCTAAAGCCCTCTCTTTTTAGACTAAAAGTCAACTTAAGCCCTACTTAAGTAGCTATTCTTTCTCAATTTTAAAATTTTCATATCCTTCTTCATTTCCTTGATTCTCTATATATTCTTCAATTGTTCTTTCATCTACGGTTCCTACTGTACCACAAAAATATCCCCGTCCCCATATGTGCTGCCCCCAGTATTTCTTTTTTAATTCTGGAAATTCATCCTGTAACAATTTGGACGCTCTTCCCTTTAACTTTTGCATGATTTCACTCGGCGCCATGTTTGTCGGACAGGATAATAGTAAATGTGTGTCACAACCTCTATATTTTGACACACTCAGAAAGGAACACATTATGTCTACAAGCAATCAGCCTAACATCCCTGGTGCTTCCGGGCGGAAGGAATATTAACCGTATGTCGTTACCCTTCCACCGGCAGCACCAGCTCCACCCCATATCCCCCTGCTTCCTTTTTCAAAAAGTCCGCATGTCCTCCATGGGCGGCAATGATCTGCCGGACGATCCGAAGCCCCATAACGTGGATCTCTTTCCCATTGTCAGCCTGACGCCCCGCTAGAATATCCACCACCCTCTCCGGTATCCCGGGGCCGGAATCCAGAAGCTTCCATATGACACACCCCATTTCCTCCGAGATCCGGAGTGTGATCCGGCAGCCCTTCGGATTGTGCCGGATGCTGTTTCCGATCACATTGCGCAGCGCCCGTTTCAGAAGCTGGATATCCCCCTGCTGCCGGATCCGTTCTGTCCGGGGATCTGCCTCTGACGTGATCTCATATCTTTCGTCCAGGCCTTCATTGTAATACTCTGCCGCCGTCTCCCGGAGCAGGACTGCCGGGCAATACTCCGTCATGCGCAGAGGCTGGGCATGATATTCCAGCTTGGATGTCAGGTTCAGGTCTTCAATCAGCTGACGGATCAAAAGGCTCTGCTGCCGGACGGCCTCCGCCTGGCAGTGTGCCTCCTCTCCCAGCTCCGGATTCTCTGCCAGGGCTTCTGAGTAGCCCATGATCAGCGCCAGCGGTGTGCGGATATCGTGGGATACCCCGGAGATCCAGCTTGTCCTGGCATCATCTCTCTGCCGAAGCTTACGATCCTGCTTTTCCAGGATCCGGGAGGTCTGATTCAGCCTGTTTGCCAGTTCTCCGGTCATTCCCTTTTCCGACAGTAACACCGGACGCTTCTCCGCAAGTGCGTCAATCCCGGCACAGACCGGACGCAGCGACCGATAGAAACGATACGCGAACCACAGGGCCAGCACCAAAAACAGCGCCACATTCATTCCCACAGCAATGGACAGATATCTTGGAAAGGATTGGATCTGCCACAGAGGATACATCAGGTTGATCTTGACCGCGTACTCCTTCCCATATCCGGATACCAGCAGCATCCCATTCATCTCCCACACGCGGACCGGATAATCCATCAGATACCAGCGGCTGAACTTCGCCACATCGGCCAGTCCGTAGGATCTCGGAAGCTCCTCGGGAAGTCTCCAGCTCCACACTACATTTCCCCCATCGTCCAGAAGCATGGACCAGAGAAAATGATACTCTTCCAGGTAAGCATATCCCTTTTCGGAAAGCCGGTACCGCGCCGCATGTTCCGCCGTCCCCTGATCCGCAGTCGAAAACTCCGCAGCCACATGTTCCATCTCTTCCCCCGCATGCAGACGTCTCTCGCCATGCCTTTGTACAGACTGCCACCCGATCAGGTACAGCACCGCAAGGTTCAAAAACGCTACCGTCAAGACCAGAACCCCGGCACTGGCCACGTATCTCCTGATGATCTTCGCAAGGCTTTTCATAACACTCACCCCCGATGCCGCGCATCTTCATCTTTTCTCAGTCTGTAGCCCAGCCCCCGGGCGGTCAGGAGCCATTTCGGAGAGGAGGGATTCTCTTCGATCTTCTTCCGCAGGTGCCGGATGTGGACCATCAGCGTATTCTCATACCCATAATAGGCATCCCCCCATACGGCCATGCACAGGGCATCAAAGGTTACGATCTTTCCCCTGTTCTCGTTCAGTTTTTTGAGGATCTGCAGCTCCTTTGCGGTCAGAGAAACGGTTTTTCCTCCGTATGTCACCGACGCATTGGAAAATGAGATCACACGCCCGCCCAGATGAAGGGACTGCTCTTCCTCCGCATCCGTCTGCGCCGCTTTTCCCGGTATAAAATAGGTCCGCTTCAGAACGGCCCCCACCCGCAGGATCAGCTCCTGGGATAAAAATGGTTTTGTAATATAGTCATCCGCGCCCAGGCCAAGGCCGAACAGCCTGTCGTTGTCCTCGTCCTTTGCCGATAAAAACAGGATCGAAGTCTCCGCTTTTTCCCTCATTTTCCGAAATAGTGAGAAACCGTCTCCGTCCGGAAGCATAATGTCCAGGATCACAAGCTGCGGCTCCTCCTGGCAAAATTTTTGCAGCCCCTCCTCACAGGAAAACGCACATGATACATTGGAATAACCGCTTCTGCGCAGGATATTTCGGATTATGGCAGACAGTTCCTGGTTGTCGTCCACCAAAAGGATTTTGCTGTCGTACATGTTCACACAGATTTCCCCCTATCATAAATTTTTCATTATCACACATGCATTTAGCATGATCTTTTTAGCTGCATTTCATTATAAGATGTTTTTCAGGCAGTTTCCAGAGACCTTCTGCAAAATTAAGGTAAATCTAAGGAACGATTCATGAATATATAAGCCTGCTCCTGTATGATAGAAATCGCAGCTGGGAACGGAACAACGCTCCCTGCTCGATTCTAAAGCCAGCTGCTGTCCGGACAGACATAAAATAATTTCAGCTGTACGATTTAATGCTTCAAGGAGCGTCAACCTGTTCGTCCAGTTGGAAATCACCACAATTCAGAAAGGAGCAATCCCTTATGGAATCTATCATCACTACCCAGGCATTGACGAAGCAATACGGCTCAAAACCAGTGGTCCGCGATCTGGCGCTGAAAGTGCCGCCGGGAAGCATCTACGGCTTCCTGGGTCCCAACGGCGCGGGGAAATCCACCACCATGAAGATGCTGCTGGGCCTGATCAAGCCCACCGCAGGCTCCATCTTCATCCTGGGAAAGCCCATGCTTGAAGAGAACCGCCTGGAAATCTTAAAAAATACGGGATCTTTGATCGAGTCTCCCTCCTACTACGGGCACTTAAGCGCCCGGGAGAACCTGCAGATCATCTGCACTCTGAAAAATGTCCTGGAAACCGGCATTGACGACGTGCTGCGGATCGTCCGCCTGGAAAAGCAGCAGGACAAAAAGGTCAAGAATTATTCTCTGGGGATGAAGCAGCGCCTGGGGCTGGCAGCAGCGCTTTTAGGACATCCCAGGCTCTTGCTTCTGGATGAACCCACCAACGGGCTGGACCCATCCGGAATCCAGGAAATGCGAGAGCTGATCTGTTCCCTTCCCGGAAAATACGGCATGACTGTCCTGGTCTCCAGCCACCTGCTCAGCGAGATCGACCAGATGGCGACCCACGTAGGGATCATTGACCGGGGAGTCCTCATTTTCCAGAACGACCTGGCAAGCCTGCACCATCACAGCCGTGCCAGGATCCGCCTTCGCACCACGGATGACGCACAGGCGTTCCGTCTCCTGAAAAAAGCCCGTCTCCCGGTAGCCGCAAGTAAGGACGGAAGCGGACTCTTCCTGCATTCTGTGGAGGATTCCTGTGTACTGCGGTGCGGACATCTCCTGACAGATCAGAAGATCGGCATTTTAAGGCTGGAAGAAATGCAGATGAGCCTGGAAGAGATTTTCCTGAATCTGACGGGAAAACAGGCTTCACTATAAGGTCCACTGGAAAGGAGTTTATTATGAAAACAATCTGGTCACAAAATCGCTCCGCTTACAAAGCCGAGCAAAAAAAGCAGCGATACCGGAAGGTCTGGCTGGTGCCTGCGGGTTTTCTCATCATCCTGGCGCTGTGGATGAGCGTTCTGATGCGCAATTTCACCGCCGAAGATCTGACAAATGGCTATCAATGGCTGTTCTATCAGCTATCCCTTCTGAACGCCATCTTCGTGCCGGTGATGCTTGCCGTGATCGCAAGCCGGCTCTGCGATATGGAGATCAAGGGCAGCACCTTCAAGCTTCTCTACACGCTGGAAGAACCCGGCCGCTTTTATGACATGAAATTCCTGGCGGAGGTCAAATACCTGCTCTTTTTTTCCGTCGGGGAAATCCTGGTCATCCTGCTTTTGGGAAAGCTGTTCGGCATCTCAGAGCCTATACAGCTTCTGCCCTTTGCACAGCATTTTCTCGCCGTTTCCGCTGTGGGGGCGGTGCTCCTGAGCATCCAGCATCTGCTCTCTCTGCTGTCCGACAACCAAATTCTGCCCCTGTGCGCGGGACTGGCCGGGTCCTTCCTGGGGCTTTTCTCCATGTTCTTTCCCCGGTCTGTCAGCCTGTTCATCGTATGGGGATATTTTTCCATCTTCTCCGTATCCGGCATCAGCTGGGGGGAGATGCCGGACGGAGCGGATTATGTAGAGTATATGCATTATCTGGATTTTCCGGTTCCCGGCTTTCTGCTATTTCTGGCGGCGGGTATTCTGCTCTATCTGATGGAAAAGCATATTTTTAAGAGAAAGGAAGTGTAAGACATGCTGTTAAAATGTATCCGTGCCGAAAATCTGAAGCTGCGGCACTCCTGCGTCTGGGCGGCCTGCGTTCTGATCCCGCTCATCCCCGCTGTCATGGGAACCTTCAATTATCGGGGGAATCTGGGGATTCTGACCAGTGAGTGGTATTCTCTGTGGACTCAGATCACCCTGTTTTACTCCAGCCTGTTCTATGCGCCTCTGATCGGGCTGTACTGCTCCTACCTGTGGCGGCTGGAGCATCTGAACAATAACTGGAATGTACTGATGACAAATCCTGTGCCTGTGAGAAATGTATTTCTGGCGAAGCTGGCCGTCGTATTCCGGGTCACGCTGTTCACCCAGCTCTGGGTCGGCGTGCTGTATTTCCTGTGTGGGAAGCTCTGCGGCCTGCCCGGCATGGTCCCGGGGCAGATCCTCGTCTGGCTGCTCCGGGGGACATTGGCAGCTGCGGCTGTCGGGACATTACAGCTTTTTTTATCCATGGTGATACGCAGCTTTGCGGTTCCGATCGGGATCTCGCTGGCGGGCAGTATTCTGGGATTTATTCTCAGCAATAAGGGCTATAGTATGTACTGGCCCTATTCCGTCATGCTGCTGGGCATGAACGCCAATAAGTCGAAGGATTCCCTGCGGCAGGGGCTGCTTCCGTTTCTGGTCAGTCTATGCATATTCTTCCTGCTGTTTACCGGAAGTAGTATCTGGTATCTCAAAAAGAAAGATGTGAGGGCATAGCCCTCACACATGATATGAATTTTGGCCTGTCATTTCACCACTTTTCGTTTTCAAACATTGAAAATGACGGGTCTGAGTTACAGGACACACCTGGTCAAGGTGTGTCCTGTAACCAAATAATTTAGAATCGGATCGAAATTGAATCTTCGTATTTCTCAATTCCCCCATTTCGTGATATAATCAGAAAAGCTGATAACGTCGTCTGCCGTCCCCCACGAACGGCCGGAGAAAGGAGTGAGGCACCCTTGGACATCAAAGAATATCCCAAACTCAAAGATTTTGTAATACGCCATCAGGAAGAAACTCTTTTGCTGCTAAAGGAGCTGGCCGCGATCGGCGCGCCCACATTTCAGGAAGACCAGCGGGCCATATTCTGCCTGGAATGGCTCAAGAGACAAGGCGCAGAAAATGCTTACATAGATGAGGCAGGAAATGTCATTTTCCCTTTTCGATGTTCTTCCGGCAGACCGATTGCTGCCTTCCTGGCCCATATGGATGTGGTTTTTCCTGAAAAAGGACAGATTCCGGTGAAGGAAGAGGGAAGATACTTAAAAGCCCCCGGCATCGGGGACGACACTGCAAACATGGTCAATCTGCTGATGTGCGTCAAATATCTGCTCATGGATCCGCCGAAGGATACGAAGTACGGCCTGCTTTTTGCCGCAAATACCTGTGAGGAGGGACTGGGGAATTTGAAGGGTTCGAAAACGATCTTTCAACAGCATCCCGATATTGCGGAAATGATTTCGTTTGATCTCTATCTGGGGGATCTGTTTCAAACCGCGGTCGGCTCCCACCGGTACAGAATCGAAGTCCGAACCCGCGGCGGCCATTCGTTTCATGATTTTGGGCGGGAAAACGCAATACAGGTTCTTTCCGGTATCGTTCAGGAGTTATATGGGCAGCCTCTTCCCAAAATAGGAACGACCACATACAACGTAGGCCGCTTTGAGGGAGGGACTTCGGTAAACACGATTCCGCAGAGCGCCAGCATGTATTATGAATTCCGTTCAGACCAGAAAGACTCCCTGCAGACTATGGAACAGCAGCTCTATGAAATCCTGGAATCACACAGATCCAGTGAGGTAGAAATAGATACAACACTTTTGGGAATCCGGCCATGCGGCAGCGAAGATCTCCCGCAGGACAAGATGAAGGATCTGATCCGCAGGCAGAACCGGCTGATCCAGCATTATACCGGACAGCCCGCCCATATCCAGAGTGGTTCTACCGACGCCAATATCCCGTTATCCCTCGGAATCCCGGCGGTCACCCTGGGAACGGTTGCCGGCGGCGGCGCCCATACCTATGAAGAATGGATTGAAAAGAAAAGCATGATCACCGGACAGCAGCTTGCTCTGGCAACGATACTGCAATATTGCGAAACCATCTGATACTGCGTCCCCCGGCACTGCCGCAGGTGAATGAATCCATAGAATTTATGCAGAAGAGGCTGTCGGAAAATCATCTTTGCGCACAATATATCACTGTGGCATTCCATGAATTTCAGGATATATTGTGGGAGCGCAATCATTTTCCGACAACCCCTTCCACTTTCTGCAAAATTTCCAATCTGCTACCCCACAATCATCCGGTAGCACAGATACACCACGATCAACGCCGCTACGACAATCGCTTCTGTAAGAAGAAGCTTCGAGGATTTTCCCCAGAAAAGGCTTCGGTGCTCTCCCGGTTCTAAGAGGATCCCCCATGGGCTGTGCTTCTGCATTTTCAGGGCGATTCCTTTTTTCTCGTTCTCCCCGATGGATTTCAGGAACGCCCTCCAATTGTCCTCCAGAAGCCGCATTCCCCGCAGCAGGTCTGCCTGCATGCTCTGGTTTTTCAGCACATTCTGAAAAAAACCAGCCTGCTCCAGATAGGCCGCCTGCTTCTGTGCCTCCGTGCTTTCCTTTTTTTCCTGGAACAGCCGGTAGGCGTATTCGAGCCCTTCCTCCAAAGCCCTCTGAGAGCTGTGGGTCCTGTCATACACATTGGTGGTATAATCGTACACCTTATACACCCCTTTGCGGCTCAGGTAATAATCCACCATCTGATTGAGGGCTTTCTTCATGGGGACGTTCATTGCGTTCTGCCTTCCGGAGGAGGCCGCGAACATCTCCCCTTTGATGGAGGTAATGGCCGCAAGGTATCCCACCACCTCATCATTCTTCGCGCTGATGCCTGAATGGTTTAACAGATTGCCGCTGCCGTTGATATGGGCGGCGAACCGGTTGGCCCTTGCCAGGTCATTTCCTGTAAACGCACTCCTTCCGCCTGCGATGCTGGCACTCGCAGAGCTTCCTCCCCTGCTGCCGCTCAATGCCTGATTCCGTTGGCTCATCTGCATCTCACCGGATTTTCTGCTGGCGTCAAATGCCTGGTTGAGCCGGACATTTCTCCCCTCCGTCAGCTTGTAGATCGACCCTTCCTCCGACCCGGAGGAGGAAAATGCGGCGGCCGTGGAAATGCCCCTTGACCCGGCCCTCTCCGTCACCCCGCTTCCCTTGGATTCCGGCATGAAATACCGCAGATCGCCTGCGCCTGACGGCTTTCCCTTTGCGTAAAACTGGTCTGCCGCCCTGGCGGAAATGGAGGTTCCGGTGGTCTGCTTATAGATACTGGATTTTACATTCTGCAGAGTCTCTGTCTGCCCGGTCTCTTTCAGCAGATCCATCAGATCCTTTAAGTCTGTGTCCATCAAAAGGGTCAGCTTCTGGGCCAGGATCTCATCCAATCTGGCAATCTGAGCCGCCTGCTCCTCTCCCATCGTATGGGTCAGGATGGCTTCCAAAAGGGCCAGATACAGCCGGGACAGCTCGTCAAGCTGCTTTGCGACATCCCCGTTTCCGGAAGGCATCCATTTCAAAAGGGCCTCCAGAAGCTCCTGCTCCATTTCCAGGACCCACTTGATATCCCCGTTCTCCAGAATCTTTCCGTCTATGCCGAACCATTTGCTCTGCTTGGAAAGCTCAGACGTGTCCCGCTTCTCGTTCTGGTCCTCCCGCTCATATTCATTTTCCTGCTCCGCACGCTCCCTTTCCAGGTTTTCCTTTGCCTCGGCCGCCTGTCTTGCCGCCTGGGCGACCATCACCTGGCCTGCCTCCAGCTCCACGCTTTTCCTTGCCGCCCTGCCTGCCGCCGCCGCGTCGGAGGCCGACATTGGAGGGGCGGAAGCCGTGGGATTCGCGCCTACTTCTTTTACACCTGTCATCTGATTCCCTCATTCCTTATCGCTCAATTTCCGGATGGTGTCTGCTCAGTACCCTCGCAGATACGACCGCAATCCCATAAAACAATGCTGCATAATCCTCTATCATAAATATCGGCTTAACGGCAAATGTTGTAAGGAACTGCAGAAGAATAACTTGTAATGTGCAGATTACGCAGGATATTTCTTCGGATGTTCAGCCAGAGAAATAGACAGATCAAGATGTCTAAGTTATTTTCCTACAGTTCCCTCGTCAGATCCTTCACCCAGATGTACTTCCGGTAATGATACATCACCCACGGAATCTTCCCCACCTCATCCAGACAGGTGCATGCGTACACCACCGGCACCGGCCAGTTCAGGAAAAAGGTTCCGGCTACCGCAAGCGGAATGGCGATTCCCCACATGCAGACCGCCAGACTGTACATATCAAACAGCGTATCCCCGCCGGCCGCAAAGATCCCGTTGATGATGATCGTATTGACGGTCCGCCCGATCATGTAAAATGCCATAATGACCATCATGGCGATCAGATGCCGCTCCGCCTGATCCGTCATTTTTACAAATCCGGTGACAAAGGGAGTCACCGCAAGCATGATCGCAGTGGACACAAAGCCGGTCAAAAACGCGATCTTCACGAGACGGTCACCGTACAGCTTTCCCCGGTCCAGATGTCCGGCGCCCAGCTCATTTCCCACAAGAATCCCGCCGCCACTTGCAAGGCCGTTGCACATACAGCATACCAGATCACGCACGACCGCGGCGATGGAGTTGGCCGCCGCCGCGTCTGTTCCGAGGTGCCCCATAAACGCGGAATAGGATGTGAAGCCAACGCCCCAGAACAGGCAGGCTCCCAGGATCGGTAGCGCACATCTCTGAAAGTCACCGAAAAGCAGGCGGTTTCTTTTGAAAAGCCGGCTCCAGTCCGGATGGATATACCCTTTTTTATAAGAAAATACAACCACCCACGCCAATTCGATGATCCTGGAGATCAGGGTAGCCGCCGCCGCGCCCTGGACTTCCATCGTCGGAGCTCCGAAAAGTCCGAAGATCAATACTGCGTTGAGTACGATATTGATGAGCACCGCGCCGGTACTGACAACCGCGGTCTGGGCCGCATGATCACTGACCTTCATGATGGCCAGGTAGCACTGGGAAATGCCGGTGAGCAGGTAAGACCATCCGGCCACTTTCAAGTAGCGGACCCCGATCAGGATCAGCGCCTCTTCATTGGTAAAGATCAGCATCAGATATCGTGGAAATATGACGCATCCGATAAAAAAGAGCAGGGACACGCCGACGCACAGCCGCAGCCCGATGCAGAAGATATCGGTCACGGTCCTTGTATCCTTCTTTCCCCAATACTGCGCCCCCAGGATGACGATGGGCGAAATGATGGCCGACAGGATCATGTTCTGGATAAACTGGATCTGCGTGGCCAGTGAGACCGCCGCCATGGAATCCTGGGTCACCCGCCCCAGCATCAGCGCGTCGGCCGCCGCAACCGACGCGAGCATCAGGTTCTGAAACGCGATCGGCAGGGCCAGCTCCCACAGCTTCCTTAGAAATATTTTATCTGAAAACAGCTTCTCTCTCATTCCATCATTCTCCTTTGTTGACATTTTCATTTAGTGTATCACAGCGGCCGGGGTTCCGCAACAAATTACAGACAGGTTCTTGAATGCAATTGCTTTTGTTCGTTACAGTTCGCGGCCGGTTGGGCCGTGAACTGTAACTTTTGTTCTTCACGCCGTCAGATCTGCCAGTTACGCCGCAGGACTTTTTAAAATGCCTGTTTCTTACGATATATAAATCAAGGAATAAATTTTCCGGTCAAAAGTAAATACTATCATCCCGGCTGCCGAAACCGACTGCAGCAGACAAAGGATTTCCTATGATCAAAATAGCGATTTGTGATGACGAACCGAATATAAGACATTATCTGGCTGCGCTGATACAAAAGCAGCGCGTCTCCCATGAGACCGAAGTCGCGGAGTATGCGTCTCTCAGAGAATATCTTTCGCGCGGGGCAGGGACCGACCTTCTCTTTCTGGATATTGAAATGCCCCAGGAGCCAGACGGATTCCGTGAAGCAGAATCCGAGCATACGGCGCAGAGCCTTCCCAGGAACGGCATGGAGCTGGCACGGCGGATCCGGGACACGGACGCATTTTTGCAGCCCCTCATCATTTTTGTGACCGGGTATGAAAAATATGTCTATGACGCATTTGACGTAGACGCCTTCCAGTACCTGCTCAAGCCTGTGGATGAGCAGCGCTTTTCGGAGGTATTTGCCCGGGCCGTGGAGCGGATCCTTGCAAAACAGTCCCGGCAGCCGGATACCCGTTCTCTCCTCATCCAGTCTGCCCACCGGAACAAGACCGTTCCTCTGGACAGCATTTATTATATAGAGAGCCGCAATCACAAGGTGATCCTGCATTTGAAGGAAGGACTGTTTTCCTATTATGCCAGGATCGGGGAGCTGGAAGATGAGCTGACAGACCAGTTCTTCCGCATCCACAAAGGGTACCTGATCAATCTGTCCTATGTGGATTCCTATAGCAGGACCGAAGTGGAACTGACCAACGGGGAAAGGCTTTTGATCTCCAGGTATAAATACGCGGACTTTGTAAAAGCTTATCTGCGTTTTGTAAAAGGGAGGCTTGCGGATGAGTGAAAGAGAATTTCATTTTTTCTACAAGGCCGCGGTCCTGGTCACTGTGCTGCTGCACGCAGGGTGCTTTACCGCTTTTTTCCATCCGTTTCTGACAGATACAGCACAGGAGTTTCGCCCGCGAGGCTTGCGCCTAAGGCGGCCGCATGCCGGAATCCTCTTCCTGATCTACAGCTCTGCCTATCTTCTGTGCGCCGCCACCCCGGTACCGCAGATTGCGTGTGTTCTTTTGATCGGCGCTGGCCTTCTGTCTCTGTCCGGGTTCCTGCGCGCGGACCGGTCTCTGCTGTTTTTGCTGACAGTCCTTTTTTTCAGCACCAG
>ERZ808040.2117-NODE-2117-length-11831-cov-3.610516_pt1 | contig 11831 bp, 11 predicted proteins | sample MGYA00380191_ERZ808040 | MGnify/ENA primary metagenome ERZ808040 (study PRJEB31490, sample SAMN06133395) | mouse gut metagenome | isolation source: J6 | host: mice | place: China: Chengdu | collected 2015-05 ... | reverse complement strand
GCATCCACATGAAATTTTTTTTTTTTTTTAATTTTATGATGACTGCCAATCAATTCGATATGATCATAGGGAATATCTTCACGATGGAACCATTTCTCTGTCGTATCATAAACATGCTGTCCACGGGCAGAAATATAATATAATTCATAATACGCTTTCCACTGTTCTAAAATATGTTTCGCAAATTGTTGCGGTGGCGAAGTATCGTAAATATGATCTTCAACGGTTACGTACCAATCGAAAAATTGTTTTTGATCGACGTCAAAAGCTTGTGTTAAATCGTATTCCTTAATATCATCAAGCGTTAAGTTAAGGCTGTATGCTTTATTAATATGTGGTAATAACGATGATGGACAAGTTACTGTTCCGTCAATATCAATTCCGAACCGTACTTTTTTCACTGATTACCCTCCGTTTGTAATGCTAGTTCTTCCGCTTCTTCTTTGCGTTTCTTTTCGAAGTATTCTTCAGCTAATTTATCGATTTCTTTTTTTAATTCTTCTACCATTGTTTCTTCAGGAACTTTTCGAACGATTTCGCCTTTCATGAAAAGAAGTCCTTCATCGCGTCCGCCGGCAATACCGATATCAGCTTCACGCGCTTCACCCGGACCGTTTACTGCACAACCTAGAACTGCAACTTTAAGCGGAGCACGAATTTTTTCGATATATTCTTCAACTTCATTGGCAATACTAATTAAATCGATTTCAATTCGGCCACATGTCGGACAAGAAATTAATGTCGCTGCATCTGAAGAAAGACCAAATACTTTTAAGAGTTCGCGACCAACTTTTACTTCTTCAACAGGATCTGCACTTAATGATACACGTAAAGTATTTCCAATTCCCGCGGATAGTAGTGTACCTAAACCTGCAGAACTTTTAACTGTACCAGCAAATTTTGTACCTGATTCTGTAATCCCTAAATGTAAAGGGTAGTTAAATGCAGCAGCAGCTTTTTTATAAGCTTCAACAGCTAAGTTCACATCAGAAGCTTTTAACGATACGATGATATCGCGGAAATCAAGATCTTCTAAAATTTTAATATGGTGTAAAGCACTTTCGACCATTCCATCTGCAGTCGGATAACCATATTTTTCTAAAATATGACGTTCCAATGAACCTGCGTTAACACCAATACGGATTGGAATTCCTTTCGCTTTCGCCGCTGTAACAACTTCTTCAACTTTTTCTCGGCTTCCGATGTTACCAGGGTTAATACGAATTTTATCAACGCCTTGTTCGATTGCAATTAATGCTAATCGGTGGTCGAAATGAATATCGACAACTAGCGGAATATTAATTTGTTTTTTAATTTCACCTAATGCTTCAGCAGCTCTTTTATCAGGACAGGCAACTCGTACTAATTGTACGCCTGCTTCCTCTAATCGTTTAATTTCTTTTACTGTTGCTTCTACATCATGTGTTTTAGTTGTTGTCATACTTTGAACGAACAACTCGTTACTGCCACCAATAATTAAATTTCCAACTCGTACTGGGCGAGTTTGTGAGCGGTGTAAAATTTCACTCATGTAAAGTTCACTCCTTAAAAGACTAAAGCATCTTGTGCTCTTCCTATTTTATCAACTTTCCTTACTGAAATACAAGTTTCATCACTTACTCATTTTGACATAATGACGTTGTAATAGGAAGAACAATTTCTAAACCACCAATGACTTGTTGATTTTGTAAATGAGGATTTAGTTTGTAAAATAATTGTAAACGTTCCATAAACGTCATATGCTGATCAGGATACAATGCGAATAGAGATTCGATCGTATCGTCATGTAAAGACGTTACAACAAGCTCTGAAGTTTCATTTTCACAGTTCTGTTCTCCGGAAGCATGTGTAACGGTAGGGATTGTCCCACTTTCTAAATCAATTCGAACAATATGTATAACGATAAATAATAGACAAGCACTTAGTAATAACCGCATAAAAATCCCCCCTCTTTCTGTATTGTATGAATGAAAGAGGAGGATATGACTATGTATTAAGATCGCTGAGGCATCTTTTTCTTACCTGGTAGCTGCTTAGGATAATAGTTAAGTGCAAGAACGATATACACCAAATGAATAATGGATGTAATGACTAACCCAATAGCTTTCCAATCGGGGAAAAATTCTAATACAATGGTTAGCATGAATGGAACGGTCATCGCAATCGCAGTAGTACCCCATACTTGTAAATATTGTCCACGTTTTTTCATCCATTTCATGATGAGCGTTCCAATGTAAGCAAATAAACTAATGCGAATGAAAATATAAAACACGCTAATGACTAATTGTAAACCGAATGCAATCGGATAAATAAGTACCCCAATTTTTTCACTTTGTTCTTGTAATTCAGGAGACATTTCGAATAGTTCTGCATCACCGAAAATAAATCGTGAAAAAGAAATAAGTGTAAAAATAAAGACGAATAAAAAAACATATGTAAATGTTTTACCGATAGGTAACATCCGACCATTTGCAATTTTTTTGAAGTCATATAAGCTCGATTTGAAAATACGCCAATATAACAAAACGTAATCCCTCCTTAATACAATATAGTTTATCATTAAACGTAAAGGGAAGGTTAGTGAATAGTTATGACAGAATTGTGGCGATTGTAAATTCGATTGTAAAGCTAATGTAAATTTTACCGGTAAACTATTTACAATTGAATCACTAAGCTTGCATAATAGGTAACGAATTAACAATTCATTTTCAATTCATTAACAAATTGATTGGGGCTGACAATTGAATGGAACTAAACTGGCAAGAAATGTTATTTCAATTTCTTGGAGGACTAGGGATCTTCTTATTCTCTATTAAATATATGGGGGATGGGCTACAAAGAGCAGCAGGAGATCGTCTAAGAGATATTTTAGATAGATTTACAACGAATCCATTTATGGGTGTACTCGTTGGGATTATCGTTACTATTTTAATCCAATCGAGTTCTGGAACGACTGTCATTACTGTAGGTCTTGTAAGTGCAGGATTTATGACATTACGCCAAGCAATCGGTGTCATTATGGGTGCGAATATCGGTACGACCGTAACTGCATTTATTATTGGATTTGACGTCGGTGCATACGCATTACCAATTATGGGACTAGGTGCATTTTTAATTTTCTTCTTTAAGAAAAATATATACAAAAATTTCGGAGACGTCATCTTTGGATTTGGTGGGTTGTTTTTAGGTCTCGAATTAATGAGTGGTGGAATGAAGCCGCTAAGAGAATTGCAGTCATTTAGTGATTTAACCGTTTCAATGAGTGACCAACCAATTTTAGGTGTCGTTGTCGGTACAGTATTTACATTAATTGTACAAAGTTCAAGTGCGACTGTTGGAATCTTGCAAGGCCTATACGCTGAAAACTTAGTCGATTTAAAAGCTGCATTACCAATTTTATTCGGTGATAACATTGGGACGACAATTACAGCTGTCATTGCATCTATTGGTGCGTCCGTAGCAGCTCGACGTGCAGCTGCAACACATGTTTTATTTAATATTGTTGGTACTGTAATCTTTTTAATATTACTTGTGCCATTTACTGCATATGTTGAATGGATCTCTTCTGTATTAGCATTGGAAAATAAAATGCAAATTGCATTTGCACATGGTTCATTTAACATTGCGAATACAATCATTCAATTCCCGTTAATTGGGGCTTGGGCATTTTTAGTGACAAAAATGATTCCAGGTGAAGACGTGACGATAGAATATAAACCAAAACATTTAGATTATCATTTTATTGAGCAATCACCATCTGTTGCAATTGGACAAGCGAAAGAAGAAATTATTCGTATGGGGAACTTCGGTGTCCAAGGATTAAGCGAAGCGTTTGAGTTTATGAAGACAGGCAATAAAAAACATGCTGAATTAGGTTATCAAATAGAAGATGCCATTAATAATTTAGATCGCCGTATTACAGATTATTTAATTGAAATTTCATCTGTAAATATCTCACCTATCGAATCAACTCGTCATATGACATTAATGGAAAGTGTCCGTGATTTTGAACGAATTGGGGACCATTTTGAAAATATTATTGAATTACTCGATTATAAAGATATAAATCGTGTGGAATTAACTGAAGGTGCTAAAAATGATTTATCTGAAATGTTCACGTTGACAATCGAAACTGTTCAGAAATCTGTTAATGCACTAAATGAAAATGATATGGATTTAGCGAGAACAGTAACTGAGCAAGAAGATTTAATCGACAAAATGGAAAGAACGTTTAGAAAAAACCATATTATTCGATTGAATGAAGGTAGTTGTACACCGCAAGCTGGTATGGTATTTGTTGATATTGTCTCGAACTTAGAGCGTGTAGGCGACCATGCTGTCAATATTGCGGAAGCAGTTTTAGGAAAAAGAGGATAAGCTGAAACCACTTGCAGGGAGTGCCTGCAAGTGGTTTTTATCATGCTTTAGGTAAGAGCTCTACTGAATGAATGGGGATATTCTTTTGGAATGCATTTTTGCGTCTCCTCACAATATATTTCAAAAATAGGCAGTACTCTAGTTAGATTATTGCTCATAATGATGAAATTTATAATTTTTATAGGATAGATTCATATTTTTGAGATAAATGAGTTCTTTTTATTTGAACGTTTCGTTCACATTTGATAATCTTAAAGATGTAGGAATCATTTTTAATATATTTGAGGAGGAATAGAATTATGGCTTACAAATTACCAGAACTACCTTATGCATATGATGCACTCGAACCACATGTGGACAAAGAGACGATGAACATTCATCATACGAAGCATCATAATACGTACATTACGAACTTAAACAATGCGTTAGAAGGACATGCGGATCTAGCTGCTAAATCAGTTGAAGAGTTAATCTCTGATATGGATGCAATCCCAGCTGACATTCAAACGGCAGTTCGTAACAATGGCGGTGGACATGCGAACCACACATTTTTCTGGGAAATTCTTTCTCCAAACGGTGGCGGCGAGCCAACTGGAGCTTTAGCAGATGCGATTAACGCAAAATTTGGTAGCTTTGACAAATTCAAAGAAGAATTTGCAAAAGCAGGTGCAACACGTTTCGGTTCAGGTTGGGCATGGTTAGTGCTAAACAACGGTGAACTAGAAGTAATGTCAACACCAAACCAAGACTCTCCTTTAATGGAAGGTAAGACACCATTATTAGGGTTAGACGTTTGGGAGCATGCTTACTACCTAAACTATCAAAACCGTCGTCCAGACTACATTGCGGCATTCTGGAATGTGGTAAACTGGGATGAAGTAGCTAAACGCTTCGAAAAATAATCATGAATAATCGGGAACAAAGCACATGCTAAGATCGTCTTAGTATGTGCTTTTCCTTTTGAAAATGGTATAATGCTATAGTGTAAATCTTTTAATTTAGAGAATCATTATTAGCGAAATAGAATGATTGGAAAAAAGTTGTAAAACCTAGTACATTTAAAAGATGAGCAACTAATTGAAATGAATGAAAAGGAGGGTATAGCTGGATTGAAAAAGAAATCACAAAAACGAAAAAATCCTAAAGCGCAGTTTAGGAAAAGCACTTCCTTTCGGATGAACTTTTTATTCTTTTCGATCTTTGTCCTTTTCTCAATATTAATATTTCGTTTAGGCTATTTGCAAATTGTAAAAACAGATGATTATGTGCTTGAATTGGCAAAAACGGATGAAGTCGCAGTCAATACAAGTGTAGCAAGAGGAAGGATTTTCGATCGTGAGGGCCGTGTCCTTGTTGATAATGATCCGCAAAGTGCCATTACATATACGAAAATGACAACAACGAAGTCATCGGAAATGTTAGAGATTGCTGAAGGTCTTGCAGAAATCCTTGATATGGATACGAAACGTATTACAATTGCTGATAAAAAAGATTACTGGAGTTTATTAAATCCAGAAGAATCGGCAGCTAAAGTGACTGAAGAAGAACGAAGTGAAATTGCTAAAAATAAGACGTTATCAGAAGTTCAACAACAACGAGAAGTGACGCAATTAACTCGAGAACGCATTACTGACGAAGATCTAAAATCTTTATCGAAGAAAGATTTAGAAGTATTAGCGATTTATCGAGAAATGATGTCTGGTTATGCTTATTCACCACAAGTGATTAAAAGTGGTGATGTCACACCAGAAGAATTTGCGATTGTTTCAGAACATTTGTCTGATTTTCCAGGCGTTAATACAACGACCGATTGGGAGCGAATTCGTTACTCGGATCATGCGATTCTAGGGATGACGACAAAGCCGAGTGAAGGAATCCCTCGCAGTGAGTTAAATTATTATTTAGCGAGAGATTATTCACGAAACGATCGGGTCGGAAGAAGCTTTTTCGAAAGATATTACGAAGAATTACTACAAGGTCAAAAAACAGTTGTCAAAAATATTAAAGACCGAACAGGAAAAGTGATTGAAAATAAAACTGTGCGAGAAGGAATTCCAGGAAATGATTTAGTATTAACGATTGATACGGAATTACAAATGGAAATGGAGAAAATCGTCGTTGATAAATTGAAAGCATTAAAGAATGGTCCAAATAGTAAATATTTAGACCGTGCATTTTTAATTATGCTTGATCCAAATAACGGTGATGTACTTGCATTAGTTGGTAAACAAATTTTACGCAACGAAGATACAGGGAAGTATGATATTTTAGATTACTCTTATGGTACATTTACGACTCGCTATGAAATGGGATCTACCGTAAAGATGGCTACAATGCTTGCTGGATATGAACATGGTGGAGCGTCTGTTGGAGAAGTGAAAATAGACCAGCCATTACAGATTGGTGGAAGCCGAATTAAAGGATCGATTTTCAATAGATCGATTTACAATCGAATTCCAATGAATGATATTGAAGCAATTGGTCGTTCGTCAAACGTATATATGTTTAAGATTGCTATGGAAATTGGAGGGTTAAATTATTCTCCTAAAACCCCAATTATTGTTGATTTGGATGCGTTTGATAAAATGCGTGCTTCGTACAGTTCATATGGCTTAGGCGTGGAAACAGGCATTGATTTACCAGGAGAAATCGGTGGAAAACCAGGTGAAAAAGTATCTTATAGTTTACTTGACTTGTCAATTGGACAATATGATACGTATACACCTTTACAGCTCGCGCAATATGTATCGACGATTGCGAATGATGGATATCGCGTAGCGCCAAGAGTATTGAAAGAAATTCGAGAACCGTCTAAAGATGGTGAAACATTAGGACCACTTGTTCAAGAAGTGCAACCAAAAGTGTTAAACCGTGTGAATAATACAGAGGCAGAACTTCAACAAGTGAAAAAAGGAATGCATTATACGTATTATGGTGCACGAGGAACTGCTAGAAATCTCTTTGCGGGTGAATCATTTGATGCGGGTGGTAAAACAGGAACCGCACAAACATTTGCTTATGATGAAAAAGAAAAGCGCGTTTATTCAACAGTCAGTCTAGCACATGTTGGATTTGCTCCTTTTGATAATCCAGAAGTAGCTTATGCGCTGCTTGTACCGCATGTTTCTACAGATCCAACAAGACCGACGACTGCGACAAATGATCTTGCCAAGGAATCTGTCACGAAATACTTTGAGCTAAAAGAAAAGAAAAAAGAAGCGGTCGATGTTGAAAAGAAAATCGAAGAGAGTTATGAAGAAAGTAAAAAAGACGATACAGATGAGGAATAAAAAAGGTTTAGCATTCAGTAAATTGAATGCTAAACCTTTTTGTCGAATGATATAGATTATGCAGGCCGATCTATTTTTTCATATGATATATGAGAACGAATGCTACTTGGTAATAATTTTTTGTACAATCTTTTCCATAGACATGCTGTTATCTAATGTATAAGTGCCCACTTGAATCTTTGTTGAAAAACCTTCCTCTTTTATAAATTTATTGAAAGTGTCTGCGTCCTTAATGAGTTGATGTTCTTCTAATATACGCGCGATGTCTTGTGAAGTATCACCTTCTTCAATCGTCAGCTTGAAGGTTTTCTTTGTTTGTTCCTCGCGATCTTTTTCGTCTTTCTTATCGTCAGACATTTCATGATTAGAAGTTTGAAGTTTTGCAATTTCCTTTTCACGTTTCGTTAATTGTTGTTGAAGTTGATTTACTTCAGCTTGTAAGGATTCATTTGTTTGACGATCTTCAAAACCATATTCAGTAAGGAAAAATAAAGTTGAACCACTAATAATCAATGATAAGCCAATGACTCTAATCAAATCTTTTACCAACTTATTTCACACCTCTCGACTGTAAAACTTGCATCACTTCAGAAGTGGTAAGTGAAGATCTCTTTGCAATGTCCTCAATGGCAAAACCTTGTGAATGTAAAGACAAAATTTGATTCACAATAATTTCATGAATTTTTTTATGCTCAGCTTTCTTCGGCTGGGTAACGCCTGTAGAAATCATTAATTCTTCTTCAATGACTTGTAAACGTTTCTTTAATGCATTTGTTTCACGATGCAAACTAATAGACACCTTTTCAATCTCATCATGCTCATTCGTTTGTTTATGTTGCACTACAAAGGAAATGATTACAAGAATGAGTCCAATTCCAATTAATACTAGTGGTAAAGTCATTTTTTCACCTCGTCATATAATAAATCAAATTATAAGTTCAGTTTAACATAAATAGGCTATGACGAACATGTAAATATTTGATGAGGATTGAGTCGAGTTTTTGTAAATCTACTCAAACTTCCATGAAAATGTGGAAAGAATCTATAGTTTATACTAGACAATGGATTGGATAATTAGTATAATTAAAAAGTCGTATAAATCATGCTCGTATGAACTTATAGCCTGATGAGTAGGAGGGACAAACATGCGCGTAAATATTACACTTGCTTGCACAGAATGTGGTGAGCGCAATTACATTTCAAAGAAAAACAAACGTAACAATCCAGAACGTATTGAAATGATGAAATACTGCTCACGTGAAAGAAAACAAACATTACATCGTGAAACAAAATGATTGCTCAGGCCAAAACCTTTTCGGGTTTTGGTTTTTTATTACACTTTATCAACCAAAAATGATATGTGGTTTGAAATAAGTAGAAATAGGGAATACTAAGTTTTCATCTATGGATATTTATTGAATTGACGAATTGGGGCGTGTTTGTATTGATAAAAAAAGAGATGCGTAATGATATCATGAGTAAGTTAAAAAAATTCGATGCTGTGGAGTATCAAGATAAAAACACACGAATTATGGAAAGATTGATTCATCATCCTGCATTTCAAAGAGCAACAACAATTGGTATTACCATATCAAGATTCCCAGAGGTAGATACAGAAAAAATCATCGAATTCGCATGGCAACAAAATAAAACGATTGTTGTCCCAAAATGCAATGCAAAAACAAGACAAATGGACTTTAGAAGAATAGATCATTTTCAACAATTAGAAACTGTATATATGGATTTAAAAGAGCCGATTGTTGAGCAGACAGAATCTTATTCGCATGAAATAATTGATTTGTTAATTGTACCTGGCGTTGTTTTTAATCGAGCAGGTTACAGGATTGGTTTTGGCGGAGGATACTATGATCGATTTTTGTCGTGTTATCAAAACAGAACAATTTCTTTAGCATTTAGTGAGCAAATCCAAGAAAATTTACCGATAGAATCACATGACTTACCAGTTCAAACGATCATTACTGATTTGGACATCATTGATTGTCAAAAGGAGTGATGAGCTTGCTAGCAACGTATTATGATGTGATAAAATTGCTTCAAAGATATGGAATTTATATTTATACAGGTAAAAAAATGGATGATATTGATTTGATTCATGAAGAATTAAAAGAATTATATGATACTGGACTTATTTTAAAAGAAGATTATTTACAATCTATTTTAATCATTCAACAAGAAAAAAGAATGTTAACGTAATATAGTACTTTTCTCACAAAAAAGCAGGAATGTGAAACTTTTATGGAATGTATTCGTTTAATATAAATGTAATTAAATGTATGGTAAACTATATGAAGCTCATATTAAATTTGTTTAGACATACGATTAAGACATGTAAAATTGAAAAATGATTTTGACAATGAGATCGAGCGTAAAACACGCAACCCTCATGTTATGAAAGAATCATGTTGAAAGGAAGTTTTAAGGAATGAATAAAATTAATTTGCAAAAGCATTCCGTGCTGCTCATAGCAATCGTTGCAACCTGGATTACGACATACGTTGGGTATAAAACAAGCTTTAGCATAACGATTGATAATATGATGCAAGAATTCATTCTCATTATGAATCCTTTAAGCTTTTTATTATTTGTATATGGGATTGCATTATTTATTAAAAACACTAAAAGAAGAAATAAATACATCTTCTCAGTCGGCTTAATTACATCTATTATCATGTTTGCGAATGCTGCTTTTTATCGATTTTTTAATGATTTTATTACGTTACCGGTTTTATTCCAAACGAGCAATTTCGGTGACTTATCTTCATCGGCATCAGAAAGTATAGCATTTACGGATATATTCTTCTTTACGGATGTGTTCATCATTTATTTAGCGATGAAATTTATTCCACAAGAAGAGGAATTAACGGCTAGCAATACAAAAGTTGGGCGAAAGCTATACTTCATCTTTGCAGCAACATTAACAATGTTCAATTTAGGACTTGCTGAAACACAACGTCCTCAATTATTAACACGTACATTCGATCGCGAACTACTTGTGAAAAACATTGGAACATACAACTATCACATTTATGATGTTGTCATGCAATCAAGATCACATGCGCAAAGAGTATTAGCTGATGGAAGTGAGCTTACAGAAGTAGGAAACTTTATTAACGCAAACTATGCTGAACCAGATCCAGAAATGTTCGGAGTTGCAGAAGGTCGCAATATTATTGCAGTTTCACTAGAATCACTGCAATCTTTTGTAATTAATGAGGAGATGGACGGTCACACAATTACACCGTTTTTAAATGAACTGACAAAAGACCCGGATACTTTTTATTTCTCTAATTTCTATCACCAAACTGGATTAGGAAAAACAAGTGATTCAGAGTTTATTTTAGAAAACTCATTACATGCAAGAAATGGAGCTGCCGTATTCTTTACACATAGTGGGAATACATTCCAATCGTTATCGAAAAGTTTAGGAGAGCATGGTTACTTTACAAGCGTCATGCATGCGAATAATAAGAGCTTCTGGAACCGCGATATCATGTATGATTCACTTGGAATTGAGGAATTTTACGATGTCGAAAGCTATGAGATCAATGAAGGGGATGCTGTGAATTGGGGAATGAAAGATATTCCATTTGTTCAGCAGTCTGCAGATATTATCCAAGACATGCCAGAGCCGTTTTATACAAGACTCATTACACTTACGAACCATCATCCATTTGATTTAGATGAGGAAGATATGATTATTCCACAATATACATCTAATTCTAAAACGTTAAATAAATATTTCCAAACGGTTCGTTATATGGATGAAGCAATTAAAATTTTCTTTGATGATTTAAAAGAAAAAGGTTTATATGATAATTCGATTATTGTTATGTATGGTGACCATTATGGGATTTCCGAAAACCATAACAAAGCGATGGGGATGTATTTAGATAAGGAAATCACACCGTATGATAGCGCTAAATTACAGCGTGTACCATTGTTTGTTCATATCCCAGGCTACGGAGAAGGAAAAGAAATTGACACTGTATCAGGTCAATTAGATTTACGTCCTACACTGCTACATTTAATGGGAATTGAAACGAAAGGTGATTTCCAATTAGGTTCAGACATATTCTCACCAGATTATGAAGAGTTTGTCATTTTCCGTGACGGGCGTTTTGTAACCGATCAATATGTCTATAC
>ERZ808040.2116-NODE-2116-length-11833-cov-3.111092_pt1 | contig 11833 bp, 7 predicted proteins | sample MGYA00380191_ERZ808040 | MGnify/ENA primary metagenome ERZ808040 (study PRJEB31490, sample SAMN06133395) | mouse gut metagenome | isolation source: J6 | host: mice | place: China: Chengdu | collected 2015-05 ... | reverse complement strand
ACCTGACCAAAGCGGTCACAGCAGCGGTTCAGCTGCCAAATAATGCGGCAGAGGTACCGAAGCTTGATGTGGTCGGCGGACAGGTGGGTAATGAGCTGTATGTCCGCTCTGGTGGCGCGGTGGCACTGGCGCTCTTACTGATGCTGGTCTATGTCACCATCCGCTTTGAGCTCAAACTGGCGATCGGTGCAGTACTGTCGCTGTTCCATGACATCGTGGTGACCCTCGGGATTTTTGCCATGACGCAGTGGCCATTTGACCTGACGGTACTTGCGGCACTCCTTGCGATCATTGGTTTCTCACTGAACGATAATATCGTGGTCTCTGACCGTATCCGTGAGAACTTCCGTAAGATTCGGGGTGCAGAACCGCTTGAAGTGATTAACATTGCCCTGACCGAAACCTTACGCCGTACCATTCATACCTCTATGACGCTATTGCTGGTTGTTGTTGCAATGATGCTCATGGGTGGTGATGGCCTGAAATGGTTCTCGATTGCGATGTTTGTCGGCGTTTTTGTCGGTACCTACTCTTCAATCTATATCGGGACTGGATTTGCACTTTGGCGTGGTTTAAACCGTCAGGACTTTATCGTGCAAGTCAAGCCAGAATTTGAAGACGAAAACCAGATTCCATAATCTGATATTTCATTTTCATCGTTCAGCCCGTCCTAGGATGGGCTGAATTATTTCTGCTGTTTGAATGTTGAAGTAGCCGGCAGAATCGCAATCACTGGATGGATTTTTTCAATATCTGTTTTTTGGAAAATGACTTTCCGATTTTCATCCAGACTTTGAAATTCATAAGTATCTTGAGCTTCCCCCACCCCCTCCAAAATGAGCTGCAAGCCGTTGGCCAGATACACACAGCACATCCCAAAAACTGGCAACTCTTTATCACAAACCAGCCACCAGTCCGGTTTCAGACTGGGAAAATAATAGTGCTCTGCCACCTGAATCGCATAATGCTGTGCTTGCAGATGAAAAATATCCGGATTGAACGAAACCGTAGAATCTATGGGATTGAGTTTAAAGGCCTGCTGCTGTACCACCTGCATCTGAAATAAAGCGACCTGTTCTATAGCTGTAGCAAGTTCAATCTTCGGTTCGACCGTCTGATCCAGAATTAAATGAGCTAAGCCAAGTTGCTGTTCCAGTTCCCTTGCCACCTTCTCTCCGATCTGGCGTTTGCTATTCAGTAACTGCGCGATATAGGCAGCAGACAAGCCAAAATGCTCGCAGATCTCTTTGCCGGTTTTAAATTGCTGGGTGTCAATCAGCTGATCAATCACTTTTGCCAGATGATGTCGTCTTCGTTCAAATATTTCTGTCGCACTCATATCGGTCTGTTGATCTGTTTTTATCCATTTTTTTCAAATACCTTACAATAAAAAAGCCCACAATTGAATTGCAGGCTTTCTTCAGCTTAGAAATAAAGAATTAAGTGCCCTGTACCAGACGGCGGGCGCTGATAATGCCCGGCTGCTGCTCAAGACGAGCCAGCAGCTTGGAAAGTTGCGCCAGGCCTTTAACTTCAATCAACAGCTTCATATTGGCAATACCATCCGCTTCCGAAATAGTATTGACCTGACGGATATTGATCTGATCGGAAAAAATCACTTGCGTCAGATCTTTGAGCAGACCACGTCGATCATAGGCTTCCACCACAATCTGTACGCTCTGGCCACGAGTCGGCTGCATTTCCCAGTCGGCTTCTACCGCACGTTCAGGCTCTTGGGTGATCATGCGCACATAGTCTGGACAAGCCACCTTATGAATGCTTACCCCACGATTCAAGGTGATATAGCCAGCGATCGACTCACCATGCACCGGTTGGCAACATTGCGCGACATGCAGCTCAACGTTATCCAGCCCGTCAATCAGAATACCGTGCGCTGACAGGGTATGACTGGCACGCGGATTCAGCGCTGGCTTCAGTACCAGCTCAGGTTCATCCTGATCCAGATGCATATGACGATTCACCTGATTAATCAAGGCATGCAGGCTGATATCACCATTGACCAGATTCACCAGAATGTCATCACCGGTTTTGACATTAAAATGATTGCAATAATCACTCAAATCGATCGATTTTGGATGAATCGCCAGACGTGACAATTCTTTATTCAGCACTTCACGGCCGACTTCCAGGTTTTTACTGCGGTCCTGTTGACGGAACCAGTGGCGCAACTTGTCGCGCGCACGTGCAGTCTTGATATAACCCAGAGAGTTAACTAGCCAGTCCCGATTCGGCTCACGGTCTTTTTTGGTCAGAATCTCGACCTGTTCCCCGGTTTTCAGGGTATAGGTCAGTGGCACATAGCGCTGATTGACACGCGCGGCATAGCATTTGTTACCAACTTCGGTATGCACATGATAAGCAAAGTCGAGCACAGTTGAATCACGCGGCAACTCTTTGATATCACCATCACGACTAAACACATAAATTTTTTCGAAGCCTTCGAAGTCTTGAATATGTTCGAAGTTTTCGATTTCATCTTCTGCTTCTTTATGTGCACTGGACTCATTGCGTTCCTGATAATGCTCGAGAACTGCGCGTAAAGAATGCAAACGATGATTAAAAGAATGATCGGTGGTTTTCGAGCCTTCTTTATAATTAAAGTGCGAACACACCCCCAGCTCTGCTTCTTCATGCATGCTGTAAGTACGAATCTGCACTTCAAGTGATTTGTTCTCGGCAATTACAGCCGTATGCAGGGAACGATAGCCATTGGCTTTTGGATTGGTGATATAGTCATCAAACTGATGCGGAATATGTCGCCAGATCTGATGTACAATCCCTAAACTGTGGTAACACTCCGGTACGCTCTTGACCAATACCCTTAAGGCACGAATATCATAGAGCTGGTCAAAACTCAGGCTCTTGCTTTTCATTTTTCGATAAATCGAATAAATGTGTTTTACGCGTCCGTTAATTTCAGCTTCGATGCCATATTCAGATAATTCATTGCGTAATTTATCAATCACGAATTGAATATATTGCTCTCGTTCTAAACGTTTTTCATTCAGTAAAGAAGCAATTTCTTTATAACGTTCTGGCGCAAGATAACGGAAGGCCAAGTCTTCCAGTTCCCACTTTAACTGGGCGATGCCTAAACGGTGCGCCAGTGGTGAGTAGATCGTCAGAATTTCTCGGGCAACCCGTTCCTGACGCTCACGCGAGGAGTTGGTCAGCTCACGCAAGGCATAGGTACGCTCTGCCAACTTCACCAGAACCACACGCACGTCTTCGGTCACTGAAATCAGCATTTTATAAATGCCGGACAGATGTTCACGCTGATTATTATCGAAATGGTCTTCCAGACGTTTATTTTTTTCGATCAGTTCAGACAGTTTACCCATGGCCAGCGTGCCCTTGACCAGGCTATGCACTTGCTCGCCAAACTTCTCTAACACTTCAGTCAGTGGCATGACGCCTTCACGCACCGAACGATAGAGCATGGCCGCGGACAGGGTATCTTCATCGACATGCAGATGTGCCAAAATATCCGCCATCTCAATACCGGTATAAAAGGTATTGGAACGATGCTGAACCGTACTTTGCAGCTCTCTTTCTAATGTTAAGTGGGCGACTTCTTCGAGCTGCTGTAAAGGTGCCCCATCTAATATGCCACGAACCCGATCCAACCACTCAGTCAGATCGTGGTGTGCTTGTTCGGCATGTTCTACAGTCGTCTCCTGTGACAACTCATTGAGTCGTCCAGGGAGTTGCTCACGTACTGTGACCATACCCTTCTCCTACTTGTAAATACATCATTTCTTCAATCGTTCATTTAATTTTCTTTTTCGAACAATGCGATTGATTCAACATGTCCAGTATGTGTAAACATATCCATCACGCCCGCTTGGGTGAGACGATAGCCCTGTTGTACCAAGAGTCCTGCATCTCTGGCGAGTGTCGCAGGATTACATGACACATAAACGATTCTTTTTGCGCCAAACTGAGGAAGATAATGCATGACTTCTTCTGCGCCAGCACGTGGCGGGTCAATCAATAATGCATCAAAACCTTGATTTGCCCAAGTCTGGTGCGAGAAATCTTTGGTTAAATCTTGTGAATAAAAAGCAACTTGGGCAATACCATTATTTTTGGCATTTTCCGCACCGCGTTGCACCATTTCTTTACTCCCTTCCACTGCAATCACCTGACCAGATGTGCCTACACAGCGTGCCAGTGCTAGAGAAAAATTTCCTAATCCACAAAATAGATCCAGAACCCGCTCACCCTGTTGCAGCTGTAGCAAATTACATGCCAGCGCTACCATTTGCGGATTGATAGTCGAATTCACCTGAGTGAAGTCCACAGGATTAAAACCGAATTTCACATCAAAGTCATCAAGACTATAGTGCAAGCGCGCCGCGGCATCTGGAGCATCAATTCGCGAGAGTGTATCTTTGCCGGCAGGCTGCACATACAGTTGCCAGCCTTTCTGTAACGTAAATTCGCGCAATTGGTTGACATCAGCCACTGATAATTTTGCAGTTTCACGCACCAGTAAGGCAATATCCTGATCCCCCATGGCCAATTCTATATGACCAATGTCAGCCTTGCCATTGAGACTTTGCAGCAATTGTTTAAGGCTTGTAAGCGATCCAAATTCACGATCCAGAATCATGCAGCGATCAATCGAGGTTAATTTATTGCTTTGATTCTCACGAAAACCCACCACCAATGTGTCTTTAGCCGGCAGATAACGCACTCCGATCCGGGCTTTACGGCGATAATCTTCACGCTCGGAACGTAGCGGTGCAAGCCACTGCACAGGCTGGATGCCAGCAAAATGCTGTAAATGTGATTTCAGCACATTCTGTTTTAGTTCAATCTGTGCATCGGCTGCGATATGCTGCATATTACAGCCGCCACAGACCCCAAAATGTGCACAGATCGGCTTGACGCGAATTTCGGAAGCTTCGCTGAGTAATTCAAGACTGTCAGCTTCTTCCAGTTTTTTAACTTCACGGGTAATGCGAGCACGCACGGTTTCACCGGGCAAGGCATAACGGATAAAGACTTTCTTGCCGTGTTTATGCGGTGGATGATCCGGGTGTGAACCATAATGAGCGATGCCACGTCCCTCATGCGAAAGTGACTCAACCTGAAAAATGTACTCGGGTTGCTGGGTAGGACGTATGTGTGCTCGATGCTTCATGAAAACCTAGGATGTGGGAGTTGGAAAATCAAAACGGCTAAAGTCAGTTCTTTGTGACGTTTCACGCCAAACCGATAAAAAGTCCGCATGCTGCGGTTGGGTATGCAAATATTGAATCGTACTGTGCAGCAAATGCTGATAATCCGGCAATAACAGCTGTCCTTTTAACAACAGCCAGCGGATATAGACCAGCCAGGTATTCAGCACATCGCCTTCACAATAAGAGGTCAGTTCGGTCCATTGCTGATTGCGGACATATTCAGGAACCCGATAGGCCCCGTCACCGCGTTTACCCGGATAACCCAGCAAATGTGCAACATCGTCCAGCTTCTGGAAATGACGCGTATGGAACATGGCCATCACATCCATTAAGTCGACATGACGATGATGGTAACGATTCTGGTAGTTATTATAACGCTTTTGCGTGTCAATTTCGCCCTGATCGAATAGACTCGGTGCAGAGAGTCCATGATACATGGCACGGTATAAAATCACCGGTAAATCAAACTGTGAACCATTCCAGCTGACCAGCGTCGGATGACGCTTATCAAAAATCGATAAGAATTTTCTTAAAATTTCCGCTTCAGAATGCTGTTCCCGGCTAAAAGAAAACAGCTTCATGCCCTGCTCATCGATCCATAAACCGGAAATACAGACAATTTCATGCAAGGGCGGACGCTGAAAATCAGAGCCTGAATCCTGACGGCGCAGTTTGGTCAGGGCCTGATCTAGATCTGCTTCAGGCAGGTCCAGACCAAATAAATGTGCGCCTGATTTGAGATCGGTTTGGGTTTCAATATCGAAAGTTAAAACAGGCAGGCGCATAACACAGTGCTCAAATAATTATTCAGAATCTTGCACAGAGAATAACCCTGTAGACAAGTAACGGTCACCACGGTCACAAATAATACACACAATGACGGCATCCGGATGTTCTTCCGCCAGCTTTATGGAAGCCCACATTGCACCACCAGATGAAGTACCAGCACTGATGCCTTCTTTCTGCGCCAGCTTACGCATGGTTTTTTCAGCTTCAATTTGTGGAATATCGATAATACGATCCACGCGACTGCGATCAAAAATGGTCGGCAGATATTCTTCCGGCCAGCGACGGATTCCGGCAATGCTTGAACCATCAGATGGCTGTAAACCCACGATCTGAATCTCCGGATTCATTTCCTTCAGATATTTCGAGACACCCATAATAGTGCCGGTTGTACCCATAGAACTGACAAAGTGGGTAATCTTGCCACCGGTTTGCTGCCAGATTTCAGGACCTGTAGTCAGATAATGTGCTTCGACATTATCCGGATTGCCAAACTGATTCAGTACCAGACCCACGCCATCATTTTGCATTTGAGCGGCCAGATCACGTGCACCTTCCATGCCTTGTTCTTTGGTAACTTCAATCAGCTCGGCACCATAAGCACGCATCGCATCCTTACGTTCCTGACTCATATTGTTCGGCATGATCAGCTTCATTTTATAGCCACGCATCGCTGCGACCATCGCCAATGCAATCCCCGTATTTCCGCTCGTTGCTTCAATCAGGGTATCACCCGGCTTGATCTGTCCACGCTTCTCGGCCTGCATGATCATATTATAGGCCGGACGGTCTTTGACCGATCCTGCCGGATTATTGCCTTCGAGTTTCGCGAGTACTGTAGCTTGAGTGTGACTTGCCAGACGCTGTAAACGCACCAATGGCGTTTTGCCAACATAGTGGTCTAACAAAAATTCATCTGCTTGAAAATCGGGGGTGGTATTACTCATTGTGTGCACCTATATCGAGGTGCGGCTATTGTATGAAAAAATGCTTTTCCCTGCATCCATTTAGCACTGCTTTTTCAGGAAACTCTCTAAAACAGACTCAGTATCCTGCTATAAACTTCATTTCCCTGTGATTTAGCAAGATCAAGCAGCTCGGCTGTGAATATAAAAGCGTTATTTTCAGCCCCGGACTTTCAGACGACTGAAGTCTTCATCGCCCGCTTTTCACTGTATTTCAGCAATCATTTAACTGAAATCTCTTGTATTTTTAAAGGTTGATCTGAACCCTTATAAAAATAATGCTTAAATTTTAACTGTCGATTTAAAGCATGCTAATATGCCAGACATAAAGAAAATACTGCTTAAATCATGTCAACGATCAATAAAAAGCTGTTTAAACGCCTACACTTAAATCACGCCTATGGACAGTTGATTGCGCTGATTTTTGTGCCGATTACTATTTTGGCCTGTGTTGGCGCGATGCTGGTGTTGACTGAAACCTCGAATGCCGCACGTGCCCAGCAAAAGCAGATGGCAATTGCCATTATGACGCGTTTTCAAGGCACGTCTGAGTATGCACTGGATATTTTAAGCTTGTATCCCTGGCAATATGATCAGGCCCACAATGCCATGCAGAATATGCTCAATGAAAAACATCTGGTTCGGGCAGCCATTCTGGATGACAGTGGCAAGAATCGTTTAGGTATCGGCTTTCAGGAACAGGCCGCTTGGCCCGATTTTGATAAAAGCGGTAACTTTATTGGCCCGATCCTGCATAAAGACAATCATATCTATGCCATCAAAGTAAATGAAAACAGTTTTTCTAGCGGATGGCTGGCAATTGAACTGGATAATCAGCCGCTGGCCATTGCCCGCTACCGGGTATTGATCGTATTGATTGCAACGGGCCTATTAACCTTATTATTGTTATTACTCTGTCTGAACTTTTACTCACGGCGCTGGATTGCACCGATGTATGAAATTCGCATGCAGTTGCAACGCCTGAATGCCGATACCCTCGGCCAGCATATGGTGATTAACAGCACCGGAGAGCTGCGTTTACTACAACGGGATATTGCCAATGTGGTAAAACGTCTGCATTTTAGTTTTCTGGAACTGCGCGAACATACTGAACAGACTGAAGATGATTTACGTCGTACTTTAGATACGCTCGAAGTACAGAATATTACTTACCGTCAGGCACGTGACCAGGCGATTTCAGCCAACCAGGCCAAGTCGGTGTTTCTGGCCAATATTTCCCATGAACTGCGTACCCCACTCAACAGTATTGATGGCTTTATTCATCTGCTCTTGCGTCAGGGCAATCTCAGCAATGAGCAAAGTCTATATTTACAGACCATTCGTAAATCTTCCGCACATTTACTGGCGCTGATTAATGATGTGCTGGATTTTTCCAAAATTGATGCCGGCAAACTGGAACTGGAAACCGCAGCTTTCGATCTGGAAGAAGCCATTTTTGATGTGATGGACATGCTCTCGCCACTGGCGGCACAAAAACATATTGATATGGCCTTCTACTACGCAGACAGCGTACCGAAACATGTGATTGGCGATGCGCTACGCTTTAAGCAGATTCTGACCAACCTGATTTCCAATGCGATCAAATTCACGCCGGATGGCGAAATCATCGTGCGGGCACGTATGGAACATGAGGGGATCGATCGATGTGTCTTGCATTTTAGTGTACAGGACAGCGGCATTGGCCTGAGTGGTACCGATCGTAAAAAATTATTCGAGTCTTTCTCACAGGGCGATACTTCGGTCACCCGTCAATTTGGCGGTACAGGACTGGGGCTAGCCATTTCCAAGCAACTGGTCAGCCTGATGCATGGCCAGATTGGCTTTGAAGATAATCAGGAACGTGCCCCAACCGAAAAAGGCTCGACTTTCTGGTTTACTGCGCAGTTCCTGGTCGATGAAGATACTGTAATTGATCATCCAGATTTCAATGAATTGACGGTGGTGTCTTATCTGGCCCATCCGGCAACCGCGAACGTCTTGCGTCATTATCTGGAAAATTATCAGGTCAAGCATATTGAATGCGCATCGATTCTGGATCTGTTTAGCCGCCTGAATCATCTACAGAACTCTGAAAACACCTGGCTCATCGTCGATCATAGTGGCGACAGCGAAGTCCTGTTACGCGAGATCCGCTCGCGTTATCAGGGTCATTTGGCCGTATATGGTTATCAGATGCAACTCGATCCAAGCATACTGAACGACCATCGTGCCCGTGCTCTGCATCAGCCACTCAGCCGCAGTGCCTTGATTCAGCTGCTGGGCAATCAACCGGTCTTCGATCAGGAACAGCATGAAGACTTTAATGGTCAGGGTCTGCATATTCTGGCCGTCGATGATCATTTGCCCAACCTGATTGTTCTGGAAGCATTACTCGCTGAACTGAATGTCACCACCAGCAAAGCCCTGAGCGGACAGGAAGCGATTGATATCATCCAGCGCCGTTATGAGCAGAAACAGCCAGCTTTTGATCTGGTCTTTATGGATATTCAGATGCCGGTGATGTCGGGAATTGATACCACACGTGCGATTCGCTCACTGGAATCGACCTTTGAAAACCATAACCGACTGCCGATTATTGCCCTGACTGCACATGCGCTGTCAGATGAAAAACATAAGCTGCTGCAAAATGGCATGGATGATTATGTCACCAAGCCGATCCAGATCGAGCAGATTGTGCAGATTCTGACCCACTGGACCACCGAACATTTTAAACGGCTTCCAGTGCTGGAACGCGCCCATGTGATTGATGCACTGGATCCGAATATTCTGGACTGGCAGCAAAGCCTGCAACTGGCAGCCAATAAGGAAGATCTGGCAGTAGACCTGTTGCGCATGCTGGTCGACAGTTTTGCCGATGAACTCACTGAAATGCAGCAGTTAATTGAGCTGGAAGATTTCCCGCAACTGGAACATGTCTTGCATCGTTTATATGGTGCAACCCGCTATGTCGGCGCACCGACTTTGCAGAAAATCACGGGCGGATTCGAACAGTTCGTTTCAACCCTGCGTAAAGAACGTCGCAAGGCCGACGAAAACTTTGTTCAAGACGTGCTGAAACATTTTGATGAACTTAAAGCTGTGGTCGAACAAGTTGAACAGGCCGCCCAGCAAATTCTGAAACAACATTTGAATTAAAACTTGAAGCTGCTCAGTCCGTGACTTAGAAAGTATGACTGAGCTGTCATGCAAGCTCACGGGCCGCATGTTATGCTCGGTTCAGGAAAATAAGGAAGAATGCCATGTCACTCGTGCGCTTGGAAAAAAATAACGGCATTGCCACAGTTACACTGAATCGCCCGGATAAACGCAATGCCATGAGCTTTGCCCTGCTGCGTGAACTGGTTGCGACTGCGCAGAAAATCAAAAAAGATAAAAGTATCCGTTGCGTCATTTTAACCGGCGAGGCGCAGGTGTTTAGTGCCGGCATTGATCTGGCCGATTTAAATAATCCTAAAAATCGTGCCTATGCGGCCTGGGAGTTAATCCGTCCGGGTCAGAGCCTGTTCCAGAAAGCCTTTCTGGTCTGGCAGGAATTACCTGTGCCGGTGATCGCTGCGATGCAGGGCTTCTGTTTTGGCGCTGGTATGCAGCTTGCTCTGGCTGCAGATATCCGTATTGCACATCCTGATACCAAAATGTCGATTATGGAAACCCGTTGGGGACTGGTACCAGATATGGGGCTCAGCCGTTCGCTGAAAGGCCTGATTGGGATTGATCTGGCCAAAGAACTGACTTTGACTGCCCGGATTTTTGACGGTGCCTATGCCAAAGAGATTGGTCTGGTTACCCATGTGGATCAAGAACCACTGGCACGAGCACAAGCATTGGCTGAGGAAATGCTGCAACGCTCTCCGGATGCCCTGATGGCCTCTAAGTTTGTACTGGATGCCATGCAGCATCGTCCAAATAAATCTTTACGTATGGAAAAAATCTGGCAGCTGAAATTATTGCTAGGTAAAAACAGCCAGCTGGCTCGTAAAAAGGACAAGAATCCGGAAGTCCAGTTCGTGCCACGCCAATATAACTAAATCGAGTTAGAGTCCAAGCAAGGAATAAGAAAAAGCATGCAGTTAAATCGCGATACTAAGATTGCCTTTTTGGGTATGGGCCTGATGGGACGCCGGATGGCGACCCGTCTACTACATGCAGGTTTTCAGGTTGCGGTATGGAACCGTACCCCGGCGGCTTGCCATCCCTTAATCGACTTGGGTGCAACTGCGCTGTCTTTGAATCAGATTGCGGATTATCCAGTGATTTTGACTTGCTTGGCAGATGATCAGGCGGTGCAATCGGTCTTTGAGCAGATCGCGCCGTATTTGGTTGCCGATCAAATCATTGTGGATTTTTCCAGCCTTTCGGTGCAGCAAACTCACGCGCTTGCAGCACAAGCACAGGCCAAACAGGTGAGCTGGATTGATTCCCCAGTTTCAGGCGGTACCGCAGGTGCTGAACAAGGCAGTCTGGTGATTTTTGCCGGTGGTGATGCCGCAATGATTGAACATCTTGACCCAATTTATGCAGCACTTTCACAGCGCGTCACCCGTATGGGCGACACCGGTACTGGTCAGGCGACCAAAATTTGTAATCAGCTCATTGTCGCAGCCAATAGTACCCTGATCGCGGAAGCAGTGGCATTGGCGGGCCTTGCAGGTGTAGATACACGCCTACTGGCACCTGCCTTGGCAGGTGGTTTTGCCGATTCCAAACCTTTCCAGATTCTGGCACCACGTATGGCCACACAAACTTTCGAACCGGTGCAATGGAAAGTGCAGACCTTATCTAAAGATCTGAACAATGCCGTGCAACTGGCCCAAAGCTTTGACCTGAATGTTCCGGTCGCGACTCAGGCCT
>ERZ808040.2115-NODE-2115-length-11836-cov-3.970321_pt1 | contig 11836 bp, 12 predicted proteins | sample MGYA00380191_ERZ808040 | MGnify/ENA primary metagenome ERZ808040 (study PRJEB31490, sample SAMN06133395) | mouse gut metagenome | isolation source: J6 | host: mice | place: China: Chengdu | collected 2015-05 ... | reverse complement strand
TAAAATTCAACAGGCAGAAAAATGTATTCGTGGCACAAATGAAATCGGGGCATATAGGCATTATGGAGCGTCAGAAAGGCACGGTATCCCCGACAACAGGAAAAGAAAAGCTGAAAGAATTGTTATCCCCGGCAGTACCGCAAATGGTAGGCAATGAAAAGGTTATGCAGAACGTGGAAGAACGAGTAAACGAGGTTATCAATCAGCGAATAGAACACGAAATAGAAAGGTTGTTAAGTAAAAATGGAGGCTGATAATGACACCATTAGACCTATTGGAAGCCTTAAAAGCATATTGCGAGGAAATAACAAAGGATATGCGGTTGCTTACAAGAGTGCCTAAAAACGGCACACAGACAGCAGAACGCCCCCCAGCGGTATTTGTTGGCAATCTGCCCGACAAGGAATCAGAAAAGAAAGCAGCACCCTACATACTTTTAAAGTTATTGACTGGAAAAGATGATAACGAAGAGAGTATATGCAGGGTGCGTATTATTTGCGTGACATTTTCCGAGGATAAACAGGAAAATTACATACAATGCCTAAACTTGCTAACAAGGATTAAGACTAAGTTACTGGAGGACGTTGTAGTAGATAGCCGTTTTTCCTGTCAGAAGCCTATAGAATTTATCGTTTATGATGATGATTTAGAAGTGTATCAGATAGGCGAGATAATGACGATTTGGGAAATGCAGCAGGTGGAAAGAGATGTAAGGAAATATTTAACATAAGGAGGCATGGCAATATGGCAGCAAAGAAAGCTACAGACACACAGACGGCAGCAGAAAACACCACAGAAGCCGAAAACAGCGTTAAAAAGGAACAGGCGGTAAATTCTACACATAAAGAGGAAAAACAGCAGGAAACGGCAAATACGGAAGCCACAGAGGGGGCAGGGAAATCCACAGAGGAAACATTTATTTATATCGGACCGACAACCAAAGGACTAATCGAAAATACGATTGTCAAAGGCACAAGGGAAAGCGTGGAGAAATATCTGAAAGACGTGATAGAGGAAATGCCACAGGTAAAAATGCTTATTGTGCCAACAGAAAGCCTTGCGACTAACAGGGCAAAGGTAAGACAGGCGGGGACGCTGATAAACAAGTATTACAATGACGTTTTAAGCCTGTCAAGAAAGGCAAAGGAGGTTTAAAAAATGGCTTATTTTCATGGAGCAAGAGCAAGTAAGCGGGGTACGAGCATTTCAACGCCAGTAACCGCAGACAGTTGTATACACCTTATTGTAGGAACGGCCCCGGCACACATGGTAAATGGAAAGGTAAACGAGCCTGTATATGTATCTTCATATGCGGAAGCCGTGGAAGCTATGGGATATAGTGACGATTGGAGAAAGTATGATATTTGCGAGGAAATCTATACAAGTTTCAAACTGTATCAGAATGGACCGATTGTAATTATCAATGTGTTAGACCCGGCAAAGCATTTGAAAGGGGAAACGGACGCAGCGGACATGAGATTATCCGGGGGCGTTTTGGATTTGCCGTTAGAAGCATTGGCAGACAAGGTAGTAGTAAAAGGGTACAGTACGGAGGAAACGCTTACAGATGAATACGAAAGGGGCGTTGACTATGAATTACTGTATACTGATGAAGTGTTAAGACTGGAGCGTATCGAGGGCGGGGCGATTGCCTCCGATAATGCAACGCTTAACATTAAGTACAATGCGGTTGACCCGTCAAAAGTAACGAAAAAGGACATTATCGGGGGATACGATATTAACACAAAGAAATCAAGCGGTTTTGAATTGGTTGATTTTATTTTCCCGAAATTTCGGGTTATACCAACCGTTTTTCTTGCACCGAACTTTTCGCATGACAGCGAGGTTGCAGCAATCATGGCAGCAAAAGCGGAAAGTATCAACGGACTTTTTAAGGGCGTGGCGATTATTGATGTTGACACGACAGAAGCAACGACATATACGGAAGCGGTGGAATGGAAAAACAAAAAGAATATCGTGCAGCCGTCCGAGCTGTTAGTGTGGCCCATGCTGACATTAGGGGGCAGGGTATTCCACTATTCCACGCAGTTAGCCGGACTTATGGCAAAGACGGACGCAGATGAGGATATGGGAAAAGAAACGCCGTGTGAATCAGCAAGTAATAAAGTGTTGCAGATTGACGGCATGGTATTAGCAGACGGAACGGAGGTACTGCTTGACCTTGTAAAAGCCAATTATCTTAACTCACAGGGGATTATCACGGGGTTAAACTTTATCGGCGGGTTTGTATCGTGGGGAAATGAAACAGCCTGTTATCCGTCTAATACGGACGTTACAGACTATTTCTATTGCGTAAACCGTATGTTTGCATGGGTGGGAAATTCGGTTATCCTGTCAATGTGGAGCAAGGTTGACAGGGGATTAAAACCCCGCTTGGTAGAATCGGTCGTGCAGAGCCTTAATATTTGGCTTAACGGACTGACAGCAGATGAAGTAATTTTAGGTGGACGGATTGAGTTTTTGGAAGAGGAAAACCCGATAACGGATTTGATGGCAGGAATTGCACATTTTCATATATATATTACCCCGTCTAGTCCGGCAAAGGAACTTGATTTTGTTTTAGAGTATGACGTAAGTTATCTTGAAACTCTATTTGCAGCATAGGAGGTGGGAATAAATGAAAATTGACGAAACAGTAATCGGGTTTGCGGTTTATGAGGACGCAACGGAACATGTAGGGATTGCAGAAGTGACGTTGCCGGAAATTTCAAGCATTACCGAAGAAATCAGCGGGGCAGGAATGGGCGGTAAGGTAGAATCTGTTATTTTGGGTGCTATCGAAGCAATGACAACAACGCTTAATTTCAGAACTGTTACAAGAAATGCAGTAAAACTACATGAGCCACGGCAGCATAATATTGATTTAAGGGCAGCACAGCAGCAGAAAGACACTACAAAAGGCGTTACAGAGGTTGTAAGAGTAAAACATTTACTGACCCTAACGCCTAAGAAGCTGAACCCCGGAAAAGTTGCCACGGCAAGCGCAGCGGAGGTAAGCGGGGAATACGCAACAACATATTTTGCCACATACATAGACGGCAAGAAAATGTTAGAGATTGACCCGTTAAATTACATTTATTTTGTAAACGGGAAAGATTGGTTGGCAGATGTAAGAAAAGCACTTGGAAAATAAACAGGCACGGGAAACCGTGTTTTTTCTTTGCAAAAAATTAGGAGGCTAAGGCAATGGAAGATATTAAGAAAGAAAAAAGACAGGAAACAGCTACAGAGGAAACAAAGGCAGAAATGGCGGTTGTGACCGATTCGGACACAAAGGAAAAAGTGCCGGAGGGTGCGGTTGTGATAAACCTTGCAAGACCTTACACATACGAAGATAAGACCTACAAAAAATTTGTATTTGATTTTGAGGGGCTTATCGGGGAGGACTTGGTAGACATTGAAACGGAAATGACGGCGGTAGGCGAATTTGCATTATCCCCGGAAATTTCAACCTCATTCCTGTACAGGTTGGCAGCAAAGGCAGCAGGGGTAGGAAGTGACGTTATTTTACATCTTCCAATCCGTGAGTTCGGGAAAGTCAAGAATAAGGCACAAAGTTTTTTAGTGTCAACGGGGTACGGCGAGAAAACCCTATAAAATGGTTTAAGCGAAACTGCATATTGCTGTCAAAGGAAACTCATACAAGCATAGAGTTTTGGCTAAAGCAGACGATTAGAGGGTTGGATTCTTGGATTAAGACATACAACTTGGTAGTCGAAGAGCTGAAAGAAAAGCAGAAAGGAGTGGGAAATGGCAACGGCTAAACAGTTTGAGTTACTTTTTCAGCTAACCGCACGACTTGGGCCGAACTTTTCCCAATCCTTTAAAAATGCGTCACAGACCATGAAATTACTGCAGAATGATTTAAGAAGTGCGGACCAGAAATTAAAGGACGTATCGGCTTATCAGAAGCAGCAGAACGCCGTAGAAAAAAGCAGACAGAGGGTAAGTGAGTTACAGGCAGAGCATGAACGGCTGACAAGGGAAATTGAGGAGGCAGGACAGGCAACGCCGGAACTTACAAAACAGCTACAGGCGAACGAAAGGGCGTTGCAAAAGGCGCAGGACGCAACGGCTAGGGAAGAGGAACGGCTAGGGGAATTGAGCAATACCCTCCGTGAAGCCGGGGTAAATACTGATAATTTAGGACGTGATACAAACGAATTAAGGCAGCAGTATGAGAGGTTAGAACAGGCACAAAGAAAAGTACAGGAAATCACGGAAAAACAGGCAGCGAATAAACAGGCTATTTCACAGACGAAAGCACAGTTAGGAGGATTGGTTGGAACGGTTACGGCGGTAGGTGCTGCCATTTACGCCGGACCGGTAAAGAAAGCAGCGGAATTTCAAGAGCAGATGTCAACCGTAAAATCCATATCAAACGCAAGTGCGGAGGATATGGCGAAACTATCCCAAAAGGCTAAAGAAATGGGTGCAACAACCGCATTTACAGCAGCAGAAGCCGGGGAAGCTATGGAATACATGGCAATGGCGGGTTGGAAAACAGGGGATATGTTAGGCGGTATCGAGGGCATTATGAACCTTGCAGCAGCGTCCGGGGAAGAATTGGGTTCGGTATCAGACATTGTAACGGACGCATTAACGGCGTTTGGGTTATCAGCGTCAGACGCAGGGCATTTTTCGGATGTATTAGCACAAGCCTCCAGTAATGCAAATACCAATGTATCAATGATGGGGTCAACATTTCAAAAGGTGGCCCCGGTTGCGGGTGCGTTGGGGTACAGCGTGGAGGATATGTCATTAGGCATAGGCTTAATGGCAAACGCCAGTATAAAGGCAGAAGTAGCAGGAACTAGCCTAAAAACGGCATTAGCAAACATGGCGAAGCCGACAAAACAACAGGCTGCATACATGGATAAGTACGGAATCAGCCTTACAAAGACAGACGGCACAATGAAAACCTTTGGAGAGGTTGTGGAAAATCTAAGGGGCAGCTTGGGCGGTTTGTCTGAACAGGAACAAATAGCAGCAGCAAGCGCAATATTTGGAAAAGAAAGTTTTGCGGGTATGCTTGCTATTGTTAATGCCTCCGAACAGGATTATAACAAGCTGACCGAAGCGGTATATAATTGTGACGGCGCAGCTAAACGCATGGCAGAAACAAAACTTGACAACCTAAACGGCAGCATCACACTTGCAAAATCAGCTTTTGACGCTTTACAGGTTGAGTTAGGGGAGTTGTTGCTTCCTACACTGACAGAGGGCGTAAAGAAATTTACAGACATAATAACCGTTGTAACGACATTTGTTAGGGAAAACCCCGGAGCAGTAAAGGCGATTGCAAAAATTGTAGCCGGATTAGTCGGGTTGAAAGCCGGGGGATTGATAGCAAAACTTGGATTTTTAGAAGTAAAAGGCGGTATCCTGTCAATACAAAAGGCTTTTACCATGATTAAAGGCTTGGGGATTACGAAATACCTAAGCAGTATGGGCGGTGGATTCGGAGGTATCCTTACAAAAATATTGCCGTTGGTTGGCGTGATTGCAGCGGTAGGCGGTGCAATCTATTATGTGTCAACGCATTTAGAACAGGTACGAGGGTTTATTCAGAAAACCTTTGGAAACGAGGGTTTAGCCGTATTTAATAAGCTATGGAGCGTGATAACACAGGTCGGAACGGCGATAAAGGACGCATTTTTTACAAGCGGGACCGGCGTACTGGATACGCTGAAAAGCATAATCCCAACCGTAACAAACACATTGAAAACCGGGTTACTGCCAATACTGCCAATGCTTGCAAATATGGTTATACAGATTTTGCCACTCATAGGGCAGCTTGTAACCGCAATTCTGCCAGTGTTGGGGGAACTGATAGGAGCAGTAATAACAGTGCTTGCAACGCTGATAGCGGAAATTCTGCCAGTGATTGTACAACTCATATCGGCTTTACTGCCTTTGGTTTTACAGGTCGTACAAAGTGTACTGCCCGTGCTTATTCAGCTAATCAATGCAGTAGTGCCTTTGCTGATACAGATAGTACAGGCGGTTTTGCCTGTTATCATTCAGCTTATACAAACAATAGTACCTTTGCTGACGCAGATTATACAGGCGGTTTTACCTGTACTTATTCAGTTGGTAAATGCAATCGTGCCGATACTGGTACAGATTATACAATCAGTTTTGCCCGTGCTTATTCAGTTGGTAAATGCGATTTTACCAATACTGACACAGATTATACAGGCGGTTTTGCCTGTTATCATTCAGCTTATACAGACGATTTTGCCGTTGGTAATGCAGATAGTGGATACAATTTTACCGATATTTATAAATCTGATTAATACTTTGTTGCCTATTTTCATGGAGATTATTCAAAGTATTTTGCCTGTCATTATTCAGTTGATACAGACGGTGTTGCCGATTGTGCAGCAGATAATTGACACGGTATTACCAATATTTATAAGTCTGCTGAATACGCTTGTACCGATTTTTCAGAATATCATACAGGCGATTTTGCCAGTGCTTACAACACTTTTACAGGCTTTAATACCTGTTATAGAGTTGGTGGCAAACATCTTTTCAAGCGTGTTAGGGTCGGCATTACAGAGCATAGCAGCGATTGTACAAAATGTTATGCAGATTTTTCAAGGCTTGATAGACTTTATTACTGGTGTGTTTACTGGGAATTGGTCGCAGGCATGGAACGGAATCAAGAGTATTTTCAGCGGTGCGGTTGGTGGACTTGGGGAAATCATAAAAGCGCCGTTGCGGGCGGTTGTTTCAGCCGTCAATACGGTAATTGGTGGACTTAACAAATTGAAAGTGCCGGATTGGGTGCCGGGTATCGGTGGCAAGGGCATTAACATACCGCAGATACCGGGATTTGTAAACGGTACAGTAAGAACGCCGGACACATTCATAGCAGGAGAGAACGGCCCCGAACTTATCACAGGGGCAGCAAACAGGAGTGTATTTACCGCAGCACAGACAGGACAGATATTTAACAACATGGCACAGGCACAAGACCTTAACACGGCAAGCAACGTAAACGCCGGGGCGATTGGTGCGGGTACAATTACAATCCATGTTACAAACAATCCGACAGTGAATGTACAGGGCGGGAAAACGGACGGAATCAAAGAACAGTTGCAGCAGTATGACGAAGAATTTTTAGAAAAGATACGGCAGATTATCATTACAATTTTAAGAGAGCAAAAAGAACAGGAGGGCAGGGTTGCTTATGCTTAATACTTATACAACCATATCCGGGGATACATGGGATATTGTGGCTTACAAGGCATACGGAAATGAAATGTACATGGATATGCTGATTAAAGCAAACATAGAGCATAAGGATACCTACATATTTCCGGCGGGGGTCAAGCTGACCCTCCCGGAGATTGATTTAGAGGTATCGGAAACATTGCCCCCGTGGAAACAGGGGGTAACAGCAGATGAGTGATAAGACGTTAGCAAGGAGAACGGCGGTAAAACTCTATTTCAAGGGTACGGATATATCAAAGGACCTGTCAAAATACCTGTTATCCCTGTCATTCGCGGACAAGGAAGAGGACGAAACGGACGATATTAGCATATCGCTTGATGATAGAGAGGGAAAATGGATTAAGGATTGGCTTAATACAAACAAAACGGCAGCAAAGGCACAGACGGTTACAAAAAAAGGGGAGGTAAAGGTCGGCAATATTGTACAATTCAAAGGCGGACCGGTTTATATATCCTCCTCAGCAGCAGAACCCACGGTAACAAGGGGCGCAAGCAAATGTAAATGTACGATAGCAAACAGCAACGCACACCCCTATCATTTAATTTCACAGGACGGAAAAAAGGTTTACGGTTGGGTTAATGCAGAAGATGTAGAGGGGGAAACAGTAACAGAAAAGAAAACAGCAAACAAGAAATCAGAAAAAAGGGCGTTCAAAGGTACGGAAATACACGCTATGGTTATACAGAAAAACCCCTACACAGACGGAAAGGACAAAGTATTGGATTGCGGAGTATTCGAGATTGACAGCGTAAATTATACGGGGCCGCCCCAAAAGCTGACAATCAAGGCTACATCAATACCATACAAGGCGAAATTAAGGCAGACGAAATATAACAGGACATGGGAAAACACAACCCTAAAAAACATGGCACAGAAGATAGCGAAACGGAGCAGCATGAAACTTATGTACCTGTCAAATTCCAACCCCGTATATAAACGCAGAGAGCAAAGGAACATGACGGATATAGCATTTTTAAAGCGTATGTGCAAACGTGCCGGAATTAGCCTTAAAGTCACGTCAAAAACAATCGTATTGTTTGACGCAGCGGACTTTGAGAAAAAAGCAGAGGTAAAAAAGATAAAGGCGGGCAAAGGCAATATACTTAGTTACAGTTTTTCAACAAAAACGGCTGATACCGCCTATTCATCATGCCACGTTGTATATACAGACCCGGACACAAAAAAGAAGATAGAAGCAACCTACAAGCCGGAAAATGCAAATTCTGACGGGCAGACATTGGAAATAAAACAAAAGGTGTCAAGCGTTGCAGAAGCTAAGGAACTTGCACGGAAATCATTAAGGGCAAGAAACAAAGGGGAAACAACGGCAGAATTTACACTAATTGGAGATGTGGATTATGTGGCGGGTATCACGGTAAGAGTGTACGGATTTGGGGAATTTAACGGCAAATACATAGTCGAACAGGCAACACACAATATTACAGGCGGTTATAAAGTACAGATAAAATTACGAAGTTGTTTGGAGGGGTATTGATGATAAGTGAATTTGATGATAACGACATAAGGGAACTGCAGGACATAGTAAGGATTGGAATAGTAAGCAGCGTAAACAAAGAGAAAATGACAGCAAGGGTAAAGATAGAAGAACAGGGCATTGTAACAGGGGATTTGCGGATAGTGCAGAATACGCCGTTTATTGTCATGGAATGGAAAGACGGAGGGGTAAAGTGGAATTATGAAGCTGATTACGCACAGTACGACAGGAAATTAGGCATAGGGGACCGGTACAAGGAAGAGTACCCGGATATTCTGCATACATGGAAAGGCGCGGCAGACAGGGTTATAAAAGTATATCCGTGGATACCGTATATAGGGCAATGGGTATTGTGCATTTTTAAGCCGGAGGGCGAGGGGGACGGCTTTATTATCGGAGGTATCTAATGGCAAAGATTGGAACATTAGGCGATATTGTGTTTTCTGTATCAAAGAATACGGTAAAAACCTTTGAGGGTTTGAAGATTGACAGCAAGACGAATTACGCAAAGCACACACGCCACAATAAAAAACCGTTACTGGAGTTTCAGTACAACGATATTGACACAGCCAGTTTTACTATATACCTGTCCGCTTTTTTAGGTGTCAATCCCCGGACAATGCAGGATAAGATAGACAAATACAGAAAAAAAGGGAAAATACTCACTTTGGTTATCGGCGGTAAAAAGTACGGCACGAAATGGGTAATAACGCAGCACTCAAAGGATTATGAACGATTCGACAATAAAGGCAACCTACTGATAGCAAAAAGCAGTATTTCATTACAGGAATACCCGGAAAGGTAGGGCGGTATGGCTTACATAGTGGATACAACAAAAGAAAGCGAAATAAACCTTGCACCGAAAACAATATATGAGGAGGTTATACAAAACCTGTATTTTTTGTATTCCTCAATAGAATATGACATACCGCTTGACAGGGAATTTGGATTAAACCCGAAATATATAGATAAGCCGATAGAAACAGCAAAGGCATTGGCAACAACGGATATTTACGACAAAACGGAAGAGTACGAACCGAGGGCAGAAATCGTAAACATTGAATTTAAAGCCGATTATGAAAGCGGTGTATTAAAACCAATAGTGGAGGTGGTAATCAATGACGAATACGACAACGAGGAATATACCGAGTAATTTGCCGGAGGTTGAGTTTGTAGATACAGATACAGAAGCACTTGTAAATAAGTTGATAGCCGGATATGAGAGTATCACAAAAAGGAAGCTATACCCGGCTGACCCTGTAAGGGCGTTTATCCTTTGGCTTGCAGATGTGATTATACAGGAAAGAGTTTTGATAAATGAATCGGCAAAACAGAATTTACCACGGTATGCAGAGGGAAAGAATTTGGACTCCCTTAGTGAGATATTCCATAACGTGCCGAGGTTAGAGCCGGAAGCAGCGAAAACAACGCTTAGGTTTTATCTTACAAAGACGCTGACAGAGGATTTTATCATAACTGACACAATGGAGGTAACGGTAGACGGCACAATAAACTTTGACACGGTAGGGCATATCATATTTAAAGCCGGGGCCGATTATGCGGACGTTCCGGCGGTATGTACCACAGCCGGGGAAATCGGGAATGGGTTTTTACCCGGACAGGTTGACAAACTTGTATCAGATGAATTTCTGTATTTCAATGAGGTAATGAACATTACGGAAACGGCAGGGGGCAGCGAAGCGGAAAAAGACGCAGCCTATTATAATCGCATGAGGGAAAGCGAAGAAAGTTACACAACGGCGGGGTCAAGGGGGAGTTATATATATCATGCTAAAAGCGTGTCCGCACAGATTAGTGATGTATCGGCAGAGAGTCCGCAGCCGGGTGTGGCTGATATAAGGATTATGCTATACAATGGGGAATTGCCGGATAAGGAATTGATAGACAAAGTACGGGATTATTTAAGCGGGGACGAAATTAGACCAATGACGGATACCGTATTAGTGGCAGCACCCGACACGGTAGAATTTGACATAAACATAAAATATTTCATATCAAAGGAAAAGGAACTAAGCACCAACGACATTAAACAGGCGGTGGCGTTGGCGGTGGAAAATTACATATTATGGCAGACCTCAAAAATGGGGCGGGATATTAACCCGTCCTATTTTAATGCTATGCTTATGGAATCGGGAATAAAAAGGGTTGAAATAACCGCACCTGTATTCACACAGATACCAAAAGGGAGCGTGGCGGTGGTAAAGGAGGAAAGCGTGACCTTTGGGGGTGTGGAAGATGAATAAAATTAAAGACGTTGATTTTATGATAAAATTTCCCCCGGCGTTGAAAAAAGATAAATCAATGCTTGCTTTAGGGCAGCTTATAGCAGAGGAATTACATATAACCGCACACGAAACAAAGAAAAATATTATATACGCCAACATAGAAGAGTTATCGGAAACATGGCTTGACGTGTTGGCGTATGACTTGCACGTTGACTGGTACGATTATGATTATCCGATAGAAGCAAAAAGGGCGATTATCCGGGATAGCATAAGGGTACATCAGAAATTAGGCACGACAGGGGCAACCGAAAAGGCGTTAGGTGGCTTACATCCACAAAGCGAGATAGAAGAGTGGTACGACTATAACGGGCGTCCTTTTCATTTCCGCATAGTGCTTGATACGACAAATTCAAGGGTTGCGGTGGATTATGACGAAATTGTAAGTACCGTTGACATATACAAACGGCTGACTGCCCACTTGGACGGTTTATATTATCAATGCTCCATGTGCATTATCATCATGCCACAGACGGAGTATTTTTTATTCCAAACGCCAATGACGGGGCAGCTAAGAGCAGGAACATACCCACACAGGAATACAGAGGGGGTTGTATTAAATGCCGTTATTGACATAATGACACAGGCAGCGGGATATATTGCGGAATCCGTGCCGACAGGTACAAGACCTTACAGAAATATCACGTTTGCAACAAAGGATAGCGATATTGTGACCGATTCGGACACAATGGGTTATAAATATATCCACGGTCGGACAGGGAAGCAAAAGACAGGTACAGAACCTTACAGGGATACCGCAGGAGGGGCAGCAAC
>ERZ808040.2109-NODE-2109-length-11880-cov-3.449631_pt1 | contig 11880 bp, 13 predicted proteins | sample MGYA00380191_ERZ808040 | MGnify/ENA primary metagenome ERZ808040 (study PRJEB31490, sample SAMN06133395) | mouse gut metagenome | isolation source: J6 | host: mice | place: China: Chengdu | collected 2015-05 ... | reverse complement strand
GGTGGCATATCGTATGCAGGTGCACGATTGCTTCGACGGATCTCATCGCGCGTGCTATCGCGTTTTGATGATGTCTGAGATGTTAAAACACGTTCATTTTTGTCAAGCCACCAACTCCCTTCCTCTGGAATTCGATCAATACCGTCATGCGCCATACCGACTGGATTAAATGAAACAGATCCAATAGCTGCAGCCTGAGCCATTTGCAATGCCACAGCACCAGCTGCCAGTCCTGGTGCAATGAATGCACCAATCATTGGAATATTTGAAGCTGATTTGAGTACCGCAGAATATGTTGCTGGAGCATTCATATACACTTCAGCAATTGCCAATGCTTTTTGCATCGCAAACATTGCTTGATAAGCAGTGGACTGCTCTCCAAAGACTTGAGCCATAACACCGGCTGCGCCTTGGACATAGCTCATGCCCCACTGCAACTGTAATGTTTGACGTTGCTTGTGATACTCCTGTTCACTAATCAACTTTTGGTCTAATGCACTTTGAAGCAAATCGACATCTTGTTGATAGTAATCTCGCTCACCAAATCGACTTTGATAATCAGACCAAACGCTTTCACGCTCTGCATTTTGTTCAACACCCTGCTGAATATTTGCCTGCTTAATCAAGGCATCTTTCATTTCGGGTGAATAACTTGTCGTGTTGAAAATTTCTTCACGTACTAATGCGTAATATTGCTCAGCGTAATCTGAGGCATCCATCCAAGTCTTTCGAATTTCGAGCAGTTGCTTCTGCTGCGATATTTTTAATTCACGATTCTCAATTTCAAATTGTTCACGTAAAGATTGAAGCTTGGCTGCTCGTTGTTCCTTTGTAAGCAACGCATCAGTCTTAATTTCTTGCTCTTTGATGTTATATGCATAAGCCACCTTTTCATTTTCACTGAACCTATGCTCAGCTACTTCCCAAGCAAATTGCATTTCTGCAAGCTTTTTCTCTTCATCATATCGAGCTTGAGCAAGTGGCACATATTGAGACATCCCATTTGCTTTTAATCGCTCAATTTCCTCAGCAAGTTTTAGGCTCTTTTGATCATCAGCAGTTGAATATTCATAAAAAATACGTTTTTGCTCTTCTAAAATTCTGCTTTGCTCACGAAGTGCTTTGGAATGACCGCTCGATGCTTTTGCTGCCTTGTCCTGCTTCTCAACTAATGTGCCTAAACCTGCATTTACACCGCCTGTCGTTTTCTCTACGCTACGCAAGGCAGCCATTTGCTTGGCTGTGGTTGAAGCTGTACTTTTGGTCACTTGGTCCATGCGTTCAGCTGCAGATAATGCTGTTGCACTTAAGTCATCCAACATGGCTGAACCGATTGCTTTGGCACCAGATAAATCACCGCTGGCTAAAGCTGCACCTGCAGCTGCTAAACCACCAATCGTTTTACCGACAAGCTGAACAGACGTTGCAGCACCAATCGCAACTTTGGCCACAAATCGCAGCCCATCGGCAATGCCATTGGCAACGTCCGTAAACTGTAAGCCTTGTTCAGATCCACTGAAGAATGCCTGAGCAATATCCACAAAAGCAGGAATTACAGCTTGCATCAGCTGATTTTTTGCACCCTGCATTTGCAAATCGAGCAGATACATTTGCTCTTTTAAAATCTTGGCTTGGGCAATTGTTTCATCACTCATGACCAGACCTGCACGTTCTGCAGCATCTGAATAGAGTTTCATTCCTTCACCGCCATTGACCAACAATGGAATGAGGTCGGTCATATCTGAAGCCATCGACTCCAGATAGAATGACATCTGCTGTTGAGTCACTCCTGCTTCTTCGAGTTTATCAACATACAATTGGAGTGCTTCAGGACCTGAAAGTTTCTGCATTTTCAGAATCAGCTTTTCAGCTGCACCTGCAGATCCTTCAGTTTTAACAGCGATTTGTTCAAAGAAATCAACACCACCACCAGCACCGATGGTCGTCAATTCACCCATTTTTTCGTTGAAATCTTTCATCATGTCGCTGAGTTTTTCTTGCTCAATGCCATAAGCCTGAGCACCCACCGCCATTTTTTGGAAATCTTGAGTTGTTGTATTAGCACGCAGCGCAAATTTTTCGAGCTCAACGGCTTGATTTGCTGTTTCCCAAGCCATTGCTGACAGGGCAAGCACAGCAGTCGTTGCACCTGCTGCAACAGTTTTACCCATTTTGTTGGCATTTTCACGGATGCTTTCAAAGGTGCTTTTTGATTCCCCTTTAGCTTTCTGCATCCCTTCGGAAAAGTTAGCAGTATCCGCATCCAACAAGACCTGAATCCGGCTTAAAATATCGTTTCCTGCCATGTTTACCTCACCCATAAAAAAACCCCGCCAGAAGCGAGGTTTTCTTTAATTAAAAAATTACCAGTTACATAACTCTCTTATAGGTTTTAGCCTAGTTTCGAGTTCAGTTATGTCAAATTCTAAAACTTGTTCACCAGTTCTATGTGCTTGGTACGAAATTAATAATTTCTGATGACCAATCATTTTCTTTAAATTTCGGACGGGATCTGAAACAAAATAAACTCTCAAATTACCTTGAGCTGTGTCTAAAGTGACATTAAATGGCTTTTCATCATCTAATCTAAATTTTGTAGTTCTTCTTAAAGCATTACCGTATTCAGGACTCAACGGTTGCTTAAAATCAACCAAAACTTCGGTTGAATCATCCTGACACCTAAATGTCATTATTGGTTCTTGCAAAGTAGACCAATCGTTTCCTTTCATTAAAACGTTATTAGCAACAACTGAAACATAAACTCGCTTCTTATCTGTCATTGGGTCTGTTTCAGTTTCAACAAACCATTTTTGTCTAACAGTGCTATTTTCATTTTCGTCTGAAGCTTTTTCATCACCGCCTGATAGCAACGAACCAAATATAACGAGCAGAACTAACCCTGCAAGTATCAAAGCCAACTTAGATGTTTTCTTTGGTTGCTTGGCACCGCACTGTGGACAAGTTGGTGCTTTATCACTTACTGGTGAACCGCATTCTTTACAAGGTTTAATCGCCATTCTAACCCCCTATATTTATAAGAGGTTAGAATATAAACGGTTTAACGATCTTAGTTCAAGCGACTTTGCATTCTATGCTTAAGCCAAATAAAACCATCATCCGTCAGTTTAATTCCATCTTGAACACCATCATCACCGACCTTGAAATTATGCTTTTGACTTAGCACTTAATGCTCCAAACACTGCTTTGATGTTACGCATCACTTGCTCTTGATCAGGTTCAGGCTCTGCCTTATTGCGATTGAACACAGTGAAATCACGTAATGTCAGTTCATTTTTCACTTGTAAATCTGCAAGTGTTTTACAGACATTGGCAAATAATGCATCCTCACGTAGAACACCGATTGGTTCGAATACTGAAAATGCTTTCCAGTACTCGAATTCCTCAGCACTCATACTGCTCATCAGCTCGCCTACGGTCCGACCCAACCGCATTGCGAGCTGAAATATAAACATTAGTTCTGGTCGTTCTCGGAGTTTTTTAGTTCTTCTGACTCCGCTTCTTTTTCAAGCTGCTTTTTAATGGCTTCTTGAGTAATACCAATGGCTTGCAATGCCACTTTGACCATTGGATCTGTCACGTATGTTGGCAAGTTATTGATGTCTTCAAGACTTAATTTCTGCAAAATAAATTCGTTAGTTTCAGGGTCAAAAACGGTTTTTTGAAGCAATAACGCATTCGCAATATGATCTTTATCTTTTCGTTCTAAAAAGTATTCTGCACGGGACTGCAAAGTTAATGAAGTTAAAACACCAACACGACCAACATCTGGAACTTCAACAATTTCTGACGTATTTTTACCAACGGTACCTAAGAACGCATTTACTAAATTATACATTATTGCCTCTCATTTTTTTAAATAGATATAATGAAAAAACCCCGTCGAAACGGGGTCTTTTAAATAGTTTTACTTATTAGCCTGCTGGAACTTCAGGTACATCGACTAGCACAGATTTCCCATCTTCAAGGTGATCCACTGCACCAGAGATCGCGATTGTTAAAGCGACACGGTTTTTCTTGGATGCTTCACGCGATGGTGCAAATTTGGTGATCGATCCGCAAAATTTATATGAAGTTTTTGCCTCATCAGGTAATTTGATTTCCCAATCAAAACAATCACCGGCAATGAAGGCACGCTCCAGTGTCACCTGCTGATCATCATTAGTCCGTTGAAGTAAGCCCAATTCGATATTGCCGTAATCAATGACACCGACTGCCAATTTTTCAGCAAATTTTGATGTCACAGAAGTCACATCATCTGTTGGACGTTCACCTGCAGGTAAAGGCAAATCCAATACATCTGCAATTAGTACTTGAGAGGGGAAAAGCGGTGCCCCAGTTACATGGAGTTCAATCCCCTGGGAATCTACTGTTCCCGCTGCGCAATCAGTCATAGTGTCTCCTAACAACTGTCAGATTGTGTTAAGTAAAAATCGATTTGCTGTACATACAGCATTGTCTCTGTATCAAAATCCGAACGTTGACCAATGACTACACAGCCACTGTACGAATTTTGCTTGGTAAAAATCTTCTTAATTTGGTTCGCATCCTGCGATGCCTTTAGACTCTGATGGTTAAACACATTGACCTGAACGCGAACCTGATCAAACCCAAGCCAGCCATCTACAGCCATTTCAGGGATGATGCTTATATCTTGATAGGTCACATAACCATTAGATAAATCCTCTCCTTTGGGCAAAGGATGTGGCCCACATTTGAAATGTGGTTCTAGCAAGGCGTAGCAAATTTCACTGGCTAACATTATTCATTACCTTCTTGGATTGCTTTACGCTTCACAACATCATCAACGTATTTCGCATATCGTTTTTTAAATCGCTCTAATGCAGTTTGCTTATGCATTTCATAGGCAGGACGTAAAAAAGGCGTAGCACGAATATGCGGTGTACCGTATTCCAAGAATCGCCAATAAAATGCTTTTCCATAACGAACCTGCAAAGCAACACCTTTGCTTTTGTCTAGGTTTACCCGTATTTTTCGAATGGCTTTTTTCAAACCACCCGGTTGAACTTCAACACGCCCACGACCGACACGCTCTTTGGCCACATTGCTATATAAGGCAGCAACACCTGCATATTTTTTCTTTCGTGCTAAATTATTTTTGCGAAGTACACGACCTTTGCTATAACGGAAATAAGCCTGTTCAGCCATTGGTGCAAGTAAACGCGCCTGATTGACAATCGGAGTCATGGCATAACTGGCTGCACGAAATGTATATTTCTCCTGTTCTGCTAGTGACACCAATCGTTCAAGTTGTTTTTGAAGATCTTCAAGGCCTTCTATTTGCACCGAAATTTCTGTCATATTTTCCCCACAGCACACATGATGCGATGCTTAGCACGACTCACTGGCAGAATTCCAGTGATTGCATAAATCTTCTGGCTATCGACATCACGCAACTGATGTTCAGCCAACAAGTCTGGAAAATCTTCAGGCCGGTAATTGATCTGGACTACCAGGGCAGATCCCATTGCACCTGATGATGAAAATACCGAAGTACTGACAGGCACTTCACCGCCATAAAATTCACCGATCTTGGTCCATATCCATTTTTTTTGACCTGCACTGTCTTTGTCTTCAGTACGTTGCAGTACTTCATATAGATGGTCTAAATCACCTGATTGCATGTCACACCCCCATTTTTCGGTATGGCAGCATGTATGACTGAACGGCATTATTGACGTATAAATTGACTTCAGTTTGAGCTGCTCGGTTCTCGTACATATCTGTAATGATCAACAATGCAGCAATGGTCAAATCTTCATGCAACTTGCCTTCCACCAGTACTTCTTCTAGCGGTCGGTCTAAGAAATTTTGAATATGTTTTAAAGCTGCTTTGGTGAGTAATCCGATGTAATCATCATCACGGTTATGCAGTACACGTAACTGCTTTTTGACAATAGCCGGGTCAATATAATCACTCATAAAAATAGCCTTTTTTTTGACAGAAAAAGAGGTATAAAAAAGCCCTCAAATGAGGGCTTTTTTACAGGACTAAGGATTAGGCTTAGCCACCTTCTACAGGGGCAACAACTTCTGGAAGATCACCGGCAACACATGCTTCAGGAAGAACTACAGCACCGGCTGCACGCATTTCAGCAAGAATAGTGACAAGGTTTTTCGTGATGTTATTACCATCTTCAGTTGATACCGTGATATTGACATCTTCACGAATCAAACCATCGAAACCAAGTGCCAAGTTGCCGACCCAGTATTTACCTTCTGGCATAGACGCTGCAAATACAACTGGCAGACCCCAAAGTACAGGCTGAACAGCAGCACCAGGTGCACCAAAGATGTAATGACCATCGGTGCCTTTAATACGTTCAATTGCACCCCAGTCTTTCGGGTTCAACAGAATTGAATCTGGTAACACATAAGACGCTGCAGCTTCGTATTTTGCTTTGTTAATCACATCAATGGCTGTATCAGAAGCATCTGCGGTTACAGTCTGATGGTTCAGAGGCTCAAGCAGACCACTAAAGATTTTTTGCTGACCGATCGCTGGGGTATGACCATTTACGACATAGTATTCAAGTTTAAAACGAACACCGTAAGCCATACGGGTTTCGAGATAGTTTGCCAATGCTGGCATATCCGCTAAAACCTGCTTCGATGCACGAATCCAATGCGCAATTACACCAACGTTTAAGCTGATTACACCAAATTCGAAATCAGATTCAGGTTTATCAGTATTTTCTGGCGCAATATCAGCCATGATGTCATAAGTGGATTCACGCAAGAAGTAAGCAACAGCTTCCTGTGTAGTTCCCCAGTTAATCAAATCAATGACAGATAAAGGCATGGCACGTGCAGTACGGTTCAAATCGTTTTGTGCAAAAACCGCATTGGTACCCATACCGCCTAAGGTAATCACATTACGCGCATTCAGCCCTTCAAATACCACTGCATCTTTTTTATTGCCGCTACGGGTGTGCATCGTTTTGGCATAATCGACTGCATCCTTGTTACGGATCAGGGCTGCAGCGATGGTATCTTGCTGACCTTTGTTACGCTCATGAACTCCATCCACCAATTGTTGCTGGATTTCTTCAACTTGGCCGGCAACTTCTTTAATTTTGTTCGAACGCTCTTCCAGATCTTTTTTCAAATCATCTGGCAGTTCATCCAGGGATGATAAACGGTCGCGGTAACGCTCAAGCAAGGTATCCATTTGGCTTACACGGTCACGCAGTTGAATCGCTAACTGATCCAATTGTGATGTATCACGGGTAAGTAGATTCTTAAAAGGAGCAGGGTTTTGATTGGCCATAGTTGAAAGTGCTAATGCCATCGTGCTTTTTGAAAGTGCTTTCATAGTTTTTTCCATGCATAGAAAATGAAAAACCCGCAAAAGTGCGGGGTATGTTTTAAGTTAAATGTTTAGATCAGCAGTTATCTAGAAATGCGAAAGGATCTGCTTTAGGTTCAGTTTTTGGTGGTGGATCTTCCTGTGGCTTATGCACATCGGTTAAACGTGCAATCAGTTTTTTTGAATAGTCACCATGCAAGCCCAGGGAACGCAATAACTCTTCAGCATCATCATCCGAATTAATGGCCTGAATCGTGGCATCGTTGATGACACGTGCTGCATCGTCAGAGGGTTCATCTACCACACTGATTTCATACATATCAGCGCGACGGATCTCAACGTGTGTGCCTTTATCGTCATAGTCCAAATCACCTACTGGATAAAATGCAATTGAAAAACCATCTACTGTTCCATGGCGAACCATGGCTGCAACATCTTCAGCAATAGCCAATCCTGGTGTAAATTCCAGCTCAATATAAAGACCGGTATCATCTTCCTTTAAGACCGTATATTTACCAATCCGCATGGCCAGCTGGGCATCGACATACCATAAACGCCAGCCATGATTGTAATAAGCGTGAATTTTCTTGGTTCCTGCAGCAAAAGCAGCACAGACTTCAGCAAAAGCACCACGGATGAACTTTTCCCCGTGATAGTTAATGGAATCCCACTTGACTGCATAACCACTCACTTTGACAACGCCTGTTTTTTCATCTTTATTGATAAAACGTAAGTTCTCTGCAACGACAGGCATTCGGCGACAATGCACTTTCGGTATATTTGGCGAAAACTTATTCCGCACATGCAGTTTATTTTTCATCAGCTTTCGCTCCATAAGTACCTTCTTTCATACGTTCAGCAGTAGTCATATTCACAGGAACCAAAATAAAGTCAGAATTTTTATCCGCGACTTCACCCTCTTCCATCTGGACTTGATAAGGACTTGCTTGACCTGACAGGATTCGATCTTTATTCGATTTGATTCGCTCAAGATAAGAAGCTCTCAACAATTCTTTGGTCTTGAATTCGAACTCATATTCATCCCATTCATGTCTTTGCAATAAGTGAATACGGGCACTTTCTTCAATACGTTCTAGATATGGACGTAATCCAAATTTATGAAAGCCATCAACCAGCTGTTCAATACCGCTACCCCAAGTCGTACTCGAATCTGTACTGAAAATTAGAATCGGATTGACACCGAAATAACGACAGGACTCTTCAACTGATAATTTTCGAATTTCAATCAATTCAAGATCTTCTGGAGTCAGACTAATTTGCTCGAATTGCATATTGCCTTCGAGTACGGCCAGATCTCCGTCATCACCATTGATCAGGATATCCAGTTCTTCACGTAAGGCCTGACGCTGTTCTTTCTTGAGGTATTTATCAGTTTTTAATGCCCCAGTCGGTTTGGCACCGTTTGACATTAAGCGTGATGTCTTTTCTACTCCGGCAAGCCCAACACCAATAGACTGAGCACCATAAGCAATTGGTGACATTCCAACGAAACCGGTACCAAATAATTTGATATGCCAGATTTCCTTATCCGTATATTCAACTGTTTTATTGCCAATTTTGCATTTGTACAGTGGAGCACCATCATCACGAATACTCGGATCTACAGATCCAGAGTTGATGACCTGCAAGCTGACCAGTTTTTTACCTGAAAAATCCTTTTTGACATAAGCATTCCCTGCCACCAGGTTCAGCATTAACTGTTCAAAAAATTCAACTCGCGTCTGGTAGCGGTTTGGCTTGTTATACAAAAGCCGGATTACATCATGATCCTTAACCAAAGTACGGGTACCATCCGTATTCAGCTGATACATCTGCAATGGCAAAGTGGCCACAGATTCAGTCAGAATTTTGACACATGCAAAAACTGCACTAAGCGTCATTGCACTATCAAATGACACTGGTTTAGCAGTTTTAAAACTAGAACGGGGACGATCTACAATAGTCGTCCCCGTTTTATCTTGCATTGGTCCGGTTCCCCGCACCTTGAGCTTATCGCGATTTGTTTTATCACGAATCTTTGGTTTATCGCGTTTTTTACTCATCGCTTCGCTACCTTAATCATGTCATCCAGCCAGTCATCAATATTTCCATTGTCTTCACCCGGTACTAACTCAAATACCGACTCATCATCATGAAAACGTGCACGTGATGCAGCAATGATGATTGCCACCATGGCATCAATCTTTTTTGCAGATGAAATCTTTCGCGGGAAAATATTTTCCTTAGCGTCTTCTTTCACCACAACGTTAGTTGCACACCAGGTAAACACCGGATCGCCACAATGATGAAAACGACCTTCGGCCATCAATACTTCAATCCAGCGCATGGCCGGACTTAAATGTTCGGTTTTTTGCGGTACTTCAACGACATTGACACCTTCATCCAGTAGATTCGCGGTCAACTGCTCTGCATGATATGGATCGTGCCCAATTTCATAGAACGGATTCCTAACATGGGCATCTTCAATATCCCGTTGAATGCGTTTGTAATCGGTAGATTCACCTGGTGTGGCAATCAGCCAACCGTTATCACGCCATACCGGATATTCATCCGGACGTTTTTCACCGTTAATGGCTTCTTTGGTTTCCAGAACACGCTCATTGATATAAGAATGTACAAAGGCATACCAGTGAATCTTGCCATCGGCTTCCATACGTGGAATCAATTCACCCCAATCTGCCAAATCCAGACGGCTTGCCAGGTCATAACCACCGAAGCGGATCTGGCCATCCAGCTCTTTTAATTTGACATCTTTGTAGCAACGCTCCCAGACCGAAGGCGAAATCCATCCATTCAATGCCCCGACCCATTCATTCAAATGTTTTTGCCGGAAAAAGGCTTCAGAGGATGGGGAAATCAAGACTTTCTTGAATTTCGCTTCCAGATAATTGGTCGTGACCGAAATACCATAATTGGGATTGGCTTTAGGCCAGTTCTTCGGGTCCTTCCAGTCATCACCACGGTCAAGGCAGAAAATCATCCCGAAGTACTGCTCATGCTTGGCTTTGCCACGTAATACGTTTTCTACCGTAGAACGTTCGCGGTAACACACGCCCAGGTTGTCATCCCCGGCAGTACTGATTGCACCGACCAGTGGCTGATCCCGCGCTGCAATACCATCGGCAACAATGTCATACATGCTTGAATCTTTATGCGCATGTAATTCATCAATTACGCCCATATGGACGTTCAAGCCATCTTTTGTCCCACCCCGATCTTGAGATAACGCCTTAAAGACCGAATTGCTAGACGACTGAAAAATAGAATATTGCGCTGTTTCGATACCAAAACGCTGACGCATAAACGGTGAGTAATCCACCATCGTCTTGGCCGTACCAAAAATGATATTGGCCTGTTCCCGCGAAGTAGCAGCTGAATATACTTCAGCCCCCGGTTCACCATCGATAAAAGCCATGTATAAGGCGACGGCTGCAATCCATGTAGATTTTCCATTCTTTTTGGCCACCTCAATATAGAAGTAAATGAACCGTCGCAGCCCTTCCGTATTCAACCAGCCAAAGATATTGACCGTGATGAATACTTGCCATGGCTCCATGACCAACATATGCCGTTTGCCGTTTGGCTGGATCTTTGCCAGGGTCCCCGTGGTATGTGGACAGGTTTCAATGAAGAAACAGGCATGTCTGGCACTTTCAATATCGAAGGTATAATCGAAATGAATATCGGCCGGTTTGGCCCCAACTTTTAGCGTTTTTAACAATGCTTCGAGTTCTGGATCATCCGATAGCACTGGATAGCCTGATCGGGTCAAGTCGTTTAAGAAGCGTTTGGCTGCAAGTTTTTCCAATTGCCCTGCAGTACGCACTCCGGATCGCACGTCATGGCAGTACTGGAGCGCGATTTTAAAATAATCACGCATAGAAACTCACTTATGAACGCGGCACATATCCCGCATAGGGGTCGTTGTCTACATTGGTGGCTTGGTCAGCACCCAACAAACTGAGCTGCTTGGCTTTATCCACTTTGACACTTGAACGGGCAGCTGGCGTTAAACCAAATTCCCGGGCAGTTTTAATAATCAATTCTTGCAGTTTGTTGCGCACCTGGAGCCAGGCGGCCTGAACTTCAAAACCATTCGGAGTTGTAGAAATCCAGTCATCTATTTTTTCGAGCTTTTCAGAAACCTGTTCATAGGCTGCAATGTTGTCGCAGTGAAGGCCAAAGACATCGCCATCCACCACACTAAGCAAACCGGCCTGAACCAGTTTCGGGCCTAATACGTCCCAGTGTTTTTTTGCCGCCCCCTTTATCCATCGTGGGCAAGGTGGCATTCCCAAATCGACTGCTGCATTTGCCACTTGAGCATTTGCATCACGGTCATCACGGATTCGTGCACCGCTTAAAATCTTTTCTTGCAATGATTTGGCCGGTCGTCCTGCTGTCATAGGAACCTCCAAAATTAAAACTTCATAAAATCTGGAGGTATACCCCCCTATGGAATTTTGACCATGTATAAATTTGACGGGGGGGCGGTCTTTTATATGAACTCA